>Ga0102962_1000817_pt1 | contig 13228 bp, 9 predicted proteins | sample SalPonF2_C_D2_MG_FD_84519 | JGI IMG/M metagenome (GOLD analysis project Ga0102962, IMG submission 84519) | Salt pond soil microbial communities from South San Francisco under conditions of wetland restoration - Salt Pond MetaG SF2_C_D2_MG ...
ACTGCACTGCCAGTACCTGCGCCCGGCGCGCACGAACGTGCTGTGTGCCGTCGCCTCACACTGCGGACAGACAAAGCCTTGGGGCCAGCGGGCTTCGAACAGTGCCTGCTCGCAGCTCGCCTCGTCGCCGTAGCGGCACAGGAACTCGGCCAACGACAGGCCACGCTGGAACTGGATCGGATTCGCTGCCACGGCCTAACCTCCATCAAGCCTCGCCATACCAACGCGCCCAGTGTCCCATAGACAAACGGGTTACTGAAAGACGACGCTAATCAGGAAAAGTTTTAGCGCTTAGCAGTATAGAGATAATGGAGACGCACAAAACTCCTAACCGTTTGTTACCAGACTATTTGTCAGAAGAGCGTCGATATGATAAATTGTAGAGCACCTCATAGGTAGGCGAGTTGCTACTCGTGGTTCAGTAATGTCTGAACGGCACGAAGGTGGATTTGTCTGGGAAACATATTTCCGTTTGTGAAATTCCTTAGTGTAGTTAGATAGCGTTAGTACCTTTAGTTTAGTCGGCGCTTATCAGTCGGGAACGTGATTGGCGACCGGTCGCGTTTGTGCCACCCCCTTTCCCAGCCATCTCGCCATGGTGGCTGTGCACAGAAGCGGGACGATGCGTCGAACCGTAACGTACGCCCCATCCGTGGGGCCTAACCCATCGATCCCTGCCCATCGTGTTTAGACACACTTGGGCGATACCGCGCCATGCACGGGCCGCACGACCCGTGCCAGCAAAGGTTTTGCTCTTCGCCGCGGCGCCAAGTAAAGCCGTTAGGAGCGTTTCATGAGTGTTTCTGAACCAAAGCGTGTGCCCACCGGCGTGCCGGGTTTGGACCCGGTGCTGCAGGGTGGGTTGCTACCGTGCCGCGCCTACTTGGTCTGCGGTGGCCCGGGGACGGGCAAGACGACGTTGGGGCTGCAATTTCTTGCCGCCGCAGGCGAGCCCTCGTTGCTGGTCAGTCTGGCGGAAGCGGTGCAGGATATCCGCGACGATGCGGCCCGGATCGGGCTCGATCTGTCGGCAGTGAGCGTTCTGGATCTGTCCCCGGGCGAGGCCGACGCGGCGCGAGCGAGCTACACGCTGGTTGAGCCGTGGGAGGCCGAGGCGCCGGATCTGCGCTCGCGCATCGACGCACTGTGCCCCGAAGGTCCGCCCGCGCGCGTCTTCGTCGACGCACTGAGCCAACTCCGGCATCTCGTGCCCGACGCGTTCCAGTTTCGCAAGCAAGTGATGGCACTGTTGCAATACCTCACCCGCGCCGGCGCCACCGTGTTGTTCACGGCAGAGCGCGGCTCGGAGGCCGAGCAGGATCTGCAGTATCTGGGCGATGGCATCGTGCGGCTTGAGCAGGCCGAGGCGGGACGGACGCTGAGCGTGCACAAGTGCCGGGGCACGGGCTTTGGCGAAGGCGCGCATGCGGTGCGTCTCACCCAACACGGTATGCATGTCTATCCACGGCTGCTGCCCGAAGACCACGGCCAGCCGTTTAGCACCGAGGCGATCCCCTTTGGGGTGACGGCGCTCGATGCGCTCACGGGCGGGGGAATCGAACGCGGCACCGTGACCATCATCTCCGGGCCAACCGGCGTGGGCAAGACCTCGCTCGGCACGCAGATGATGCGCGAGGCGGCGCGGCGCGGCGAGCGTTCGGTGATTTTCACCTTCGAGGAAAAGCTTGCCACGCTGCGTCATCGCTGCGAGCAAATCGGCATCCCGCTTGCGGACATGATCGGGGAGGGTACGCTCGCGGTCGAAGAGGTCGAGCCGCTGCGTTATATGCCCGATGAATTCGCCTGGCGCGTGCGACGGGAGGTGGAAGAGCAGGGCGCGCGCGTCGTCATGCTCGACAGCCTGTCCGGTTACCGTCAGTCGTTGCGGGGCGAAGCGCTGACCCCGCATATCCACGCGCTGTGTCGCTACCTCGCCAACATGGGCGTGACCGTGCTGCTCGTCAATGAGGTGAGCACCATCGCCGGCGCGGATATCCGCGTCAGCGACCATGGCATCAGCTACCTCGCCGATGCCGTGCTGATGCTGCGCTACATCGAGCTACGCGGGGAACTGCGCAAGACCATCGGGGTGCTCAAAAAGCGCACCGGAGATTTCGAGAAGACACTGCGCGAATTCGAGATCAGCGCCGAAGGCTTGCGCGTCGGCGAACCGCTCACCGGGCTGCGCGGTATCCTGCGGGGCCTGCCCGAGATGCTGGGCGAAGGCTAAGGCAGCCCGCTATGGCACAGGACGCCGAAGGGCGGGCCGATGCCCGGTCCCCGCAGGGAAACCGGGGCATGATCGGTGCCGCGCTTCACTCGGATGCAGACTATAAGCTCTTGCGCGGACTTCTCGCGCAAGAGCCATGCACGGTGATGCGCCTGCAGGGTGAGAGCATCCACGGCGCGTCAGTGGATCTATTCGTCGTCGATCCCGTGTCACTCGATCGCTGGGGGGAGGCCCTCGGCCAGCGCCGGCGCGAAGCGGACCCCGTGGTGTTGCCGGTGCTGGTGCTGGCCACGCAGGGTCAGTGGGCGTCGGGCCTGGTCGAGCGGGAGTTGGGGCAGCGCATCGACGATGTGGTGCGCATCCCCACCACGGGGCGCGAGCTTCGCGCGCGCGTGGCCAATTTGTTGCGCTTGCGGGCGCTGTCACTGAGCCAGCACCGCGCTCACCACGCCGCGCGCCAGGCGCTTGCCGGACTGAGCCGCGCGCTGCGCACGCTGCATGCCTGTAACGAAGTGATGCTGCGCGAGACGACCGAGGAAGGACTGCTCAGCGCCGTCTGCCGCGTGATCACGCACTTGGAAGACTATGCGCTGGCTTGGATCGGCTTTGCCAAACCCGCTGTGGGTCAACCGCCCAGGCAGGTCATTGCCAAAGCCGCTGTCGCCGGCCCCGCCGCGGAGTTCGCGCGCCAAACCGAAGTCCACATCGGGCAAACCCCGGAAGGACAGGGGCCTTCCGGACGCGCTATCGCCAGTGGTGCGACGCAGATCATCACGGACCTTGCGAGCGATGCGAGCGTTGCGCCCTGGCGTATGCAGATCGCCGCCTGGGGCCTGGGCTCGCTGATCTCGCTCCCGCTTCGACCGCGGCGCGGTGCGCCGGGCGTGCTCTGCGTCTATTCCACGCAGGCCGGGGACTTCGCTGGCGACGAACGCGAGCTTCTCGAGCGCCTCGCCGCCAATCTTGTTTTCGGGCTCGACAAGCTGCGCATGGAGCGCGAACGCCAGCGCCAGGCCGGCGAGATCCAACGCCTCGCCTACCACGACCCGCTTACCGGACTGCCCAACCGGCGTTTTCTGCTCCAGCAGTTCCACGACATAACCCATGCCGCCGAGGCCGGTAAGGCGCAGGCGGCGGCGGTGCTGTTCATCGACATCAACGACTTCAAGCTGGTCAACGATGCGCTCGGCCACGCGGCGGGCGACACCATACTGCAGAGTATCGGCCAACGTATCCGGGCCACGCTGCGCCATGGCGACTGGGTCATCCGCCAGGGCGGCGACGAGTTCATCGTGCTCATGCTCGATGCCCCGCGCCAACCCCGCTCCTCCAGCCCGGAGGGCGAGGCCAGCGGGCAACGCCTCGCCGAAGATGCCGAAGCGCTGGCGACGCGCATCATCCAGGCGCTGCGCCAACCGTTTGCGATCGAAGGCTTCGACCACCGCATCGGCGCTGCGATCGGGATCAGCCTGTTTCCGTATCTGGGCCGCGATCCGGAGACCGTGCTCAGCCAGGCGGACACGGCGATGTATCGCGCCAAGCAGGCCGGTAACGGCATCGCGTTGTACACGCCGGAAACCGCCGCGGTGCGCCACCGCCGCTTCTCGCTCGAAGCGCGCTTGCACCATGCCTTGGAGCACGAGGAATTCACGCTGCACTACCAGCCTCTCTGGGAGATCGGGAGCGCACGCATCATCGGCGTGGAGGCGCTGCTGCGCTGGACGGACGCGCACGGTCGGCAGACCTCGCCCGGTGAGTTCATCCCGGTGGCCGAGGAGATCGGGCTGATCGGGCCCATCGGCGAGTGGGTGCTCAGCACCGCGGCGAGCCAGCTCGTGCGCTGGCGCGCCGAGGGATTGGCGCTCACCATGTCGGCCAACCTCGCTGTCAGGCAACTGCAGGGGCGGGATGCCGCCACGCGCATTATGGATCTCGCGACCGGCAGCGGCGCCAAGCCGCAGTGGTGGTCGCTGGAGGTGACCGAGGATTTATTGATGCACGACGTCGAGGTGGTCGAGCGCGCTATGCGCCCCCTTAGCGACCAGGGCTTTCGCTTCGCCCTAGACGATTTCGGGCGCGGCTATTCCTCGCTCGCACGGCTGAAATCGCTACCGCTGCATACGTTGAAAATCGATAAGTTCTTCATTGACGAACTCGGCGAGGGCGAGCAGGGCGCATCGATCATCACCGCCATCATCGACATGGCTCGCAATTTATCGATGCGCACGCTCGCCGAGGGCATCGAGACGGACAGGCAGCGCGAGCGTCTTACCCGCCTTGGATGCCAATGGGGTCAGGGGTTTTGGCTCAGCGCCGCCCGGCCGCCCGAGGAGATCCCGGGCTTGGCAGCACAAGCCCGGGATGCCTCATGACGCTGGGGGGCGCGGCTGCGTTGTTGCGGACACAGTCGCTGTGAGTGGCGAGTGGAACCGCTCGAGGCAGGCGTTTGCCGCACCGTCTATCTGCCCGCCGGACGGGCGCAGGCTCCCGATAAGTGGGGTAAGTCGCGCGCAAAATTCCCTTACCCTTGAAAGAGATAAACCGGCTTGGCCGGCGAGTCGGAGATGAAACGAGGACATCGGTTATGAACGAGCAGCGTGAGCGCTTGTCCACCGGAGTGAGTGGGCTGGACGAGATCCTCAATGGCGGGCTGATCCCGGGCTCGGCTTGTCTGATTCGGGGCGGACCGGGGCTGGGCAAGACCACGCTCGGCTTGCATTTTCTCAGCGCGGCCGAACCGGACGAACCAACGCTGTTTATCGGCTTTCAGGAGCATGAGGCGCAACTGCGCGCCAACGCCGTGTCCGTGGGCCTGGATGTTTCGCATATACGGTTCCTCAGCCTTGCCCCCGATGAGCAGTTCTTTACCCAGCAGCAAGGCTATGATGTGTTTACTGCCGCCGACGTCGAACAGGAACCGCTCGCCGAGGCGGTGATACAGGCGGTGGAGCGCCATCAGCCCCGGCGCGTGTTCGTCGACTCATTGACCCAGCTACGCTTTCTCTCCGCGGATGTGTTCCAGTACCGCAAGCAGGTGCTGTCGTTTCTGCGTTATCTCAGAGAGCGCGGCGCCACTGTCCTGTTCTCCTCGGAGAGCAGTCGCGATCTGCCCGATGATGACCTTCAGTTCATCTGCGACGGGATCGTGAGTCTGGAGCCCGGCCCCCTGGGTTCGTCGCTGCGCGTGACCAAGTGTCGCGGTACGGACTTTCGCCGCGGCGCGCATCAGTTTCGGGTCAGCGGGCAGGGGTTGAGCGTGTTCCCGCACCCGCGCCCGCCCCGCATCCAGCAAAGCAAAGCCGAGCGTTGGCAGTGGCGCAGCGGTGTGGCCAAGCTGGACGAGATGCTGCACGGAGGGCTGGAGGCGGGCACGGTGTCGCTGATCACCGGCCCTTCGGGGATCGGCAAGTCCACCCTTGCCTCGTTGTTCCTGGCGCAGGGTAGCGCCCAAGGCCACCGCGCCGCGGTGTATCTGTTCGAGGAGGAGATGGATACCTTCCTGCGCCGTGCCGAGGCGTTGCAAATCGCCTTGAACGAGCCGGTGCAGGCCGGACGGGTGACCCTCGAACAGGTCGAGCCCATGCGCTACCTGGCGGACGAATTCGCGATGCAAGTGCGCCGCCAGGTCGAGGAGGAAGGCGTCGAGTTGGTGGTGCTCGATAGCATCGCCGGTTTTGAGCTGACCGTGGCCGCCGAGAGCGTCAAGGGGTGCCTGCACGGCATTGCGAAAAGCCTCGCCCGCATGGGTGCGTCCGTGCTGCTGATCAATGAGGTGGAGGCCATGACCGGCCAGTTTCGCGTCACGGAGAAGGGCATCAGCTACCTCTCGGACAACGTCATCTTCTTGCGCTACATGGAGGTTGAGGGTGCAGTGCGTAAGGCGATCGGCGTGCTGAAAAAACGCCTCAGTCGCTTTGATAACGGCTTGCATACATTCGAGGTGGGACCGCGGGCGGTGTCTATCGGCGCGCCGGTTCAGGGGCTGCGTGGCGTGCTCATGGGCCTACCCGAGGAACAGGAATCCGCATGAGCGAGACTGGCGCCAGCGAGGTGCTGCTGGTGATCCGGCGACCGGGCAATGTCGCCGTCATGCGCCATGCCCTGGCGCGTTACGACATTGCCGCCGTTGGAGTCACCAACGAGCAGCAGCTGCAGGCCGCGCTCGAGCGCCGCGCGACCACGCGGGTGGCTTTGGTCGATGTCTCCGACTTCGGCGGCGATGTGTGGCGTGTGTGTGCAAGTCTGCAGCACCATCAGGTGCCGTTTATTGCCCTCTCGACCACCCAGGATCTTGAGTTGGGCGGCGAGTCCCTAGCCTACGGCGCAGCCAGTGTATTGCAAAAGCCCGTGGCGAAGTCCGCGCTGATGGATCTGATCCGCACGCTCGCAACACGGCCTGACGCCGGCTCCGGCAGCGCGTAGGGCGACGCTTAGGGAGAGCAGGTATGGATTGCTCCAGTCCGATAGCGGGGGGTGTTTGGCGCGGCTCGGTGCCCGGGGAGCGCGAGGGCGGCGCGCACGCCACTGCCGACAAGAGCGCCAAGGGCCGGGTGTTGCTGCTGGTCGGCCCGGACGGTAACCGCGAACAGCTGGAGAGGCATCTGGCCGAGCGCTGGGACATCGTCAGACCCGGCGGCGTCGCGCAAACACTGCCGCCGTTTGATCTGGGGCTCGTCGATCTGGCTGGGTTCCGGCGGTGGCAGCGCGAGTTATTGGCCGCCAAGCGGCGCGAGGAGCCGACGTTTCTGCCGGTTGTGTTGGTTCTGTCCCGCGCCGAACTGCGCCAGCAGCTGAAGCAGGCGTGGCAGGCGGCGGATGAGTTCATCATCACGCCCGTCGAGCGGCGTGAATTCAGCGAGCGCATAGGCTTGTTGCTGCGTGCGCGCCGTCTTGCCGTCGCACAGCGTGCGCACCTCGAATATCTGGTTAACTACGACCGCGTCACAGGTCTGCCCAACAAGGCGCTGTTCATGGACCGGCTGGGCGAGGCGATCCGTACCGCTTCGGTGCTCGGCGTGTCGCTGCACGTCATAGCGGTGCACATCCCCTTGGTGCCCATCCTCAAATCGCTCGGCCATGACGGGATGGAGCGCCTGGCATCGATTTATTCCGATCGCATGCGGGCCCTGCTCGGCGAACAAAGCCCGCTGGCAAGACTCACGACGCAGGCGTGGGCGCTAATGCTGCGACCGGGCGCTGCCTCTCAGCAGGTGCTGGAAACGGGCGCGCGCATTCAGCGTATTGCCGACGCGCCCGTGCAGCTTGGCGGCGAGCGTGTCCACGTCGCACCGCGCATCGGCATCGGGATCTATCCGGACGACGCGAGCGATGCCGCGGCGGCACTCGACTGTGCCATGAACGCGCTCACGCAAGCCAAAGACTCCAGGCCGGTGTTTTACTCTCGTAGCGCGCAGCATGAGGCGCTGCGCTTCATTCGTACCGAAGCGAGGTTGCATGAAGCGCTGGCGCGTGGGCAGTTCGAGCTGTGGTTTCAGCCCCAGCTGCGCCTGCGCGATCGCAAAGTGGTTGGCGTGGAGGCGCTGGTACGCTGGCGTCTGCCTGACAACGAGCTGGTGCCTCCGGGCGAGTTCCTGGCGGTAGCGGAGGCCAGTGGGCTCATCCGGGATGTGGATCGTTGGGTGCTCGATGCGGCCTGTGCGGCGATGCAGGCGTGGCGCGCGCAAGGCGTTGGGCTCGAGCGGGTGGCGGTGAACGTCTCGGCACTGGACGTCGCCGCGGACGATTTTGCCGATAGCGTTGTAACAACGCTATCGCGTCACCACGTGCCCGCCGCTGCGCTTGAACTGGAGTTGACCGAGACCGCGCTGTTCGAGATCAGCGACTCAAGTCTTCAAAAGCTACACCGCCTTCGGGGGCTAGGGGTGAGTGTGGCGATTGATGATTTCGGCACCGGGTATTCGTCGCTGCGCTATCTGCACCGCCTGCCTATCAGCACGCTCAAGGTCGATAAGAGCTTTGTCGACAACATAGGCGATAACGAGACCAACGCCACCATTACCCGCACGATCGTCTCGTTGGCGAGACACTTCGGCCTGGACACCGTCGCGGAGGGCATCGAGAGTGAGGATCAGGCTGAATTTCTCGCATCTCTGGACGTCAACACGGGACAGGGGTTCCTTTATGCCCGGCCGATGCCGGAGCGAGCTTTGCGGGCCTGGCTGTCTGAGGCTAACCGCTCATGACGCAGACGGGGCAGCGCGCCTGCATGCGCCCACCGGGCAGCAACAGTGAAATGATCTCACTGGGTCACGGCCCCTGCAGAGACTTACCCAGTGCCTCAGCAGCAAAACCCCACCAGCCTTGCAGCCAGCGGGGCCTTCTGCGTTGCGACTACGCGGCAAGCTTACTCGGCCGCCAGGGCGAGTTCGTACTGATTCGTGGCCCGCACGACGCGATTGCGACCCGCCCGTTTGCCCCGGTACATCGCGGCATCGGCACGCTGGACGCCAGGCTCGAGGTTGGCCTCGCTCGCGGTGCACTGGGCCACGCCGATGGTCACCGTCGGGGTGTGTGACAGCGGGGCCGGTGCGGGACTGGACTCAATGTCGGCGCGCAGCCTCTGCGCCAGGGCGGCAGCCGCGGCCTCGTCGCTGCCTTCGGGGAATACGGCAAACTCCTCACCCCCGGTTCGCCCCACCCGATCGCCACAGCGGAAGAAGGCGCGGCAGATGGAGCCGATGTGGCGCAGGCATTGATCTCGCGCGGCGTGACCGAATGGGTCGTAAATCCGACCGACTACCTGAACGCCGCTGCGTGGTCGCGCGTCCAGGAGCTTGCTGCATCGCAGGAGAGTCCGTTCCTGGTAGTGAGCCTGAATAAGGTCCGCGAGCAGTACGTGCGGCTGCAGAAGGCCTTGCCCTATGCCACGCCCTATTACGCGGTCAAGGCCAATCCGGCACCCGAGATCATCATGTTGCTGCGCGATCTGGGCGCCTGCTTTGACATCGCCTCGGTCTACGAACTCGACCGGGTGCTCAAGCTTGGCGTGCCGGCAGAGCGGCTGAGCTGCGGCAACACCATCAAAAAAGCCCAGCACGTGCGCGAGTTCTACCGGCGTGGCGTACGCCTGTTCGTCACCGACAGCGAGGCAGATGTGCGTACCCTTGCCGCCGAAGCGCCCGGTGCCCGGGTGTTCGTGCGCGTGCTCACCGAGGGCAGCGCCACTGCGGACTGGGCGCTGTCGCTTAAGTTCGGCTGCCCCTCGGATATGGCCATCGACCTCCTGGTGCTCGCCCGCCAGCTCGGTCTCGAGCCTCACGGCGTGTCGTTCCACGTGGGCTCGCAACAGCGTGACATCGGCACCTGGGATGGCGCCCTGTCCAAGGTCAAGTTCATCATCGACTGGCTGCGCCAGCGCGAGGGCATCCGGCTGCAGATGGTCAACCTGGGTGGCGGTTTCCCGGCGAGCTATCTTCACCCCACCCATCCCATCGAGCTTTATGCACGGGAGATTACGCGCTTTATCGAGGAGGACTTCGGCACCGAGCGGCCCCGGATCATCGTCGAGCCGGGGCGCTACCTGGTGGCCGACGCCGGGGTGCTGGTGAGCCGCGTGGTGCTCATCGCGCGCAAGTCCTACACTGCGCTCAACCGCTGGGTCTATCTCGACGTGGGCAAGTTCGGCGGTCTCATCGAGACCATGAACGAAAGCATCAAGTTTGCGATCCACGTCGAGCGCACCGGCGAGGCCGAGCCGGTGGTACTGGCGGGGCCCACCTGCGACAGTCTGGATATCCTCTACGAAGACCACCAATACGCGCTGCCGCTCGATCTCGCCATCGGCGATATCGTCTACTGGTTCGCCACCGGCGCCTACACCAGCAGCTATAGTTCGGTGGAGTTCAACGGCTTTCCGCCGTTGCGCACGGTATTCATATGAGCGGGCAGCAAAGCCGTGGGCAATGAGGAGCAGCAGAGCTTGCGCGGCACGGATCAATGGGCGCGTCTGCCGGGCCGGCTGATCATGGTCGGCTTCGGCAGCATCGGCCAGGGCGTGTTGCCGCTACTCATGCGCCATCTGGACCTTGGCGCACACCCGATACGGGTGATCACCGCGGACGATCGCGGGCACGCCGAGGCCGAGCAGTTCGCAGTGAACCGGCTGCGCTGCGCCTTGAGCCCGCAGAATTACCGCATGGTGCTCGACGGGGAACTCGGGCCCGGCGATTTCCTGCTGAATCTGTCCGTCGATGTCTCCAGCGCCGCGTTGATCGAGCTGTGCCAGGCGCGCGGTGCGCTGTACCTGGATACCTGCACCGAGCCGTGGCGGGGCGGTTACCGCGACGCCTCGCTGACCCCGGCCCAGCGCACCAACTATGCGCTGCGCGAGCGCATGCTCACGCTCAAGAACCGCTACCGCGACGGGCCTACTGCCGTTGTCACCCACGGCGCCAACCCCGGTCTGGTCTCGCACCTGCTCAAGCGCGCGTTGCTCGAGCTGGCCCGGGACGAGCGCATGGACATAATGGCGCCGCAAACGCGCACCGGCTGGGCGGCGCTCGCCGCCGCGCTCGGGGTGAAGGCGATCCACATCGCCGAGCGCGATACCCAGGTGAGCCGCACTCCCAAGCGCCGCGGCGAGTTCGTCAATACCTGGTCCATCGACGGCTTCGTGAGCGAGGGCTGCCAACCGGCCGAGCTGGGGTGGGGCAGCCATGAGCGGCACTGGCCGGCCGATGCCCACCGCCACGCCTCGGGCAGTGGCTGCGCCATCTGGCTCGAGCGCCCCGGGGCCGCGACGCGGGTGCGTTCGTGGACGCCGGGCGAGGGCGCGTACCACGGTTTCCTGATCACCCACGCCGAAGCGATCTCCATCGCCGACTATTTCACCGTGTACGACAACGCCAGCGCGCGTTACCGGCCCACCGTGCACTACGCTTACCATCCCTGCGATGCGGCCGTGCTGTCGCTGCACGAGCTGGCCGGCAAGAACTGGCATCCGCAGCCGCGCCGGCGCCTGCTGATGGACGACATCACAGGCGGCACGGACGAGCTGGGCGTCCTGCTGCTGGGCCACCGCCGCAACGCCTATTGGTACGGATCGGAACTCAGCGTGGACGAAGCGAGGGCGCTCGCGCCGTACAACAACGCGACCACGCTGCAGGTGGCGGCCGCGGTGCTCTCGGGCGTGGTTTGGGCGCTGGAGAATCCCCGGCGCGGTGTCGTGGAGCCCGACGAGATGGACTTTGCGCGCAATCTTGAGATCTGCACGCCCTACCTGGGCACCGTGTGCGGCGTCTACAGCGACTGGACACCGCTGCAGCATCGCGGTGAGCTGTTCAGCGAGGCTATCGACAGCGCCGATCCGTGGCAGTTCAACAATATCCGGGTGAGTTGAGGCGCAGCTCAGGCTCAGACCGAGCCGGGTTTCATGCCTGGATGATGGAGGTGCCGACAACGATGACCGAATCCATTCGGGGTAGGCGTTCGGTGTGTGATGATCGGACTCGGCCCGGGCGGCGCACGACATCTATTTCTTGTCGACGTCGATGAACCGCTGCTGCCCGGCCGACCAGTCGTCAATGACATGGCGGGCGCGCTGGCGTTGTGCCGCGCTCATGTGCGCCTCCAACCGGGTTTTCAGAGCCTGAGCACGGTGCCTCACTACTCGCCCGGGACCCGGCGCGGCGGCAGCCAGCGCGAGCCAGGCATCGGCCTGTACCACGTCCTGTGCGACGCCTTCGCCGTGGGCGACCATCACTCCCAGGTTGTATTGGGCACTGGGACTGCCTTGCTCGGCGGCGAGGCGAAACCAATGCGCGGCTTGGTGGGCATCCGGGGCCACGCCATCGCCGGCGCGGTACATGACAGCGAGGTTGTTCTGGGCCTGCGCCAGCCCTTGCTTCGCGGCCGCGCGGTACCAGCGAAGCGCCTGTGCGGCATCGCGCGTCGTGCCTTGGCCCGTGTCGTAGAGCACCGCCAGGTCATACTGCGCTGCCGCCAGGCTTTGCTCGGCGGCAGCTTTCAGCCAACGCACGGCTGCCGCATCGTCGCGTGTGGTGGCGATGCCCGCGTGATACAGAACGCCCAGGTTATAGGCCGCCACGGCGAGGCCTTGTTCGGCGGCGGCGCGATACCAGCGAAATGCCCGCACCGGATCGGGCGCCACGCCCGTGCCGCGATCATACAGACTCGCCAGGTTGTACTGGGCATAGGGCATGCCCTGGCGGGCGGCCCGGCGATACCAGTGCGCGGCTTGCCAAGGGTCGTGGGCCACGCCACGCCCTTGGTCGTAGAGCACGCCGAGGTTGAACTGGGCGAGTGCGTTGCCGGCATGAGCAGCAACGCTGAACCAGTGCGCGGCCTGTTTGTACTCGCCACGGCTCGCCGCCACGGACGCGAGGCAGAGCTGCGCCGCGGCGCGCCCGGCGCGGGCCTGGCGGCGAAGCTGATGCAGCACTGCCGCGTTGCCCGCCACGGTGGTCTGCTGGGCCAAAGCGGCGCAGAGGCCGTCGTCCAAAGACCCGGCAGGATCGGCTGGGGCCGTGGCATAGGCGGCAAGCGGTGCGCTACCTGCCGCCAATACGAGACTCAACGCCATTGGCAGCCAGAACACACGCCCGTGTCGGCGGCCTCGAAACCACCGTGGCGGTCTATGCGCGATGCCCGCGGCTATCGATACAGTCCCCATCATCGGGCTCGCCTAGCGGTCAGTCCCGGCCGCTGATTGCTTCCATTGGTTAACATCTAGCCAACTGCTGATCATGTTGCGTTGACGAAGGTCAACATGCCCTGCACCCGCCACGGTGGGGTACGGTCAGGCCCGCCCGCACAGGCGGACCGTGGCGGGTGTGAGCGCGAGCGCGCGTCGCCTCAGGGCTTTGCATTGGCGCCGTCCAACACATCACAACACCGCAAAGCAGGCTTTACCGGCGCCTTTGGCGCGGTAGAGCGCCTGGTCGGCCCGGCTGAGCAGATCCTTGGGCTGGTAGCAGGGCAGCTTACCGAGCGTGGCCCCGACGCTGGCCCGACAGGGCA
>Ga0102962_1000818_pt1 | contig 13221 bp, 16 predicted proteins | sample SalPonF2_C_D2_MG_FD_84519 | JGI IMG/M metagenome (GOLD analysis project Ga0102962, IMG submission 84519) | Salt pond soil microbial communities from South San Francisco under conditions of wetland restoration - Salt Pond MetaG SF2_C_D2_MG ...
GCACCGGCTCTGCGCACCGGCTCTGCGCACCGGCCCGTCGCACGGTCCCGTCGCACGGGCGCATCTCACGGGCGCCTCACGGCCGTCCAACACCGCGGGCGGAGGATGGAAGCGACCCATCGCACGCCCCGCGTGCGGAAGGAGGCTGCGCATGATCGTGCCCCAGGAAGTCCGACGCCCATCCACCCCCGTCCTGCCGCCCGATCGTTGGGAGGGCGAGGCCGGCTGCCGCGTGGGCCCCTTCCGCGACCTGCGCTCCGCTCAGGGCTTCGCCAACGCCCTGGTCGACTTCGGGCGCTACGAGACGCTGCGCGAGCAGGTGGTGGTCGACGACGAGGGGGTCTACGTCGAGGTGCAGCGGGTGGGCGCCTGAGGGGGCGCTTCCCGGGGCCTCGTCGAACGGCTGGCATGGCGCCGCGCTTCAAGAGGGAACCGACGCCCGAACCAGCGAGGACTGGCGACCGGAGCGGACCTCCGGGGGCACTCTTCTCTTTCGCCCCTCGTCGTGCCGGCCTAGGGTCCATTCGGTGAACGGGCGAGCGTCGCCACAAGGCACGATGACGCGCCGAAGAGTACCGTTCCATCGCCCTCCCAGAGTGGCGTCGGGCCCCGCGCGCACCGCTGTTCGCCACCGAGGAGGACCCGATGCAGAAGACCGCCGTGCCCACTGCAGGCAACGACTGGGGGACCGCCCCGGCCGCCGGCTTCGTCCGAACGCTCGACGCGCGCGAGGTGCTGCCATGAGCCAACCGAACGGCGCAGGTGCACCCGCGCGCCAGGCTCCGCTGGATGCCATCCTCGACCTCTCCCACTACCACCGCGTGCATGAGTCGTTCTACCCACGCGCTCCGCTCGAGGTCGCCGCCCGCCTTCAGACCGCCTCCCGCGCGCTGAAGGGGCTCGCGCTGCGCTGGAACCTGCCTCCGGTCTAGGCCACGGCAAACGAGACGGCACCTCGCGGCGTCCCGGCGCGCTACACCGGTTGCGAGGATCTCAACGATCCTGTCGCTACAGAGACGCTCGGCATCCGCTTCATGGAAGGAGAGGCCCTGGGGGATCGGCACCGCATCATCGTCAACAACTGGCAGCTGGCCGCCAATAGCAGCCTCATCGCCCGCATCCTCCGGCGCGCCATCCGGCTCCTGGCCGCCAACGAGCTCACGGCCGCAGCCATCCGCGCCGACCCCCGTCCGTGAGCTGCAAGAGGCCGCAACACCTGGGGCCGTTGGGCGCGCCGTAGCGGGGCGGCCGGACCGATCGCAACGAGGTCAACGCCGGTCGCGTCGATCCTCCCTGCCCTGGCAGCTGCAGCAGGGCATGCGCAGATGCCGCTCGTTCCCCTTCCTACCCCGCGTCGGTCCCGTCCCCGGTCTCGTAGCGCCGCTCGCCGGTGCTGGGGTTGAACCACACGCGCTGCCGGATGCCCGTGGTGGGATCGACGAACGCCTCCTCGGTCCTGACGAAGCCCTCCAGCGAGCGCCGGTCGGGGGCCCGCAGCCGGCGCCTCCGCACCCACAGGGTGGTCGCGACGGCGACCACGATCACCACCACCTCGAGCGCGAGATACGAGACGACGAACTTCAGCACGGCCTACCCCTCACGCACCACGACGGCCGTGCCGTAGGCCACCACCTCCGACATCGTCTGTCCGACCTCGCTGGAGTCGAAGCGCATCGCCAACACGGCGTTGGCACCCATGGCGTGCGCATTCTGCACCAGGCGGTCGATCGCCGCCTTGCGGGCGTCCTCGAGCATCTCGGTGTACTCCTTGATCTCGCCGCCGCCCAGGCTCCGGAGGGCGGCCGTGATGTTGCCGCCGAGCCCACGGCTTCGAACGACGATGCCGAACACCTGACCCAACACCTTCTCGACGGCGTACCCGGGGATGGTCTCCTTCGTCACGACCAACACGGCAGTGTTCCTCCTATCGGATTCCTTCGAAACGCGCGGCGCCTTCCGCCGACCCCGCGACGGGCACGGTCGCTACTCCTCGTCCTCCGCGATGCCGGTGATCGGCTCCGGCATGATGATCGTCGAGAACAGCCGACGGCGACGCTCGGGCGTCGCCTCGTTCCCGGCGGCGCGCGTCAGCACGTCCCGGATCTGGCCGACGACGGAATCGAACTCGCGGTCGCTCAGGTCGAGAGGGGTCTGCGCATACCCGACGCCGTCGTTCTCGAAGTCGACCTCCTGCTGCTCCAGATAGCGTGCGAAGTCGTCCACGAGGCTCGCGAGGAACGTCATGAAGTAGCGCATGTGATCGTCGCGGTCCGCGTCCGCGAGATCGTCGGGCGTGAGAGCTGCGCTCCCCTCGGCGAGCCCGTAGACACGCTCCACGGCTCCGCGAACGCGTCGCTCCTCGAGAACCGCGAGCACGCCCCCCTTCACCAGCCTGCTCAGGTGGCGGTACAGCGAGGGCAGCGGGACGTTGCCCAGGCGTTCGGCCATCTGCCCGGCGGTGAGGTTCCGTCCACCGGCCAACGCGCCGAGAATCCGCATCCGCACGGGGTGCAAGATCAGGTCCGCCTTCGACTCCTTCATCGTGAACGTGCCCTGGTGAACAGCGTCATTATCGAGACTAATATTACTCTTGGTTTTGAGAATGGTCAATCCCCGGCAGCAACGCGGGCCCCGGCCGCGCGACGTTCAGTCCAGGTGCAGCATCAACGCCCGCAGCTCGTAGCCATGCACCAGCTCGCTGAAACGCAGCTCCGGCCCCGACGCGACGCGCAGGCCGGGGAGGCGCAACAGCCGGTCCAGGAACACGTCGGCCTCCTCCAGCGCCAGGAAGGAGCCGGGGCAGCGGTGGTGGCCGTCGCCGAAGGCCAGCGCGTAGGGCTGCAGGCCGCGGGCGCGCAAGGTGCGATCGGGGACGAGGGCGAGCGGGTCGTCGCCGACCGCCGACGCATCGGCGTTGGCGGCGCGGAGGTCGATGTCGACCAGCGTCCCGGGCGCGAGCGTCTCCGTGCGGCCGTCCACCTCCAGCTCGAGCGGCCGCTCCACGCGCCGCAGCAGGTGCCCGACCACCGGCTCGAGCCGCACCACCTCGGCCAGGAAGCGCTTGCGCCCGTCGGCGTCGCGCGCCAGGTAGTCGCTGCGCAGCGCCTCGTCCTGCAGCAGGTGCCAGGCGGCCATGCTGATGAACTCGCGGGTGGTGACCATGCCGGCGGCGCCGTAGGTCACGGCCTCGACGAGGATGTCGGCGTCGCGGTGGCCGCTTTCGACGAGGTGGGAGATGACGTCGTCCTGGGGCCGTCGGCGCCGCGCCCGGATGGCGGGGCGCACGTCGCTCCAGTAGAAGCGCAGCATCGCCGCCTGGACCCGCGCGAACGCCAGCAGGCGGAGAGGGCGCCAGGAGAACGGCACCGGGGTCAGCGCGAAGAACGCGTCCAGGCGCCGGTCCATACGCCCGTCCCGGCTGTCGGTCAACCCCACCACCTCGGCGGCGACGCGCACCGCCAGCCGCAGCGAGAGCGCGCTCAGGTCGCCGCCGCCGCGCGCGCGGAACTCGTCGAGCAGCTCCTCGGTGAACCCTTCCATCAGGGTGCGGTAGCGCCCCTCGGCCGCCATCGGCGTGAAGAAGTGGGCGATAGCGGTGCGCTGCCGACGGTGCTCGTCCCCCTCCTGGAAGAGGATCGGCTTCTTCAGCCGGGGGCCGCCCTGCTCCATGGACTCGGCGTGGAACCCCGCCTGGCGCACCCTGCCCCCCGCGCGCAGCACGGCGCGGGCGAGGGCCACCGAGCGCACCACCACGCGGCCGTCGGGCCGGCGCTCGAAGGCGGGTGCCGACGGGTCGAAGGGCTCGTGCGGCGGCTGGCTGCGCCGCCGCCCGGCGCCGGCGCCGACGGGGGACGACCCGACCGGGGTCGACGGGGCGGGGGCCCCGGGCACCGCAGGATCGTGAATCGCCATAACTTATGATATACAGTGTCGCATGTGAAACATGGTGGCTCATTACAGACGGCGGGACGGCGCCGGGCACGGCAACGCCGGCCCCGGAAGGCGATGCCGAACGGAAGCGTTGCGCACGGACGGGCCGCTATACTCGCCGTGGCGATGGCGAGCACCACCGACAGCGGACCCCGGCAGGACCTGCGCGTCCAGCGGACGCGTCGCCGCCTGGGCCGGGCCATGATCGACCTGACGCTGGAACGCGGCTACGACGCGGTGACCATCCGCGACCTCACCGACCGCGCGGACATCGGCTACGCCACCTTCTTCCGTCACTACCCCGACAAGGAGGCGCTGCTGCGCGACCTCCTCGAGGAGGTCCTCGACGGGCTCATGGAGCGGCTCGAGCCCGTGTCGGCCGACGACGACCCCGCCCTCACCGGCGCCACCGTGTTCCGTCACGCCAAGGCCCACGCCCCCCTCTACCGGGTGCTGCTGGCGAGCCAGCGCTCGGTCGACCTGCTCGCGCGCGCCCTCGAGGTCGGCATCCAGGCGATCGACCGCAGCTTCACCGACCGGCCTGACAGCATCGTTCCCCTCGACATCGCCGCCCAGCACATCATCCGGTCGTTCATGGCGCTGATCGAGTGGTGGCTCATGCACGACATGCCCTACGCGCCGGAGACGATGGGCCGCATCTACCGCGCGCTCATCATGGACCCCACGCGCGCGGTCGCCCTCACGCCCCGCAGCGACGACCCCTCGGCGCGCTGATCCCTGCCCCGCGGCGCGCAGCACGCGGGCGTGCTTCCCCGGCCGCCTCGCCCCTGGCAACGGGACGGAGCCCGTACGCACCTTGCTCCGAGTTTTGACGCAACGCGTCTCGAAAGGCGTATCGTTTCAGTCGAAACCGTGGGGGGCAGCAGGACAGAGGAGACGGGGCGCGCCCAGGCGCGCCCTCACTCTTGCAGGGGGCGGCGGCGCCCCCTGCGCGGCGTGGCGCTCGCGGCCGCGGCCGCGGCGCTCAGGCGCCGGCCGGGCCGCGTTCCGTCCCGGCGAGCTCGGCGAGCAGCCCCGCCAGCAGAGCCAGCCGCCCGGGGATCTTCGAGCGCAGGATGTGCTCCTCGCGGGTGTGGTCGGCGAAGCCCACCGGCCCCAGGCCGTCCAGCGTGGCGATGCCCAGGGCGGCGGTGAAGTTGCCGTCGGAAGCGCCGCCCACGCGCCCGGGAGCGAGATCTTCGCCCAGCGCCGCGCCGATCCTCTTTACGCGTTCGAACAGCGCCATGCCGCCGGGCAGCGCCTCCATCGGCGGGCGCGCGAACGCACCGGCCACCTCCAGGCGCGCGCCGGGCAGCACCGGCTTCAAGCCGTGCAGCGCGGCGTCCAGGCGTCTGCCCTCGTCCAGCGTCCAGGCCCTCGCGTCCACCTGGATCTCGACCCGGTCGGCCACGACGTTGACGACGGTCCCGCCTCGGATCACGTTGGCGCCCAGCCGCGAGCCCTTCTCCAGATCGCTGATGGCCTCCAGCGCCAGGATCTGGTGCGCCGCCTCCAGAACGGCGTTCACGCCCTTCTCGGGCTCCACCCCCTGGTGGGCGGCGCGCCCGTGCACGGTGACGCGGTACTGCCCTCCCCCCTTGCGGGCCACCTTCGGGTCGCCCTCGTTGGTGGGCGCCTCCAGCACCAGCACCGCGTCGGCCTCGCGGGCCGCCGCCTCGATGTGCGGCCGGCTGGCCCCGCTGCCCACCTCCTCGTCGGGCGTGAGCAGCACCTCCACGGCGGGGCGGTCCCGGGGCTCGAGCAGCTCCAGGGCGTGCAGCGCGAACAGCAGGCCGCCCTTCATGTCGTTGGTGCCGGGCCCGTAGATGCGGTCGCCGTCGACGCGCCACGGCTCCGGCCAGGACCCCACCGGCTGCACCGTGTCGTAGTGCGCGAGCATCAGCACCCTCGCGCCGCGGCCCGGCGCCCGCACCCGGAGGAGCGGGCCCGCCGGGGTGGCCTCGCGGCCGACGGTGCCCACCGCGGCGAACGCCTCGGCCATCCGGGCCGCGGCGCGCTCGAGCCCCGGAAGGTGGCCGCTGGGCGTCTCGATGCGCACCAGCTCCTCCAGGTCCTCGAGGTAGGCGCCCTCCCGCGCGCGTGCGCGCGTCGCCAGATCGTCGATGGCAGCGTGATCGATCATCAGGGCTCGATCCTACATCCCTCGCCCGGCACGCCCCCGGTCGGCGCCGCGCCTCACCGCCGGTATAGTCACGCATGATCCTTCAGGGCAGAGCCGCCCTGATCACGGGCGGCACCAGCGGCATCGGCGAGGCCACGGTGCGCCTGTTCGCGCGGGAGGGCGCGAGCGTGGCGTTCACGGGCCGGCGCGCAGCGCTCGGGCGTGCGCTGGCCGAGGAGACCGGGGCCACGTTCGTGACGGCAGACCACACCCGCCCCGAGGACTGCGTCGCGGCCGTGCGGGCCGCCGGCGACGCCCTCGGCGGTCTCGACATCCTGGTGAACAACGCCGGCGTGGTGCTGCAGGGAACGGCCGAGGAGACCGGCGAGGACGCCTGGGCGCAGGTGCTCGATCTCAACGTCACGGCGGTGTGGCGCATGAGCCGCCTGGCGCTGCCGGCGCTGCGCGCCCGCGGGGGCGGCGCCATCGTCAACAACGCCTCGGACTTCGGGCTCGTGGGTGGGCGGCGGGCCGCCGCCTACTGTGCCAGCAAGGGCGCCGTGGTGCAGCTCACCCGCGCCATGGCGCTCGACCACGCCCACGAGAACATCCGGGTGAACGCGGTCTGTCCGGGCGACACCTACGTCGAGCGCTGGCGCGAGGCCGGCTACTTCGCGAGCGCCGACCCGAGCGCGGAGCTCGCCGCGATCGGCGACGCACTCCCGCTGGGGCGCGTGGGCCGCCCCGAAGAGGTGGCAGAGGCGATCGCCTTCCTGGTCAGCGACGCCGCGAGCTTCATCACCGGCGCCGCGCTGCCGGTGGACGGCGGGAACACCGCGGGCTGATCGCGCGTCGACAGGGCCCCTCGCGGACGGCCCGCCGGCGACCGCGCCGCCGCGGGCGGCCCGCGGCGAACGGTGCTCGGCGATCGCCCCACAGCGGCCGACCTACAGCGTCAGCGCACCAGGTCCTTCACGACCGCCGTCATGCCCGGCCGCAGCAGGGCGAGGTCGGCCGCGTCGCTGCCGCTCGGGAGGACGCGAACGGTGGCCACGTAGGTGACGTCCCCCCGCACCACCTTGGAGACCCCGCTCACCCGCTCGACCCGACCGTCGAAGGTGCGCCCCGGGAGCGCGTCCACCGAGACCGTGACACGGCGGCCCACCTGCACGCCCACCACCTGCCGCTCGGTGAGGTTGGTGGTGTCCACGAGCCAGGCGCTGGTGTCGGCGAGGGTGACGGCGGCCCCCGCCGCGGCGGGGGCGGCCCCCGACCCGGCCGTGGCTCCGGGCGCCGCGGCCCCGCCGCCGGCACCGACCGCCTCGCCGATCTCCGCGCCGACGGCCATGACGCGGCCCGCGAAGGGGGCGCGCAGGGTCCGCCGGTCGACGGCCAGAGCGGCGCTGTCGCGGGCGGCCGATGCCTGGTCGCTTCGGGCCCCCGCCTCGGTCACCGCCGCCTTCGACTGCTGGTAGGCGGCACGCGCCTGCTGGGCCGCCGCCTGTGCCTGCGCCACGCCGGCGGCGGCCGCGGCCCGTTGGGCCCTGGCGCGAGCGACGGTGTTGTCGGCTTCACCCAGGGTCTGCCGGACCGCCGTGTCGGCGGCATCGAGCTGCGCCGCAGCGACGTCGACGGCGGCGTCGGCCGCCGCGACCTGCTGGCGCGCCGCCTCCTCGGCCGCCTGCGCCACGCCCACCTGCGCCTGCGCAGCGGCCAGCGCCGCCTCGGCCTGGCGCAGCAGCGCCTGCTCGTCCGAGCTGTCGAGACGGAGCAGCGGCGCTCCGGCCGCGACCTCGTCGCCCACCTCGACCAGCCGCTCCGCGACCACCCCCGGGACGGCGAACGCCAGGTCGGCCGAGCGCAACGCCCGCACCTCGGCCTCCGCGGACGTGGCCACGGGAAGGGCCGTCTCGACGGGAGCGCCCGCGTCCTGCGCGCCGCCGGCCGCCGGCGTGCGGCCTTCGGGCGGCGCGACGCCCGCGGAATCGGAGGAGACGGCGCTCGCCGTCGACGGAGCCCCGGACGGGATCCCCGCCGGGCCCGCGACCTGGCGGTAGGCGATCGTGCCCGCGACGCCCAGCAGGGCGCCGAAGGCCAGGTACAAGACAACGCGCATCATGGGCATGCTCCCGTCACGGTCCGGGCTCCCACCAGCATCCGGGCTCCGGAAGACTTCATGCGAGCGCCCCGTCGGCGAACCGCGCGATGGCGGCGGGGTCCTCGAGGGTGCGGTCGACTGCGCCGTCGCGCAGCACGATGACGCGGTCGACGACGCGGCACATGCGCAGGTCGTGGGTCACCATGATCCCCGCGCGACGGTCGTGGTGGATGAGGTTGGCGAAGGTGTCGACCACCTGGTGCGCGCGCTCCGTGTCGAGACTGGCGGTGGGCTCGTCGGCCAGCACCACCGCCGGCTGGTGGATGAGCGCGCGGGCGATGGCGACGCGCTGCTGCTGCCCGCCCGAGAGCTGCGACGGCAAGCTCCGCAGGCGGTCGCCCAGGCCCAGCCGCTCCAACAGCTCCCTGGCCCGGAGCGCGCCGGCGGCGTCGTAGCGGCCGTTCAGCGAGAGCATCAGGGTGACGTTCTCGAGCACGGTGAGGTAGGGAATGAGGTTGTTCTGCTGGAACGTGAACCCGATGTTGCGCCGCCGGAAGCCGGCCAGCCGGCGGTCCGCGAGCTCCCCCAGGTCCTCCCCGGCGATGCGCACGCGGCCCTCCGTGGGGCGGAGCAGTCCCGCCAGCATCGCCAGGATGCTGGTCTTGCCCGAGCCCGACGGCCCCACCAGGGCCACGAACTCGCCGCGCCGGAGCGTCAGCGAGACGCCGTCCACGGCGTCGATGGTCTGCCGGCCGAGTTGGTAGGTCTTGCGCAGCCCCTCGGCCACCAGCGCGGGAACGTCGCCCGCGGGCCCGCCGGGCGCGGCCGCGCCGCCCCCGTGGCCACTGGCCGCGCGCCCTCCGCGCCGCTCGCCGCCGCGGCGCCCGCTCATCGGCCCAGCCCCAGCGCGCGCAGCGGCTCGACCCGCAACGCGGCGCGGAGGGCCACCAGGCCGCCCAGCGGCCCGATGACCAACAGCCCCACCAGGGCGGTGGCGACGTTGCCGAGCTGGAACACGATCGGCACGGTCGACGGGAAGGTGGCGGCGAGCGCGGCCGTGCCGATCGTGCCGGCTAGAACGCCCGCGAGGTTGACCAGCACGATCTGCAACACCGTCTCGCTCGCCACCAGCGCGTTGGAGGCGCCGATCGCCTTGAGCATGCCGATCTGCCCCAGCTTCTGCAGCGTCTGGATCTGGAAGAAGCCGCCCACCACCAGGATGCCGATGACCAGGGTGAAGCCGCTCTGGGTGTTGAGCGTGCTCTGCTGCGCCGTGTAGCCGGGGATGTTCTGGTAGGCCGTTCTCAGGTCGACCGCGCGCACGCCGCGCACCTGGCCCTCGATGCGCGCGCCGAGCGCCGCGGGCGTCGGGCCGGAGGCGGCCCTCACCGCCAGCACGTTGAACAGCAGGGTGCGAGGGTCGTCCTGGAGGTTGGCCTTGGGCTTGATGCGTTCGAAGGTGATGAGCGGAACGAGGACGGCCGGCGCGATCTGGTACTGCTGGCCCGCCGCGATCCCGACCACGCGCAGGTCGTAGCTCTCATCCACCGCGCCCTGGGTGGAGCGCACCGTGAGGACGTCGCCCACCTTCATCCCGCTGCGCAGGGCCGCCTGCCGGCCCAGCACCACCTCGTTTCCACTGGCAGACGTGAACCCGGGGCCCCGCAGGACCGCCGGATCGCCCGGCCGCCCCGGCTCCACCCCGATCAGCGAGACCCGAAGGCCCGGCGCCGACGTCGCCGGGCCGGCACCGCCGGCAGCGGCCTCGGCCTGCGTTCGCGCGCCGCCGGCAGCGCGCGAACGCGGTTCCACCACCGTCGACGCGAAGCCGATGGCGCCGACGTCGCCCACTCCGTCGACGCGCCGAACCGACGCGACGGCCGAGCGGTCGAACTGACTGGCCGCGATCTGGAGGTCGGCGGTGCGCTGGTAGACCAGCAGGTCGGCGTCGAGACCGCTCACGTACTGCCGGTTGCCGAGCGCCAGCCCCTCACCCAGCCCGGAGAGGAACAGGACCAGCGTCGTGATCAGCGCGATCACCGCGCCGATGGACGCGAAACGACCCTTGTTGCGAAGGATCTCCTTGAGCGCCAGCGAGACCGCGAGACGCCCGTTCACGGCGCACCGCCAGCGTCGGGCGTCCGCCCGCCACGCGCGACCAGCGCACCGCGCCGCGCGCGCTCCGCTCCGTCAGGACGCCGTTGGCTCGACCGAGCCCACCTCGTTCCGCTGCCCACGCACCCACAATGCGGCATCGGCGCGCCGGTCTCCATAGCCGCGCACACCATCCGGCACGCCGGTCGAGGCGGCGGCCGAGACGGCAGCCGAAGACCCTGCCGGCGCCTTAAGGTCGTCCTTCCCCCCTGCCCCATCGCGTTGGCGCGAACCACGTGACGCGTCAGCGCGTGAAGAGCGGCTCCATCCCGCGGCGCTCGATGACCTCGCGCATGACCTCGTCCGAGACGGGGCCCGTGAAGCGCGCGGCCGCCTCCAGCACCCGCGGAAGCACGTGGATGTCGCCCACGGTGTTGAGGAACAGGCCCTCGTGCCCCAGAACCCAGTGCACGGCGACCTCGATGTCTGCGGGCTCCTCGAGCGGCTCGTACCAGGTGGCGCGCGTCTGTCGCCGCTCGCCCCAGGGCCGGCGCGTCAGCGACTTGATGGTCTGCACCGCCACGCCGCGCTCCCGGCAGACGGCCAGCAGCGCATCGACGTCGGCGCGGTAGCCCTCGTCCTGCAGCAGGACGTAGCTGTACGGGAACAACACGCTGTCGAACGCGAAGCGCTCGAGGCTCCTCAGGTGCATGGCGGCGATGCCCAGGCCGTGGCCGGTCACGCCGATGAAGCGCACCAGGCCCTCGTCGCGGGCCTCGACGCAGGCGCGCAACGCCCCGTCGTCCCCCATGGCGAGCTCCCACTCCTCTTCCTCGGCGAGGTTGTGGAGCTGGATGAGGTCGAGCCGGTCGGTGCGCAGCCGCTCCAGCGAGCGCCGGATCTCGTCGCGTGCCGCCACGTAGCTGCGCTCGCCGGTCTTGCTCGCCAGGAAGAACTCCGCCCGGCGCCGCTCCATCCAGGGCCCGAGGCGCAGCTCCGCGTCGCCGTAGCTCGCGGCCACGTCGATGTGGTTGATGCCGTGGTCCAGGATCAACTCCATGGTCCGGTCGGCCTCGGCCTGGGTGACGTCGCTCAGCGCCGCGGCACCGAACAGCGTGCGCGTGCTCTCGTGCCCCGTGCTGCCGAAGGGGGCCTTGACGATCATGGGCGCCTCCTCATCGTTCCCGCGTGTGGGTCGCGTCGTTACCGCCCGCGTCAGGGTCCCACCAGTCTAGCGCGGGCCGCTCACGCCGGCGAGGACGGGAGTCCCTTCAGGGCCTCGTCCACGGCGGTGTCGCCGCTCAGCAGGTCGAAGGCCTGCCGCTCGGCGGCGCCGAGCCGCAGCGCGGCCACCGTGACGCGCGCCACGTCCGCACGCGGTACGGTCCCGCCGGCCTCGAGCGAGGGGGCGAGCCGTACCCGGCCGGTCGGCGGGTCGTCGGTCAGACCACCCGGCCGCACGATCGTCCACGCCAGCGTGCTGGCGCGCAGCGCGCGCTCGGACTCGCGCTTGGCTTCCAGGAAGGGCCGCAGCGGCTCCGGCATACTCTCGGGCCGGTCCGTGCCCATCGAGCTGACCAGCAGGAAGCGGCGCACGCCGGCGCGCTCGGCGGCCTCGATGAGCCGCACCGTCCCGCGGTGATCGACGGCCTCCGCCTGCTCCGGAGAGCCCGCTCCGACCGCGTGCACGACGGCGTCGACGCCGGCCAGGGCCTCGTCCAGGGCGGGCGAGCGCTCGCCGGTCGCCTCCTCGGCCAGATCGATCAACACGGGCTCCGCGCCGAAGGCGGCCACCGCGTCGCGCTGTTCCGGCTTGCGTACCAGGCCGCGCACCGGCCCCAGGTGCGCCGCGAGCATCATGCGCAGGATGTGTGCGCCGGTCCTCCCGGCTGCTCCGACTACGAGCGTGTTCATGGCTCGGGCATACCACGTCCGGCGCGGGCGCACCGTGGGGCGGGCCGGCATCGCGTGGCGCCCGCCCGCCCGGCACGCCGCCGAGGAACCCCGGCACGCCGTGCGCCGGGCAGCGCGCAGACCGCGAACTGCCGGTAGCACGTACGGGGGGGCGGCCGGGGGCAGATTGTCCCTACCGGAGCACACAGGCGGGCGCGTATGCTCGCCTCGAGCCCGCTGTGCACCTCATGGTTGGGGGTGGTGTCGATGACCGTTGCCGCCAGGACGTGAGGGCCGGCCTGCCATCGTGCGCAGCCGTCGCAGGGCCCTTCCAACGGAACAGAGAACTCGATGCGTCACCGGTTCGTTGTGGCTCGGCCACAAGGAGGGGGACCGGAAGATGATCCGTAAGGTCGCGTGTCTCATAGGGCTCGTGGTCGCGTTCGGCATGGTGCTGAGCGTGGCGCTGGCCAAGATCCCGCAGGACGGCACCGTCTCCACGTACGCCGTCACCATGCACTACGGCTCGCTCGCGCCGGGAGAGCCCGGCACGCCGAGCAACGGCGACTTCCCCTACCGCGGCTCCGCGATCGCCGAGGCGGAGCTGGTCGGCAACTTCCTGTTCGTGCACGGTTGGTACGGCTACCTCGCCGGCCCGATCCTGCCCGAGGTCGCCAACGGCATCCACATCCACCACGATCCCGCTCTCTACCACCTCGACACGTTGGTCGCGGGGATCGAGAACGACGGTCAGGATGCCGGCCTCTTCCGCGCTGCCGTGTACCTGACGCCAGAGCAGCAGCAGATGCTCGTGGAGGGGCGTCTGTACATGGACGTCCACACCACCGCGTTCCCCGAGGGAGAGCTGCGCGGGACGCTCGTCGCCACGGAGCCGATCCCGGAACAGATCCGGGTCGTCGCCCCGTAGCGTCTCCGTACGCCCGTCGCCGGACGGGACGGTTCGCACCGAAGACCCACCCGTCCCGTCCGAGGGCTCCGACCAAGGCGCGGAGCCTCGATCCGCCAGGCTGAAGCCGGGAGTCCCGACCGTTGCGGGCTCCGGACCCCGGCGGGCCGGAACGGC
>Ga0102962_1000820_pt1 | contig 13216 bp, 12 predicted proteins | sample SalPonF2_C_D2_MG_FD_84519 | JGI IMG/M metagenome (GOLD analysis project Ga0102962, IMG submission 84519) | Salt pond soil microbial communities from South San Francisco under conditions of wetland restoration - Salt Pond MetaG SF2_C_D2_MG ...
GTGTTAGTATTTCCAAAGCCAGGTTAGTCAGCTTAAATTCTTCTTTTGACATGCCCGAATAAAAACGATCTGCCCCAACATATTTTTTCAGTGCAAAATTTGATTCAACAGATGCCCTGGGAGATCCGATGCCAATTATTCTGGCGCTTTTGGTGATGATTTTCTGTAATTCGTCCAGCATGAGCAATGTGTCCTTCTGATCTTCAAAATTACCTGATGATCCCCTTACTGCAGGTTTCCTGATGCGCTGATTGCTGTTCATATATTCATACCCAAATCTCCCGCGATCGCATAAAAAATAACCGTTCACTTCCCCATTGTACCTGCTGGTAATGCTTCGAAGAGTCCCGTATCGTTCACCCGCGATGGTGTTGCAACCCAGGCTGCACTGGTCGCAGAGTGACGGCGCCGTTTGTAGGTCCCATTTACGGGTATAATGTTTTTTCAGCGTTTTGTCTGTAAATACACCGGTTGGGCAAATTTCAGCCAGGTTGCCACTGAATTCACTTTCCAGCGGTCCATCTTTGTACCTGCCGAAATAAACATGATTATGGGCACCAAATACATCAAGGTCGTTACCACCTGCATAATCTTTATAAAACCGGACACACCGGTAACAGCTGATGCAGCGGTTCATTTCATGGTTGAGGAAAGGACCGAGGTACTGATTGTGGAAGGTTCGCTTATTGAACCGGTATCTTCTGTAATTATGACCGGTCATGACTGTCATATCCTGCAGATGACACTGCCCGCCTTCATCGCATGTGGGACAATCATGGGGATGATTGGTCATGAATCCTTCTGTAATACCAGCATGAAAGGCTTTTACTTCTTCATCTTCCAGTGATATTCTTGCGCCGTCTTTTACCGGTTCCATACAGGCCATGACAATTTTACCCTTTGTGTCGTGCTCATCTTTAAATGATTTTACTGCACACTGACGGCAGGCACCTACCGATCCCAGCTGAGGGTGCCAGCAAAAATAGGGGAGGTTAAGTCCCAGGGAAATACAGGTTTCCAGTATATTTTTTCCTTCCTGCACTGTATATGCCTTGTTGTCAATATAAATTGTAGCCATAATTTACCTCCAGGGACATTTTTGGTCCTTAATATGTTTTTCAAAATCTTCTTTAAAATACTTTAATGCGCTTTGCAAGGGTTCCATTGCACCGGGTGCCAGGGCACAATAAGTATGGCCCATCCCCAGGTATCCCGTGTGAAAGTTGAGTGTATCCATATCTTCAGGCTTCCCTTCTCCGTTTTCCATGGCCTCAAGTGTTTTTGCTACCCAGGGCAATCCGTCCCTGCATGGAGTGCACCATCCGCATGATTCATGCGCAAAGAATTTCTCCAGGTTGTGTACAAAACCTACCGGGCAGGTCTGGTCATCCAGAATTACCATGGTACCGGTACCAAGTCGGCTTCCTGCTTTCATTACCGATTCAAAATCCATTGGAGTATCCATGTGTTCTTCTACAAGAAAATCAGTGGAAGCACCCCCGGGTAATACCCCTTTGAATTTATACCCATCCAGCATCCCACCTGCATGTTCTTCAATAATCTCCCGCATGGTAGCCCCAAGAGGTAATTCCCAGCATCCGGGATTTTTCACTCTTCCGCTTACGCCGTATAACTTGGTTCCACCTTCAGAAGAATTACTAAGCTCATGGTACCAGTGGGCACCATGGTGGAGGATATGGGGAATATTGCAAAGTGTCTCAACATTGTTAACGATAGTTGGCTTACCGAACAGACCACTTATCTGGGGGAAAGGCGGTTTTGACCGGGGTATCGCCCTTTTGCCCTCCAGTGCGTTCAACAATCCGGTTTCCTCACCGCAGATATATCTTCCTGCACTACTGTGAATATGCATTTCCAGATTAAAACCTGAGCCAAGAATATTTTTCCCGATATATCCTGCTTCCTGAGCTTCTGAAATAGCGTTTTGCAAACGTTGCTCAGCAGTTTTGTATGCCCAGCGAAGGAAAATGAAAGCTTCGGAAGCCTGGATAGCATAAGCCGCGATAATCATTCCCTCAATGAGCTGATGGGGGTCTCCCTCCATCAATAGACGGTCTTTGAATGTACCTGGTTCCATCTCATCAGCATTGGCGACCAGGTATTTCATTGAGGGTGCGTCATCTCCTACAGGGACAAAACTCCATTTTTTCCCGGTATTAAAGCCTGCTCCGCCTCTCCCTTTCAGGTTGGATTTTTCAACTTCCTGAGTTACATCCTGAGGTTTCAGTTTCAACGCCTTACGCAAGCCTTCATAACCACCTGATTTTTCATACTCCTTGAGTGAGGAAGGCGGATTGCCTGGTTTAATATTCTTTGTAAGCGGTTTATCGTTGGCCATGATCTTTTTTATTCATATTTTGAAAGTATTTCATCCAGCTTTTCTGGTGTCAGCGTGTCATACAGGTCATTATCCACCATCATACTGGGGGCACGGTCGCAATTTCCGAGACACTGAACGGGTAACAGGGTGAAACGATCATCTTTAGTGGTTTCTCCAAAATCAATACCCAGCCTTTCGTGCAGGGATTCCTTTATCTTCTCATATTTCATGATCCAGCAACTAATACTGTCACATAGCAAAATAACATGTCTGCCCACTGGCCTGCGAAATACGAGGTTATAAAAAGTTGCTACATTTTCCACTTCTGCAGCAGTCATATCAAGTATCTCAGCCAGGTCTTCGATGCTTTCATCAGGCACCCACTTGCGGTGTTTCTGAACAATTTTCAATGCCTCGATACAGGCTGCACTTTTTAAGGGAAATTTTTTAAGTTCCTCCTCAATCTCCTGTTTTTCTTGTTCTAAAAGCATATTTTACTTTTATTTATTCAATAATCATTTACCTGTCAACATCTGACAATACAAAATCAATACTCCCCAGAATGGAAACCAGATCGGCTACCGTATAGCCCTTACTTATATATGGGATCATCTGCAAATGAGCAAAAGACGGGGTCCTTATGCGTGTGCGGTAGGAGGTGGTATTGCCATTGCTGAAAATGTGATAAGCGTTATATCCTTTGGCATTTTCAATACCAGAAAACACCTCACCCTTTGGCATTACCGGGCCCCAGGTTTCATTTACAAAATGGTTGATAAGTGTTTCAATATCATGCATGGTCCGGTTTTTACGTGGCGGTGTGGTTAGCGGGTGATCTGACTTATAAGGGCCAGATGGCATGTTGTTCACGCACTGTTCAACAATCCGCAGGCTTTGTCTCATCTCTTCGATACGGACAAGACCGCGGTCATAGCAGTCCCCGTTTGCAGCGACCGGTATTTCGAAATCAAACTGGTCATAACCTGAATAAGGCCGTTTCTTCCTGAAATCCCAGTCAAAACCGGTTGCCCTGAGTCCCGGTCCCGTTACCCCCCATTCTATTGCCTCTTCAGTAGTGTAAATTCCAATGCCTTTTGTCCTTTCCCTGAAAAATTTATTGTGCATTACAAGGGTATCATATTCTTTTAGCCTGGCAGGAAAATACCGGATAAATTCTTTGATAGGTTTTTCCCATCCTTCGGGCAGATCCTGAGCAACACCACCTATTCGAAACCAGTTGGGATGCATCCTGGCACCGCAGATGGCACCCACAATGTCAAATATCTTTTCCCTGTCGCTGAACATATAAAAAACAGGCGACATCTGTCCAATATCCTGTGCAAAAGTGCCGTACCAAACAAGGTGATTGGCCATCCGGAAAAGCTCTGACATCATTACCCGGATCACTTTTGCCCTGTCGGGAACTTCGATGCCGGCGAGTTTTTCCACCGATTGAAGATAAGCCAGGTTGTTAAGTACTCCACTCAGATAATCAACGCGGTCAGTATAGGGAATGTATGTGTGCCATGATTGTCTTTCTGCCATTTTTTCGGCTCCCCGGTGGTGAAAGCCTATATCCGGGGCTATATCAATAATTTCCTCGCCGCTTAGTTGCAAAACCAGTCTCAATACCCCGTGTGTTCCGGGATGCTGTGGACCAAGGTTCAGGAACATAAAATCAGAATCTTCTCCATACCTTTCCATGCCCCATTCTTCGGGTTTAAACTGAAGTGTATCTTCTTCCTTTTCCATTTTTTTATCCGGCATGGTAAAAGGGGCCATTTCAGTAGCCCTGGCAGGATGTTCCTTGCGCAAAGGATGTCCATCCCAGTTTGCCGGCATCAATATCCGGCTCAAATGCGGATGGCCTTTGAATCCGATCCCGAACATATCATATACTTCCCGCTCATACCAGTTGGCTGAAGGCCAAATGCCGGTTATAGACGGTACTTCCGGAAATAATTCATCCAGTCCTGATTTGATTCTTATATCGTCATTTCTCTCATAAGAAAGCAATTGATAGATAATAATAAAGGGGTGATCAGGCTGTGTTGCATCAGAAGAATAAGCACGCATATCCACCGCGGTAATATCGACCAGCATGCGATAGGGGTCTTTAATCTCGTTTTTCAGAAAGCCAAGCAGTTCAATAAGTTTGTTCACCGGCGACCAGACAGTAAGAATGCCATCATGTTGATTTACTTCTGCAGTAAAGAGGCCGCGGCCTGCTTTTGCTTCTATTTCTCTGAATAAAAGAGCTTGTTCGTCTGTCATGATAGGTTTAGTGTTCAGTATATTATTTTAAGGCAGCTTATCTGGTGAAGGAAGTTCAGTTATTGACGTATGCTGTTTATGTTTCTTTTCCCTCCAGGAAACCGGTTCAGGTTTAGTAATGCCTTGTGGTCCGATCAACCAGCTCAAAGGGCGTTTTTCGTTACCCACCTGATCTCTTAAGTGCATCAGGCCTTCCATGAAGGCATCCGGTCTTGGCGGGCAACCGGCCACATAAACATCAACTGGCAGGAACTTATCTACTCCCTGAACTACACTGTAGATATCATACATACCTCCTGAGTTTGCGCAGGACCCCATCGAAATGACCCATTTGGGTTCCATCATTTGCTCATATAATTTTTTGACAATTGGCGCCATTTTAATAAACACGGTTCCGGCGACAATCATCAAATCTGCTTCTCTCGGTGTTCCTCTGATCACTTCTGCCCCAAAACGAGCAATGTCATAACGGCTGGTCAGACTGGTAGCCATTTCAACATAACAGCAAGAAAGGCCAAAATTGAAAGGCCATATTGAATTCTTTCTGCCCCAGGCCAGCATGTCCTGTAAACGGCTTAATAATATGCTTTCTTTGACTGTCTCTTCAAATGAGCTGTTACCTTGTTGAGGATCTATGGGTGAATCAGGTTTTGTTAACCACCATTTCATATGCGTTTCTTTTTATTTAATTTTCAACTTTCAGCAATGATTGATCACTGCTTTAGATATATTCTTCTTTTGCTTTATTTGCCTTTTCCTGTTTGTAATTTTTCAGGATTTGGTCTCCGTCCGGGCCAAAATCAAGGGCCCCGGTTCTCCATTCATAGAGCAATACCACAAATAGTATCCCTGTGAAAATGAGTATGCCTGCATAACCAGCCCATCCCAGTTCCCGGAATGCAATGGCCCAGGTGATCACAAAAACTGACTCGATATCAAACAGGACGAAGAACATGGCGATCAGGTAGAATTTTACGGGGAATCTTAACCGGGCAGAACCGGTAATTTCTATACCGGATTCATATGGTTCACTGGTTGTATGGTCCTTTTTTCGCTCTCCGAGAAAATAGGATAGTACAAGCATTCCAGTAACTACAGTAAATGCAAGTGCTATATATAAAATTAAAGGCCATAATAAAACTGATGTTACGAATAATGCTGTCATAGGCTCTGATTTGAAAGGTCGAACATTCAGTTACCGGCAGAAGCTATTCATGATCTTGTAGTGGATTCGTTATCCTTCTGCCTCAATAGAAAACAGGTAAAAAGCCTTAAAGTTTTCTTTTTAAAAAGGTTTTTTGAATATTCTCCAACAATTTTTAATGTATTTGTGGCGGATAAACAAACAGAGAAGGTGACAATTGTTGTGCCATGGCAAATCAGTATATTACAATCTGGTTGAGGGAAAACAACTTATAGATTAGGAAATGTGGAAATATTTTCCTGATGTAGAATCAAGTGGTTATTGTGTAGAATTAATTCTACAACGCAGTTATCGGACATTATGGACAGACACTAACTAATATGTTTGTGTCATGGAAGAAGGAGTAACCAGTATAAAATCTGCCTTGTTGAAGATGGAGGCATCTGGATTCAATACATCTTTCTGCTGGACAGTACTGATTGTAATGATTTTAAGGCCTGGTTTTTTTTGATTGATGTACCAGACAATTCCTTCATGATTTTCGGAATGATAACTTCCGTTGAAATGCAGCACAAGGTCGTTTCTGTTTCTGTTCTTAAGAATAAAATAAGCCATTGTTGCATCTTTTATTGCCTGTGCTTTTGGAAAATTTTCATTTGGTTTCATGCCGCCCATGTGAGACATTTCAAGCATTTTTTTATATCCTTCCAGGTCCGGATTATATTCTATGGGAAGAGGGGCGATGTATTCAAGCGCCTCAGTTGATAATTTAGTTAACCCCTCAAAACCTTCTTTTGCCACAAGGGAGGCATATCTCCTGGGTATATTGGTTGCAATAAACGACAGGCCGTTTTCTTTGGCGAAAGTAACAAGAGGCTTATAATCGGTTTTATAGTTCTTCCAGAGTTTTGCTTCCTCTTCAAAACTTTTTTCAGAGATAATTCCGTCCAGGTATTCATCCAGGATTAACTGGTTGTCAGACTCGAACATCTCTGCAGCCAGGACAAGATTGGTGTTTTTTGTCTGATAGAGTGCTTTAGTAAGTTCAAGTTCTAACCAATGAGCCAGCGGATCACTGTGCAATTCTCCAAAGAATATCACATCAGCCTTTTTTACCTTGTCAACGAGTTTGTCAAATGCTATTTCCTTTCCTTTATTGTCGTATAGCTTGTAAGCCGGTTTTTGGGCTTTTGTCCATTGTGTTGAAAATCCACCCAACAGGATTATAGATAGTATTATTCTGTACATAATAGATATCTGATTTGAAATTGCTGCATAAAATCAGGCAGCGTTTTACTCTGGATTAATTTGATAAAGCATAAAGATAATAAGAAATATATGTTTTACTCATGTTAATTTAGGAAACAGTGTTTAAAACGGAAAAGGTTGATTTGATATTTTCTACAACAGTATGCTTAATCTGAACAATGACTTATAATACCCTATATTTGTGTAATTAGAATTAATATCCCAAAAGAGATGAACTCTGAAGAATTCCAGCAAGCTATAAAACAGGGCATTCCGGAACAATTACCGGAATTTTGCGAGTATGATCATGATGCTAATCATGCACCGCGCAGGAAAGACATTCTTTCGGTCGAAGAAAAAAAACTGGCAATCAGGAACGCACTGCGTTATTTTGATAAGAAACATCATGCAGTACTGGCACCTGAGTTTGCCAGGGAACTGGAGCTTTACGGTAGAATTTATATGTACCGGTTTCGTCCACAGTACAGGATGTACGCCCGGCCAATTGAAGAATATCCCGCTCGTTGCAGGGAGGCGGCTGCTATTATGCTCATGATACAGAATAACCTGGATCCAGAAGTAGCGCAGCATCCACATGAGCTAATTACCTATGGTGGAAACGGAGCTGTTTTTCAAAATTGGGCCCAGTACCTGCTTACCATGAAATATCTGTCTGAGATGACAGAAAATCAGACACTCGTGATGTACTCAGGCCATCCGATGGGATTGTTTCCTTCTAATGCTTCAGCTCCAAGGTTAGTGATAACAAACGGAATGGTCATCCCAAATTACTCAAAACCAGATGACTGGGAGCGAATGAATGCACTCGGTGTTTCACAATACGGACAGATGACAGCTGGTTCTTATATGTATATTGGTCCGCAGGGTATTGTGCATGGCACAGCCATTACGGTCTTGAATGCAGGCAGGAAGGTGAGTCCGCAGGGAATGCAAGGCGTTGTTTACGTTACTTCCGGATTGGGTGGTATGTCGGGCGCCCAGCCAAAAGCAATGGTGATAGCAGGCGGGATTTGTCTGGTAGCGGAGATAAATCCAAAGGCTATAGAGGTTCGTCACAAACAGAAGTGGGTAGATGAGGTTTTTGAGGATCTGGACAGTATAATTGAACGAACCAAACAGGCCAGAGAGAAAGGTGAAGCTGTATCGCTGGCTTATCAGGGAAATGTTGTGGATTTGTGGGAAAAAATTGCAACCTCCGATCTGAAAGTTGAACTGGGGTCTGATCAAACCTCATTGCACAATCCTTTTTCCGGAGGTTATTATCCGGCAGGTTTTTCATTGGAAGAATCCAATGCCATGATGCGGGAAGATCCTGATAAATTCAGGGAAAAAGTATATGAAAGTCTGCGTCGCCAGGTAAATGCAATCAACAAGCTCACAAGCAGCGGTATGTACTTCTGGGATTATGGCAATGCATTTTTGCTGGAAGCGGGAAGGGCCGGAGCAGAGGTTTTTGCAGCAGAGGGGAAATTCCGGTATCCTTCTTATGTTCAGGACATCATGGGACCACTGTTCTTTGATTATGGATTTGGACCTTTCCGTTGGGTCTGTACCTCTGGCGATTCGCACGATTTACATGTTACGGATAATATAGCAGCCAACATCCTGGAAAAATTACTCGACGATGCCCCGTCTTCAATAAAAAGTCAGATGAATGACAATATCCACTGGATTCGTGAAGCAGAAAAAAACCACCTGGTGGTTGGGTCGCAGGCACGTATTCTGTATGCTGACAGCATCGGGAGAATTAAGATTGCGGAAGCATTCAACGAAGCCATCCGGGTAGGGCAGGTATCGGCACCGGTTGTGCTGGGACGCGATCATCACGATGTATCGGGAACCGATTCGCCTTTCCGGGAAACCTCAAATATATACGATGGTTCAAGTTTTACTGCCGATATGGCTGTCCAAAATGTTATCGGTGATGCTTTTCGGGGAGCTACCTGGGTTTCCCTGCATAACGGAGGTGGTGTGGGATGGGGCGAAGTAATCAACGGGGGGTTTGGCATGGTCCTGGATGGCTCAGCAGAGGCAGACCGGAAGCTTAAAATGATGTTGCACTGGGATGTAAATAATGGCATCAGCAGGAGAAGCTGGGCAAGAAATGAAGGAGCAATGGAAACAATCCGCCGGGAAATGGAGTATGTTCCGAATCTCAGGATTACTCTGCCTAATCTGGCTGATGATGAACTGATTGATGACTTGTTCTGAAACAGGCCTTAACCACAGACAGAGAGGAACATTCTCTCATGACCATGACAGAAGAGTAATAAATGACTTACGGGAATAATTAATAAAATTAAATGAGTATCGGGAATCATATATAAAGCTAATATCCAATAAATTTTATATAAAAAAATTCCGCTTACGCTGCCCCCTTTCCCCCTAAAGGGGGCCTTCGCTCGGTTTTAAAATGAAGTTTCGGCTAAAATTGCGGGCGGCCCCCTTTAGGGGACTGAGGGGCAGTGTGGGGGAGTATTAGTTTAAAGCCATTTTAGAAGAACATTAGGCAGCGGATTGGATTACTGATTATGATAACTTTTAAATTAGGAATATAATCCGACACTCATTTTATATTAATCATTCCAGATAGTCATATAAATTTATTTAAACAAAGTGATAAGAAATATTTTTCCCAGTGATTAATTTACTATTGCTCAATAGAATTTTTCAGATTAGATTTGCAACAGTATAATCTATTTTGGTCCTTCTATGAAAAGAATAATTCTTTTATCTGTTTCACTAATTCTATTGGTAATTTCATTTGATTCATGCGAGCCGGAAAACCTGAGCAACGCCGAATCAATTGAAGGGGTTTATAATTGTAGTGAAATTTACACTCAAAATGACCCTCAGAAACAATATGATTATTCTTACCGGGTTCAGTTGGTTGTTTCCCCCAATGATATCAATGAGGTATATATCTACAATTTTTCAAACCTGGGCGGGGATATCAATACAAGTTCTTACGCTACAGCTTTAGTTGACGGGAACAGACTTATAATTTCAAACCAAACGATTGAAGGGCATACAATTAATGGTTCCGGTACCATATCTTCCAATAAGAACAGAATAGATATTCAGTACACAGATGATTTTGGAACCGGGACAGCCGTTGCTAACGCAACCTGTATCCGGGAATAATTTTTTGCAACAACGTAGTTATCGGACATTGTGGACAGACACTAGCTAAAGAAAATACTATAGGGCCGTTCAATTTCACTCTGAAGCTGGTCAACTCCTATGTGACGGCTTTTTCTTATGATTTCCTTTCCTTCGAAGAAAACTACAATGGTGGGAATGGTAAATACCGTATATTGAGCTGAAATATCCGGAGTGAGAACCGTATCTACATAATACATCTGGATTTCAGGAAAATTTGCGTCAAGCATCTCTTCCACTTTTGGCTTCAATACTTTACAAACATTACAGGCATCATTTGAAAAATATACAAGTACGGCTTTGTTGTTACTTAATATTTCCTGGAATTCCGACTGGTTGTTAATTGTTGTAATCAATATTAGTATTTATTATTATTTAACATAATCAGGGCACAATCTACCACAGGTTCAATATTATTTTTCTTAACCAGTTCAACTAATTCATCATTGATTGTCCCAGGATTGAAAATTACCCTTCTCGGGCTGAGTTTTACAATATAGTTGTAATATTCTTTTTGATTTTCAGGATTCAGATAAAGAGCAACTGTATGAATATCCTTAAAATCAGGCCGTCCGATGATAATATCTTTTCCTGCAATTCTGCCTTCCCTGTTACCCAATGGTATTACTTCATGGTTATGCCGGATCAGGCTTTTTACTGCTTTGTTTGAAAATCTGAGTGGATCTGGACTGGCTCCCAGTACAATTGTTTTTGCCATAGTATTCTGTATTTAACCTGAAACAACCGGATTCATACTTGGAATGAAAAACAATCGATATTGAAAGGAATCCGGCTATTATTTCAAATTTAGCTGGTTTGTTCGAGTAATACAACTGCGTATGCAGAAATACCTTCTTCATTGCCTACAAAACCGAGCTTTTCCGTGGTGGTCGCTTTCACAGAAACATTATCAACAGAGGTATTCATCGCTGCAGCCAGTTTTTCTTTCATGGCAGGAACAAAGGGTTTTAGTTTTGGGGTTTGCAGGCATATCACTGCATCAATATTAACGATAATATAACCTTTCCCGCTTATAAGTTCCCTGGTTTTTTCAAGAAGAACCAGACTGCTGATATTTTTGAATGCCGGATCAGTATCCGGGAAATGGTAGCCTATGTCATTTAGATTCGCTGCACCCAACAACGCATCACAGATAGCATGGATGAGTACATCACCATCGGAATGGGCAACAGAACCTTTATAATGTGGTATTTCTACTCCACCAATTATGAGTTTTCTGTTTTCAGCCAATTTATGGACATCATAACCATTGCCAACTCTGATATTCATGATTATTGTTTTAAGGTTATAAAAAACCCTGAATTTGGATTAATTCAGGGCTCAAAGTTAAATATTTTCTACGCTAGTTACCGGCATTTTGATTTTTGTATTTGTCAAAATTGAAGGATAGCGTAAAGCGCATGGTATTTGCCAGGGGATTTTGTCTTCCTGAAGTAGGAACGAGATAAGCGAAGTCAACTGCAAAAACATTCAATTTAAGGCCCACACCGAGGGTGAAAAATTTGCGGTTTCCCTTGTTCTGGTTTTCATGGAAGTATCCTCCCCTGATGGCGAACTGGTTTCTGTACCAGTATTCAGCACCGATTGAATACATGATCTCATTTATTTCCTCTTTAAAGCCTCCGGGTGCATCATAAAAAGACCTGAACATGCCAACCGGAACCGAAACATTGGGATCCATTCCGTAATGAATGACAGGATCACCGGCGGCATTGGTAGAGTCCTGGTAATAAACAGGAGGGGAGGGAACCAGTAATTTATTGAAATCCAAGGCAAATGTAAGTGTGTTATAAGGATCCAGATTCATTTTCAATGCTCCCCCTAGTCTAAGATTGATGGGGATAAAATCTGCATCCTGATTTTGCGTATAGGATATTTTAGTACCGATATTTGAAATATCTGCGCCAAAGGATAATTTTGCATCCTTGTCAGATACTTGAATGTCTGTCTGGTAATAAGCAGATACATCAGCCGCGAAAGCAATTCCTGCTTTTGTTTCTCCGCTGGTTGAACTTACGGCACCTCCTGTAAGGTCGGAACGTATAAACCTGAAAGCCAGTCCGCCTGAAAACTTATCTGAAAAAAGTCTGGAATAACCAGCATCAATTGCAAATTCATTAGGTGTATGTTGTCCCTGATAGTCCCCGAATTGGTTGGTAAAAACTATTTCACCCAGGGAAAAATAGCGTAGAGAAGCTGCTATTACCTGCTGTCTGTCAAGTCTTCTGAAAAATGACAGATAGGCAAGGTTAATATCCGGGACCAGGGTTCTGAGCCAGGGAGTATAGGAAAGAGAAATACCCATTTCTTCATCAATAAATGCGTATTTGGCCGGATTCCAATGCATGGAATTAATATCCGGGTCTGTAGCGACTCCGGCATCGCCCATTGCTCCTGCACGTGAATCGGGGGCGATCGTAAGAAAAGGGACGGCCGACTGAATCGCGTTCATCTGGCCTGCCAGTTCTTTGCTGCTTAGCTGTCCGAATAACGCGGGAGCAGCCAGGCTCATCAAAAGTGCAGTAACAACAATGTTTTTGAAGCTGAACATAATTTATTATTTATCAATTTTGTGGAACAAATATAATTATTAATTAAAATTTACTAAGCAAATAACATTTTAATTCACAACCAGTAGTTTAGCTGTTTTCTGAGCAATTCGTCCATCTTTGGTGCGAATTTGTACCCGGTAAATATAGATGCCATGGCCCAACCGGTGCCCATCATCTCCCTCCCGGTTCCAATGTATAGGGTTAATACTAAAGCCGGAAGAATACTCTTCTTTCTTAATCACTTTCACCAGTTGTCCTGAGAGGGTATAAATCGACAGTTCAACAGAGAAAGGGATATCCGGCAGATTATGATCGAACCTGAAATAGGTATCAGTAGAAAACGGGTTCGGATAATTATATAAATTTGATAAAACTATGCCTCCGTTGTCAACTACTACAAAATTTAACTCAACTTCTGACGAATTGTTGTATACATCCCAAACTTTTAATGCA
>Ga0102962_1000823_pt1 | contig 13176 bp, 8 predicted proteins | sample SalPonF2_C_D2_MG_FD_84519 | JGI IMG/M metagenome (GOLD analysis project Ga0102962, IMG submission 84519) | Salt pond soil microbial communities from South San Francisco under conditions of wetland restoration - Salt Pond MetaG SF2_C_D2_MG ...
ATGAAGTATTTATTGCCTAAATAAATCCTGCATAAAAAAACGGGAATGCCACACGAATGCGACATCCCGCTTTTTGGATGTGAGATATAATCGTTTATTACCAGACAGAATTTTGTTTTAATACACCATTACTCAGGTCTATTTCTGTCTGAGGAATTGGAAATACGGTATTTTTCTGTGTAAATGTTTTACCGTCTTTGGCCATTTCTTTAGCTGCCCAACCGGGTTCGACACTATTTTCTCTCAATAAATCGAACCAGCGATGTTGTTCCATTCCTAACTCAGAACGACGTTCATGCCAAATATCATGTAACAATGTTGTTCCTGTTGCAGTTATATCAGGCAACAACGGCATGGAAATCATTGTTGAGATAATATTTTGAGTACTGGTTGTAACTTTTTGCGTATTACTATCATACGTTTGTGTTACCTGCATGATAGTCATTGTCACATTCTGACCAGGCGCAACATTTTTCATAGCATTCATATAATCGCTAACACTGTTAACAGCGTTGCCATTGATGCTCTGTACAATATCCAGCGTATCAACTAAAATTTGCGAATTATTATTCACCAGTCCGTAGCTGAATGATTTCAAGCCGGCATTAGCTGCTGCTGAATTTGACCATACATAACGAAACATGGGTTTACCACTCTCCTGAGACAGACCGGTAGTATCAGCAATTATCGGGGCTACACCTTCTACAGATGCTCCTATTGTTGCTGTACGGCCACCTCTTGCCCGATCACGAACCATATTAAGATATTTTTGAGCGGTACCTACATCGCCATTTTGATATGCTGCTTCAGCCTCAATCAGCAAGACGTCAGAGTAACGAAGAATTCGAATATTACCGGGTCCGTCACCTTGTCCACCGGGATGATTATCACTCACAAAAGCTTTTTGGTTATAATCTTCATTAACCATATTAGGGTTTTTGTGAACGGCTCTTCCGGTTCCGTCAGGTAATGTTTCCCATACAAAAAGTACGGTTGCTTCCTGACGGGGATCACCCGGACTAAATGATTTTATCAAATCATGTGAAGGATTATTAAACCCCCAGCCCAGGTTTGGATTACCTCTTACACCCTGTACCTGATTGAATTGGCTACCACCTTCATTACTGCTTGTAGCTGTGTTTTGTACAGAAAACAAGGTGCCTGAAGAATTTTCTCCGGCCCGTGTAAAGATGGTGGAATAATCCGGTAATAGTGAATACTGCCCGGAATTAATGACCATTTCAGCATATTTTTGTGCATCTTTATAATCTTTACGATAGAGATAAACCTTGGCAAGCATACCTTCAGCAGCGCCTTTGGTTGCTCTTCCAAGATCAGCTGCCGGATACTGTGATTTTGTAGGTAAATGAGCAACACCATCCTTCAAATCACTTATAATAAGTGCGTATACCGAATCAGGACTGGCATTGGGCCTGTTATAATATTCACTCGGTTTAAGCGGTTTGGTGACCAAAGGTATATTATGCCATCCTCGTTCAAGGAAAAAGTAATAATATGCCCTCAGAAATTTATTCTCAGCAACCAAACGATCTTTTAAATTCTGATCCATATTTATATTGGGAATATTATCTATGGCCAGATTTGCTCTGTAGATACCTTTATAATAACCTGACCAGGGATCTTTAAAAGCAAGATTACCAGCGTCATACTTCAGGTTATCAAGTTCAAGCAAAAATGATGCGTCTGTTGGTGTACTACCTTTATCAGCATCATCAGAGATAATATCTGTTACGCCAAGGTATGAAAAAACGTGTACCTGCCATTCCCGCAACATCTCATAGGTTGCGTTAGTAGCATCTATAGCATCTTGCTTATTAGCAAAAAATGTTTCTGATGTCTGCTGCCCAAGTGGTTTGTCATTTAACAAACCATTACAGCTCGTCATAAGCGGTATGACTACAGCCACGACCGCTAAACTCAGGATGGTCTTTAAAAATTTGTTTTTAAATTTCATAATGCTGCCTCTTTTTTGATTGAAAATTCGTAAACCGCTCATAATGTCAGAACTTGATATTTACACCCAATGAGATTGTACGGGCGACTGGATAAACACCGTGATCAATACCATTACTAAGAACATCACTGGATGTTATTTCAGGTGTATATCCACTGTATTTAGTAAATGTAACCAGGTTCTCGGCATTGACGTAGAGTTTCAGGCTGCTAACATTAACCTGTCTCGTGATTCTTCTCGGCAGATTATATCCTAATTGAACATTTCTAATCTTAAAATATGATCCATCTTCAAGGAAACGGCTGGATACATTGTAATTTACACCACCATTGGTAATCCTTGGTTGTGTATTGCTTGTACCCGGTCCATGCCAGCGGTTAAGATAAGATGTTTCAAAATTAGGCGTACCAAAACGTGCTGTTTCTTTCGCATTGTATATTTTGTTGCCGGTTTGGCCGCTCGTACTTATGGACAAATCAAATCCCTTATAATTAGCATTTAAATTAATTCCATAAATGAAACTTGGGATTGGGGAACCCAGGTAGGTACGATCCTCTGAAGTAATGACTCCATCGCCATTCGTATCTGCAAAACGCAGATCACCGGGCTGCTCTGAGCCAAGTTGTGGATATTTACTCAAGTCGGCTTGGTTTTGAAATACACCAACAACTTTATATCCATAGAAAGCACCGATGGGTTCACCAACTACTGTGCGAGTGGCAAGTTTTCCTCCTTCACCGGTACCGCCACCATAAATAGCATCTTGTCCCTGCCCAAGTTTATCTACCTGGTTATGAACAGTAGAGGCAACTAAGCCAATCGTATAATGAAAACCACTTACTGTTTGGTTCCATTTCAAATTAAAATCGAAACCTTTATTTGTTACTGCGGCAGCATTAACGTAAGGAATATTGCTGGCACCTACATATTCAGGTATTGGAGCTTGTACAAGAATACCGTTCGTTTTCCGGTTATAGTAATCAACTTCCAGGGAAATTCGATCATTAAGGAATCCGGATTCCAAACCTATATCCGTTTGTGTTGTTTCTTCCCATTTTATATCGGGATTGGCTAGAGAAATAACCGTAGCTCCGTAATTGATTGTCTCATTGGGGCCAAACACAGCATTTAAGTTAGAAGTAACAGTCGGAATACCTGGGTAGGCGCTGATTTTATCATTACCTACCTTTCCCCAGCTGGCACGTAACTTAAGGTTACTTATAAAATCGATATCTTTCATGAACGGCTCGTTTGAAATGCGCCAACCGGCAGCTACCGATGGGAAATAACCATATCGGTTATTTTTACCAAATCTGGAAGAACCGTCAATACGATAAGTAGCGGTCAATAAATAACGATTCATTAACGTGTAATTAGCTCTGAACAAATAGGAGAGCATATTCCAGTTATATGCCGTATTGGTATTGGTTTGAGTCTGTTGATCGCCAGCGTTCAAATACCATAATGCAGGATTACTGCCATTTCCGGCGATATCCTGACGTGAACCACCAAGTAATTCATTTTTAAAACCCTGTGCAGTTACACCAGCCAATAATTTTAAATCGTTATTTTTATAATCGGCTTTATAGGTCAATGTATTTTCCCACAACCAGTTTCTTGAATTCTCATCATTGACACTCAGATTACTATGTTGTGCCTGTTGGATAGGAGAAACATAATATTGCGGATTAAATGTTTTCCAGTTCCGTTGCCAACTATCTAATCCAAAACTGGTTTTCAATTCAAAATTTTGTAAGAAATCCAACTTTGCATATGCATTACCAACTATGCGATTGGCATAATGTCTGTTGCTATTATAATTAATCGTTGCCAATGGATTACCAACAGGGGCGTTTTGTGTGATGTCATTATAATCGCCACTACTATTAAATGGATTTTTGGTTGGATCCGCTTGATACGCCTGACCAACTACACCCGGTGCTTCCTGTTGCTGATAGTCGTGCATATAGGCAATATTATGTCCCACTGTCAAATTTTTCGTCAGATAGTAATCATTATTGACACGTAATGACATACGTTTGTATTGTGTACCTGGAATGATACCTTTCTGCAATACATAATTACCACTGATGCTGTAAGTCATGTCATTGGTACCACCACTTATCGACATATTATAATTCTCAGTTGGTGATGTCTGATAAACAGCATTTTGCCAGTTCGTTCCTGCTCCAAGTGAACTGGGATTTTGAAATGCCGGTGGGCGTCCTTCATTGGCATTCAATTCATTCACGAGAGTAGCATATTGTGAAGCATTTGTAAGTGAAATTTTATTCTGTATGCTTTGCCATCCGTAATAAGCATTGAAATTTATTTGTGCTTTCTCATTACGTGTACCTTTCTTAGTTGTGATAATAATCACACCATTGGCACCGCGTGATCCGTAAATAGCCGTAGCAGATGCGTCTTTAAGCACCTCAACCGATTGAACATTTTCCGGGTTGAGATAGGATATATCATCGGTGATCATCCCATCGACAACATATATTGGCGAGGCGTTATTCAGCGTACCCACACCACGAATACGAACCGTAGCTGAAGCACCCGGTTGACCTGAATTGGGGGTTACCTGTACACCGGCTACCTGACCCTGTAAAGCATTATCAACATTTGTGGTTGGTATTCTACTAACATCAGAACCCTTCACTGTGGAAATGGAACCGGTCAAATCACTTTTCCTCTGAGTACCGTATCCAACTACAACAACTTGTCCGGAGCTGATGGTTGTTGGTTGTAAAGCGATATCTATTTCAGTCCGGCCATTGATCGCCACTCTTTGCGTCTTATAACCGATATAAGAAAACGTTAAGGAATCGGCATTATCGGGTACACTTAATGAATAATGCCCTTTATTATCAGTGGAAGTACCAATCGTCGTACCCGGAACAACAATATTCACACCGGGTAATGCCTCTCCTGATTGTGAATCAGTAACATTACCCTGAATCGTTGTCTGTTGTATTCTGATGGAAGTTGATGCCGGATCATTATTAGACTTTTTCTTCGAAAAAATAGCATAAAAATGATCATTTAGTCGATTGACCAATAGGTTTTGGCCTTTTAATACGGCTTTAACCGCAGCATCCTGTTTATCGGGAAGCGGTTTCTCATATTGTACTTTTTTACCGTTCAGAATATCACTTTCATAAAGAAAGATTACATGAAAACGATTATGTATAATGCCTAATGCATCTTTCAACGGCATACTTTTAACATATAAATGTGAATGTATGCCTGCCGAAGTATACATGTTTGAATATGTAACAGCTTTTGATGGGGCAGTTGATTTATTCGCTTGAACAGAAGCGAATACATTACTCCACCCAACAAAAAGAAACATTAAAATTATAAATGGTATCTTCTTTTTAATCATATATGGCTCCTTTTTGGGATGTTTTCAAATCCATATTTTGTACACGAATAGTGTCACTTTTTAAAGTCATGTTTATGTGTAAAACTCTTGAGACTACAGCTAATAAAGACTTGATGTCAGTTTTATCGATAGCACCTGATAGCTTTTTATCCAACAGTGCAGGATCGGATGCAACAACCGTTACACCGTACCTGTTAGTTAAAGTTTGTGCAAGGTCTCTTAATGGCGTATGATCGAAATACAAGACATTTGTTGTCCATGAGGTATAAACTTTCGGGTTAACATTCCTAACCGATACTTCGGGATGATTTTTCCAAATCACCGCCATTTGTTTGGGTTTTAACCTGATCGCGTCTTCTTCATTTTTATGAAGAACAGATACGATGCCTTTTTCTAAGACTACAGATGTTTCACTATTAAATGTCGATACATTGAATTGTGTACCAAAATCCCTTATGATTCCATCCGGGGTTGATATCTCAAATTCCGGTTTATTTTTTGTGCGATGTTCACCCTTGATATTGAAATAAGCCTCTCCCTGCAAACTGATTTTTTTGATATCTTTTGACAACCAATCACTTGCATAAGTCAGACTTGAATTAGGTGCAAGAATGATACTTGAACCATCGCTTAATTTTAACGTTTTCTGTACCCCGTAATCTGTAGTTAGACTTTGTGTTGTAACGGGTTCTTTATAAGACTGCTGCCGTAATTTATAATTCCCCCAAATATAATAACTTGTTAATAACGCTACTGTTATAACGGCTGCCATTCGAATAAAAGCAGGCAAGCCAAATCCTTTATCCTTAACCTCGATCAAGGAATCGATCGAAGATAAATCATTTTTATTTATCAACTTCTTTTCCAGCTTTTCCCGGGCTCTTCGAACATTCGGATGATGAGTAGAATGTATCCTCATATTTTTGAGGATTTTCTTTGCATTACTGTGCAGCTTGAAATGAACAGGACTCCTGTTTATCCATTCATTCCATTCTAATTTTTCAAATTCGCTAGCTTTTCCGTTTACAAAACGATGATATGACTCATCAGCCAGTAAATCCTCTACATGTTTGGGTTGTCTTTTCAAACTGTTGAAACTATTCCGTTATGGTTGCTTTATGTATATAGAGACATGCCAATCGGATTTATAATCATGCAGATTGAAAAAAATTAAATTATCAGGATATGATGTGATAAATACTTTATACCAGAGAAGTAGGGTATAATAAAATTATCGATAGATGTAAGTAATAAAAATAACAAGATAGGATAATAGACGTGGTATTTTACCATCGCTTAAGATATTGCGAACGGTTATTAAAGCTTTAGACACATAATTCCGAACGGTTTGTATGTGCAGATTCATAATTTGAGATATTTCTTCATAATCCATCCCGTTATAAAAATGCAAGTATAAAACTTCTTTCCGGCGAGCCGGCAATTTATTCAGAGCGTCCACTAATATTTCATGACGTTCATTATTACCATCGTCATCAAAATGAAATTCTTCCGGAATAAAATTGATATCCGGTTCAACAACAGGCAACTTATTGATCATCTTACGTTCTTTATTTATAAGACGTATTAGACGCCGGCGAAAGGATAGTAACACATAGGATTCGACCGAAGATACATCAGCTAATTTATTATGACTTTGCCATATTGAAATAAAGACATCTTGTATGGCATCCTCGACAAGTAACTCCGTATTCGAAAATTTACGTCCATAGTTATACAAACGGACATATTGATCCTCAAATAACTCGGCTAATGCATACTTGTCTCCCTTCTGTATATCATACCATAACTTCGTTATGTAAGATTTGTTTTCAGAAGGGATCATAATATTTGAAGTGTATTAATCAATCACTATAAACTTAATTTATATAAACTACGAGTTATTACGTGTTTATTGTAAATAATATCACATTTTTTATTCATACATCTTTTATCATCGCAACAATGAAACTGCTTATAGACAGCAATCAGAAATATAATTTCCTGATCAACGAAAACAGCCCTTATACACAATGGAAACTACTTTATAATATAGAAGAACTATTTGACAATTATAAAAAACATATCAAATAGTTCAATTGTTCCGGTATCAATCAATATAATTGGGGGATATCAATAGGTACAAATAACTATAATATCAAGGATCTCTTATATAAACATAAGCTTTCAAAAAGAGGCCGTTATGTTGGGAAAAACAGCTTCTTTTTGTAAGATTTTAAAAGTTTACAAGTTCCTTCATTTTAGTACTAATCGTATCTGCGCCTGGCATCACAGCGTCCATCAAACCAATATTATACGGAACCGGGATATCCGGCATCGTAACTCGTTCAATGGGAGCGTCGAGTAAACTAAAAGCTTCTTTTGCTAATACAGCGCTAATCTCGGCTCCAAATCCGGCTGTCTGAGTATCTTCATGAACAATGAGACATCGATTTGTCTTTTTCAAGGATTGTATTATGGCATTTTTATCCCAGGGCATCAATGTTCGCAGGTCAATTATATCAGCTGAAATACCTGTTTCTTTCGCTGCTTTTTCACACCTTTCAGTCATTGCGCCCCAGGTAACAATAGTTAGGTCATCACCCTCTTGCAATAACTTTGCTTTACCAAATGGAACGACATACTGATCACCCGGGTACGGGCGCCGTGCATATTTGGCATCTAATAAATTTCGATGTTCAAAGAACATTGTTGGATTATTACTTCGCATAGCCGTTCGTAATAACCCAACCGCATCTTCAACATTTGAAGGGAAGGCAACTTGCCAGCCGACGGAATGCAGAAATTCGACCTCGTTACACAGACTGTGCCAGGGATCCCCGACTTTTGCAAAGCCACCGGGCATTCGAACAACGATAGGAGCGGCAAATCGGTTAGCTGTACGCCACCTGATTGTTCCGCAATTATGTAACTGTTCCGTAGCAGGATCAGCATATTTACGGAATTGAATTTCCGCTACGGGCATTAGTCCGGCGTATGCCAAACCAACAGAACGGCCAATGATTCCTTCTTCCGATAAACTTGTATCAAAGACCCTGTTTATACCAAACTCTTTTTGAAGATCCATTGTAGCAGCGTGAACACCACCTTTTGCCCCGACATCTTCTCCAAAAACTAATAATTTGGGATTTGTTTTGAGTTCATATTCTAATGTTCTCCTTATTCCTTCTACAATATTTATACGGTGTTTCTCCGGTTCAGGTGTTTCACTGCTTTCAGGGAAAGTATGCCCTTCAGTTGCAAGTCCACCGACCATCTGGATATCCGGGGAACCGTCCTTATTAAATTCGGAAAATTCATATTTTTTAGTTTCATTAGGATCAGGTTCAGGACGGTTTAAAGCCGATTCGGATGCGTTTGCAACTTCTTCACGTGTTTCTTTTTCCAGTTCCTGCCACTCTTTTTTTGATAAATACTTTGGTACCAGAAACTTATTCAGTTTTTTCAGAGGGTCTTTAGCTTGCTCTTCTTTAAGTAATTCCGGTGTTTTGTACGATTGGTTGTCCTGATATGAATGACCATTCAGGCGAGGTACTGTCAAACGTATTAAGGCGGGTCCATTACGTTCCCGAACATAATCAACCGATTGTTTCAATAATTCCTGAGCTTCTTCGGGATCTGTGCCATCCCCGTCAAATATCCTGATATTCTTAAATGAATAAAGGTTATTGGCAATATTCCCACCGGGTGTCTGATAATCACTTGTTACAGATATTCCATAACTGTTATCTTCAATATAAAACAGAACAGGTAAATTCTGTGTGGTTGCAATCGTTAAAGCCGACCAGAAACCATTAGTTGCCACGGAACCATCACCTCCTAAAACTACCGATATGGCACCGTCATAATCCGTTTCACCCAATTCTTTTCTTCGATATTCAATAGCTTGTGCCCAACCGATGGAAGGTGTATACTGTGATCCGACATCACCGGCCATAGGTAATACTTTAGCACTTTCTTTTGCCGGCAGATTACAGACAACACCAATATCCCGGCCATTACTGTAACCGCCTGATTTACCCATCGGCGCTGCCAGCGCATCTTCATTCGTCAATCCCAAAGATAATAATAAAGGCCTTGAACGATAGTAAGCACTTGCGGCATCATGCTTATGGGTTAATAAAGATCCCAATAAGATCTGGCCTAATTCATGCCCCCTCGCCGAAAACTGATATAATACTTTCTTTTCCGGAACCAGTTTGTTTTCCTCCAAATCATCCATGGCCCGGGAGGTCATCATTAGCCTTGCAATTTTTTTCCAGTCAATGCCTTCAAGAACAACAGCATTTTCATCTTTGTTCGAAGCTTTCATAAAAATATTCCATTAATTTTTTCTGATTATAAGATTTTTTTCAGGGCGTTTACAAACATCTCATTTTCATCTGGCTGCCCCACGGTTATTCTCATGCAATGAGGTAACCCAAAACCTTTTAATGGTCTTACTAATATACCCTTTTCCATTAACTTCTGATGTACGTAATTGACACGCTCCTCGGATGCAAAGTCGATCATCACAAAATTGGCGTATGATTGAATATAATACAGATTCAATACTTCAAAGGCCTCATAAAAATAATTCAAACCTTTTTTATTGTTATCTATAACCTTGTCCAAATACTCATCATCCTGTATAGCACCAATACCGCCGGCCTGTGCGAGTATCGATGGTTCAAAAGTCAGCTTCACTTTCATCAATTGAGTTACCAGTTCTTCATTCGCTAACCCATAACCAATCCGAACCCCCGCCAGGCCATAAGCTTTGGAAAATGTTCGCAATACAATGACATTATTTTTACCGGAAGCGAGGGTGTCAGGATAGGTTTCTGACAATACATGTGCAAATTCGTAATATGCTTCATCAACAATGACAAGTATATCGTCGGGTACCTTCGCTAAAAAATTCATTAGTTCCCTATGATTAAATAGGGTACCGGTCGGGTTATTCGGATTAGCCAAATAAATAGCTTTGGTTTTATCCGTGATATTATTAACAAGCGTATCCAGATCGAAAGAATAATCTTCTTTCAATTTTATCTTTTTGCAGGGTATATTATTGGCCTTTGCCCAGATATAAACAGCTACAAATGTACCTTCTGAAGTCAATAACTCATCACCATATTCAAAAAAAGTTTTAAATATGTAGGATAGAACCCCTTCAGAACCATTTCCAACAATAACCTGTTTTCCCGATACATTAAATTTGGAAGCAATCTTTTCACGCAAATAAGTGCAGGAAGCATCAGGATACCAGTTCATTGATTCTATTGCTTCCGTAATCGTTTTCACTGCTTTGGGCGACGGGCCAAATGTATTTTCATTCGAAGATAACCGGACTACTCTCGACAGCCCAAACTCTTTTGTGATATCCTCTACAGATTTGCCCGGTTTGTAACTGGCAAGGTGTAGAATGTTATCAGGGACCTCTATCATTGATTTATAGCTTAAAATTATTTAAAAACCATCCTACACATCGTAAATTTCTTCATAACTTCTTTCGAGGTGCTCGATTTCTTCATCCACCCCAATAGTTATTCTCACTCCCCGGGGCATTCCAAAACCACCAAGTCGTCTGAGGATAACCCCTTTCTTAAGCATTTCATTTGTGAAGAATATGGCCTCTTCTTCAGTGGGAAATATTATCATAACGGAATTGGAAAAAGTCGGTATGTAATGAATATTATTTTTCTCAAAAAAAGTGTAGAGCCTCTGTTTACCTATCGAAACCATTTTTCTGGTTTTATCGAGAAATTCTGTATCTGCCAAAGCTGCTAAAGCCGCCGCCTGAGCCAAAGTAGTCGGTTCGAAAGTAAGTTTTACCTTATGAAGTGTTGCTATTAATTCCTCGTGTCCAATTCCATACCCAATTCTAAAACCTGCCAGACCGTATGCTTTTGAGAATGTCCTCAATGTCAGTACATTATCAAACTTATAGCTCAAGGAGTCAGGGTAATCCTGAATATCTTTAGCAAATTCAAAATATGCCTCATCCATCACAACCAAAACATGGTCCGGTACTTTTTGGATAAAAGACTCGAATTCAGTTTTTGTAATATAAGTACCGGTAGGATTATTGGGATTGGCTATATAAATCATTTTTGTATGATCATTTACAGCCTCGGCCAAGGCTGTTAAGTCATATCTGTAATCATCCGTCAAAGGCAGTTGATGCAAGGTCACGCCTCGAATTGCCGATTGGATACGAAACCCAAGAAAAGTAACATCAGCTGTAATAGCCTCTTCACCATCATTGAAAAAAGCCTTAGTGATCATTGATATGACACTCTCCGAGCCGGCCCCGACAACAATATTTTCGGGTTTTACGTCATATTTTCGGGCAAGTTCTTTTTTTAATTTCCTGGATATGGGATCGGGATAATCCTGAATATTTGAGAGAGCTTTATTAACAGCATCCTTTACTTTCGGACTACATCCCAACCGGTTCTCATTAGATGCAAGTTTTGAAATACGGGGAGGATGATACGTCTCTTGAACTTCCGCAATAGTTTTTCCTGCCACATAGGGCCTTAAATCTCTAATATTACCGGGAACTAATTTTTTATCTCTCTCTACTAACATTTTTTCACAATTATTTTTTAAAAAGTGTACTCTAAATCTAAAAAAATGAATCCTATGTTGAAACAAAATTCCATCTGGAATATAGTAAAAAAGAACCGATAATTGTTTAAAAAAGCGCTTTTTAATTTCGATAAATACTTAATTAAACAGGTTAATCTCAACGTTTATTCTTTTTTTTCTATGTTTGTTAATCTTAACTAAATATCTTTTTAAAAATTATAATCAATGTTATTTTGTCCCCCATATAATTTATTTTTAAAACAAGGGGTAAATAATTTGTGTGACTTTAATATTATTGACGGTCTATTCCAAATATTAACATAACCATACTGATATCCATGTAATCTTAGCACCTGAAATAATTTATGGATATATTTGGCAATCAACACAAATTAAATATTTGCTATACATGATTCAGCGTTTCATAAAATCATCTACAATAGTCCTGGCGTTATCACTCTTCACTATGGCATTTACCTGCAATTTCGCTAATGCTCAGGATGTTCTTAAAATACTGGCAAGTGATACATTTATTGGAACATTCAATGGTGCATTATTAGGAGGAGGAACTATGGCTCTTGCTAATAACTCCGATTTAACTCCTATGAGGTATGGCGTAGGTTTTGGAACGCTTTATGGTTTGGGAGTAGGAGCTATTGATTTAACTGATGCTCAGAAAAATTCGCCCTATACTGTTCACGGAGTTTTAAACAACGCTGATTATTCAACTCAAATAGTCTTGCTCGATACATTTTACGGGGGTGCCACGGGATCAATCATAGGCATGGCTATCAGCTTGATCGCCAATAAATCGGTAGTCAAAGGGTTGCAGTATGGAAGTGGAGCCGGAGTCTGGGCCGGTTTTGGATTTGGACTGATTGACTCATTTTACTTAAGTAAAACAGGTTACCGTTTTAAAAAGGACTCATTTTCAAATACTGTTTCCAATTCAACGACTGATAATTCAGGTTTTGTTCAGATACAAACATCGAAAAGCAGCACGTTATCTCTATTGTCACCCATGACATTAAGCACATTGCAAAAGACTTCATATGGTTATAAAATGAATTATCATATGGGATTGCAGGTTGCTCAACTTAACATTGCCTTTTAAAAAAGAAGGGTAAAACTTAATTATTTTACCCTTTATACTTCTTAAAGCATACGATTAATCATGATGATGGTGACCATGATGGTCATGACCTGAATGATTTTC
>Ga0102962_1000826_pt1 | contig 13151 bp, 21 predicted proteins | sample SalPonF2_C_D2_MG_FD_84519 | JGI IMG/M metagenome (GOLD analysis project Ga0102962, IMG submission 84519) | Salt pond soil microbial communities from South San Francisco under conditions of wetland restoration - Salt Pond MetaG SF2_C_D2_MG ...
CGATGAATAGAGCGTTTCGTTCGATTGCCTTATAGGTTGTCCTCTGCGGTTTTCTACTGTGGAAAACGGTAACCGGACAGAAACCGGCCGAAAAATGCGCCGTGGGAATAAACCATATGTCACTATACCCAAAGCGGCCCTTCCCCCACCCCAGAGGTTCGGAGGATGAATTCCTACAAATCATCATGGTTCTAAACGTCTTTGCGGGACACCCCTTCGGTTCCGTCGTTAGCGAGTTGGTGTCGCGAGAGAACTGGACGCCGTCGTTCGACCTACGAGCGGCAATTCAAACGCGGCATTCGCCCGATTGCAGGCGATCACGGGAGCAGATCTGAGTTGATGACGTCCGAGCAATCGACGGGAATCCCTTCCCACGCCGCATCCACCGCGTGATACCCAGTCCAGCCTTCACTCTCGAGGACGTCGGCACACGATTCACAGAACTCGGTCCGAGAGATGAGATCGTTATCGTAGAGGATGTAAAACAGGAAGACTGGCGGGACGACACGTGCGTCCAGGTCTCGACTCTGGATTTCGCGACGAATCGAGTGACGCCCATGAGCATACATCACACGACGGAGTCGGGATGTTGGACGAGCTGTTGTTCGAGCGATTGTTCCCCTGCAACCGCGCCATGGGGCCGCGGCACACTCACAGCACACGTCACGCCGGCGACTCGGAGTTGCCGCTCGGCGGATTCGCGGGCGGAGTCCATCACCCCGTCGTCGGAGAGCAAGCGGTAGAGGTTCTCTCCCTCACCGTCGAGGACGGTTTCGCCAGCCCGCTCGATTGCGCGGCGCAAGACCTGCGTGTTCAGCCACGTTTCGAGGCCTTGGAGTCCGGTGTCAGTGGACTCGTACCGGTGGACGAGACGACTGGCGAGGTTGTAGAGGGCGGCTCTGTTGAAATCCTTTGCCACAGACATACGGTAGTGGTGCTCTCCTAGCCTCTCACGGAGAAAGCAGTAGAAACCAGCTACTATACGAAATCGCAAGGCGTGAGGAGGGTTTCAACAGAGCCTAGAGGGCGTATTCGTCCCGGACGGTATCGATTTTGCACGTCGTCATTTGGTGCTTAAGTGGATCGCCCCACACTTAACGGCTGTACGGGGGCTACTGTTATTCGTGGGGAACCAAGTCGAAGTGTCGGAACCAGACGTCGAGTTCCTCGCCGTCCACCGCGAGTTTGTAGCTGTAAGCGTCGAGTTCCCGACCGGTCTCAGCGCCGAGATCGTCCTTCACCGCAGAGGTGATCCTTCCGACCGTTCCGTGGAGTTCCGCTTCCGAATCTTCCTCGCCGAGGTAAACCTGCACGCGTTCTCCCACCGGGTAGGGTTCCGGGGAGGGTTGGGGCACGTCTTTCATCGTGGGAGGTACTCTTTCGAGAAGTTATATGATGTATGGGGCTTACTTTCCAGCAACGAGACTTCATATGACCACGGACGAGATTCGTTCTGATCTGGAGAATTTTGTCGACGATTTCTACCGGCGATTGACCTCGCACGAGTTGCAGGAGGTTCTGGATGAGGACGTTCGCAAGGAATTGACCGGGGACGATCTGGGTCTGGAAGACTCCGAGTTCACCGGGTACCCGCCCGAGCGGTGGCTTGAGCGACATCTGATCGAGGACGTTCTCGATGATCTCGGGTTGGATTGGGAGCCGCAGCCTTACGGCCGCGACGACGACAGGCCGGACTTCGAAGTTCGTGGCGTCGGGGTTGCGCTGATGGGAGAGAACAAGTCGATGAACAAGATCGAGGACGCCATCACGGACATGGAGGCGTACCTCGTCAATAAGGCGATTGGGCCGGACTACGGTATCGCCACCGACGGGATCGAGTGGCACCTCATCCGCATCGAGATTGGAGGCGACTTCGCGGACTACCAGACCATCCGCGAGTTGGACTTGCGCCCGGTTCTACAGGCCATCGCATCCGAACGTGGGTACGTGGATTTCGACGTCGATGTCGATGTTGATGAGGAAATTGAGGAGTTCTACGGAGTTCTCGCTGAGGAACCACTCAAGAATCTTCTCACCGAGACCGCGCCACGTGAGCTACGCGACACTCGTCGTCGGGGTATTGAGGACTTCTTCGACTTGTACATCGAATTGCTGTTCGGCCAAGGGAAGGGTGACTACGAGTACGAGACGAACTTGATGGAGGACATCGTGGCTCCGAGCGGGGCGTCGGAGAGCGAGAAGCGGGTGTTCGCCATCACGCTCGTGAATAGGTTGTTCTTCATCAAGTTCCTTGAGGACAAGGGGGTGTTCGATGAGGACGACTTCCTGCTGAAGCGGGTGGAGGCGTATCACGAGTACGAGGAGGAGATGGCCGGGAATCTGTACGAGTCCCAGATCAAGCCGCTGTTCTACAAGTTGCTGAACACGCCACGTCCGGAGCGTGAACCCAAGTACCGGACTGGGTGGTTCGACGACGTCGACTACCTGAATGGCGGACTGTTCCGCGAGAACGTGCCAGACGAGCAGGAGTATGTGGTGAAGGACAGGATTCTTCCGACGCTCATCGAGGACTTGATTCACCACCAACCCGGGGACGGTGACAGTGGTCTTGACCCCTCGATGATCGGCTCGGTCTTCGAGAAAACCATCACGCACCTCGAGTACGAGCGCGATCAGCAGGACATCGGGGCCTACTACACGCCGAACGACGTGACTCGGATGATCACCCGGCAAACGGTTGACCCGAAGGTGAAGGACGAGTTGATGGACGTGTACGGAGAGTATTCCGGTGTCGGGAAGGACGCGTTCACCGCTCGTCACGAGGCCACGTCCCTGCAGGAGGTGTTGCGACACGTCGAGGACAGGGAGGGGTGGTTCGGCGATCCCGAGGCCACTGAGGAGGCGCTTAAGCGGATTCGCAACCTCAGAGTGCTTGACCCGGCGTGTGGGAGCGGGCACTTCCTCACGACCGCGATGGACGAGCTTCACCGCGTCCAAATGAGTCTGCTGCGGGGGTTGAACGGAGGCGACGAACCAGACGGAGAGACGATCTTTGAGGGGAAGAAGGAACTTGCGCTTAACTCAATCTACGGCGTCGACGCGGAACCCGTCGGGTGCGAGATTGCGAAGCTGCGCGTGTGGTTGAAGATCGTCGAGGACGGGTGGGACGACGACTACGGCCGTCTGCCGAACATCGACGTGAACATCTCGTCCGGGAACTCGCTCATCGGCCTTCCCATCGCGGGCACGACGACGGCCTCGCTCGACATTTCCGACGTGTACGAGACGATTGACGAGGTGCTTGAGCGTCGGATGGAGTACAAGTACGAGGAGGAGGCCGGAGAGAAGTTGGAAATCGAGCGCCTCGAAGAGGAGATTCGCCCGGCGCTCAACCGCGAGCTGGTGCGACAGCTGAACTTCGAGTTCGAGACCGAAATCGCGGACGTGGCCGAATTCGATGGCGTGGTGGCGTCGATCGACGACGCTCTGTTTCACTCGCAGGTATCGTCGGTGAAGGTGCAGCGTGAGGACGGCGAAGCACTCACCGACGAGCAGCTAGAGCGGCTCGATGAGGCCGGATTCGACTACGACGAGTGGAGGGACGTGAACAAGAGCGCGAGGTTGGACGTGAAGGAGCGCGAGCAGTCCAACGGCCACGACGACGAGGACTGGAACACGAAGGGGGCCATCGTCGAGGATTTGCGCGGGCTGCTGGAGGACGGGTTCGTGTTCGACGAGTTCGTCCGCCGGCCGCTAGAGTACGACTTCGAGCACATCTTCGGCGAACCGTTCCACTGGTTCGCAGAGTTCCCCGAGGTGTCGCCGCGGTACGGCGAGGAAGGTGAGGGTGGCAGTCGCACGCTCAACTTCGACTTGATCCTCGGCAACCCGCCGTATGGGGACATTATGGGGCAGAGCGAGAAGGTATTGACTGACACTTACGATACGGGTGGGATCAATGACACGGCGGCGCAGTTCGTCGAGCGGCAACTGCAGTTGCTTGATGAGGGTGGCTACTTCGGGAACATCACAACGCTCCGCCTTGTCTACCAGTCCAACCTTAAACCCGTCCACGACAAGATGCGGGAGGCGATGCCGGAGACGCTCATCTCGTGCTTCGCCAGCCGCCCAACGTCGGTCTTCGAGAATGCCGAGGTGCGGGCGTCCATCATAACGGGGAAGAAGACAAACCCAGAGGAGGGTGGTGAAATTCGCACGAGTGAGTTCGTGCGGATGAACAGTGACAATCGCGAGCAGGTGCTGTCGAACCCAATTGACTACCACGCCGTTGAGGGATACGAATTGGGCGAGAAAATTGGCGTCCACGATTCGCGATACTCGATGCCAAAGTTGGGGCCGCAGACGCACGTCGATATGATAGAGACATTGCGGCAGAAGTCGCTCGGCGATGATTGTGAGGTATTCCGCGACCGAGAACAGGACTCCGAGACGCCGCACGTCGTGTGGCGGAGCTACCACCCACGGTACTGGTGCAACCCGTATCTGGAGAACATCTACCCCGCAGGCGAGAAGCCACGGGACTTTGAACCGATGTACTTCGAGTCCGAGCTGGAGCGGCGCACGGTGTTTTGCGTTATGCAGTCGTCACTGTTCTACCTGTACTGGATGACGTACGGGAACGAACGTGATCTGAATTGGGGACGCGTTCGGGCGTTCCCGATGCCGAGTGATGAGGATATGGAGGAGCATCGTGAGCGCATCGAGGAGTTGTCCGAGTCGCTTTGGAAGGGGATGGAACGAATGTTCGAATCGGAAGGCGTAATCCACGCGGTGCAATTCAAGCCGATAGTGGAAGAGATTGATGAGTTGGCGGGTGAGCTGTACGGTCTCGACGACGAAAAGGTGGAGTACTTGCAGAACTATCACGCGGAGTATGGCCGTGGGCTGAGGGACGGTGACTCGGCGTCGTTGGACGAGTTCCTCGATGAAGAGGAGCGCGAGGCCGTGGCAACTGACGACTAGAAGAGGCGGTACGGAGAGCGCGTGACTCGTTGGGGCCGCGCCGCCAACCGCGTTTGATGAAAGACGTAGAAAGCGGAATCGGTTGAGTTCAGTGCAGGAAGTCGTCGAGTTCGGCCTGCTCCAGTTCGGCCTGCACGTCGTCGATAAACCCGTCAACCTTCCGCTGAAGTGCCTGCAGGGATTTCGAGACGGCCTTCCACTCGTCCTTGCTGCCGGCCTGTACCTTCTCGATGTACTCGTTCAACCCCTTGTGCTGATACTCGAAGATCACCTTCTTCGTGTGAGCGCGAAGCTCCTTCTTCATCTCCTCGTCGAGGTCAACCCACAGCGGATGCGCGTCTTCGAGCAAGTCGTCGGCGTCGAACGGGACGGCAACATCGAGACATGGCGGCGAGAGTAATTCACGACCGCCCCCTCACACGGCGTTCTTCCGCATCTCCATCGTCTCGTGAACAGTCTCGATCACGTTGAGCAAGACCGTGCGGACGTACTCCTCGAGTGAGTCTTCCAGCATTCTTTCCAGATATCCACCGTCATCCACGATCTCAGGAATCTCCGCGAGGGGCATATTCAACGCTTCCTCGACGGTTGTCGGGCGGCCAGCCTCGATAGACTCCTGAGAGAAGTTGGCGAGGAACTCCTCGACCCGCTCCTCGTCGAGGTCAACATCCCGATCAGTCGCCTCGACGAACTTGTCCACATCGAACGGGCCGAATATCTCGTCCACGTCGTCCATATCGTAGTCGCCGTCGTAGCTCTCTCGTGCGTGGCGTTGGACGATTTCGTACAGATCAAAGACGTCCATCTTCTCTGACTGTTCGGTGAGGACGATCAGTCCTGTGGCGAAGGCCGAGACCATCGCCAAGTCGATTCGGGATTGCTCGTTGACCTTGGTGGGGGCGGAGTTCGCGTGTTCGATCATCTCCTCGGAGAGGGGCTCGAGTCGTTCGCGGAGGGAGTTGTAGTCGGGCTCGTCCTGATATTCGGTGGCGCGGTGGGCGGCCTGTTGCAGGCGGCCGAGTTGGCCGAGTGAGGTCTCGTACCACTTTCGTGCCCGCTGTTTGCGGTCTTGCCTCCGCTTCCAGAGCCCCACGAGAATCCCGGCCACCACGGCGACTGTGATGCCGGAGATGATCGGATTCGACGCGATCGTATTGACAGTTCCCACTTTATCGAGTTGACGTATCCACCTCAGGTAAACGTTCGGCCGCGCCGGCACTGTCTAGCTGAGTCAGTTTGAGGAACGGCGAACGGCTGTGTGGACACGATCATGAACGTCCTCGACCCACCATATTGATGAGCGAGACCTCCGTATTCTTCTACTCGTGAGCGGTTGTGCTGTTCTGAAGCACGAAATTTTTCGCTATACTGCCTGATTTCGAGACTCTTCTCTCGGCCCAGTCCCGTTTGATTCGAACAAGAGTTTATTCTTACTTCCGGCCCCTGGAATTTTCGGAGCCCATTTGTAGATCAGTCAAACTCCGAACCTCTGACGGCTTTCTCTCCCCCCGATCCAGTGAACGGGAAAATGACCGACTCAGACCCTACTACGTCGTTCGAGCAGCTCCGCGACCACTTCGAGGACGAATGCGTCCTCGTCGCCCTCGACAAAGCCAGCGGGTATCCCGACGGTGACGAACCGGACGTTCTCTTCCTCGACGAGGACACCGGCCGCATCAGCCGCGTCCTCGACGCCACCCGAGGCTCCCCCGACTCCGGCTGGTTCGTCCTCGCCCTCGCCGGCCCGAATCCCCTAGACGGCTACGAACGCCAGCGTCGTATCCATGACTCCGACACGCACCGCGTCCTCCTCACCCACCTCGAGAACGACGGTCGGGGAGCGGAGGCCTGAAATGCAGGACTCCATCCCGACGACGCCCGACGGAGACCTCAACTACCAGTCGATGGCCGACGACCTCGGTATCGCAGACCTCGAGAGCCGATCATCCGTCTTCATCACCGGCAACACAGGCGTCGTCCGCCGCGTCATCAACACCAACCTCAGCAAGGGGTCGGTTTGCCTTCGCGACGAAGCAACCGGTGCCGACTACACAACCGCACTCGCCGACCTCTGGACCGACTGGCGGTGGGACGACCTCATCTTCGTCGACCGTGCCTTCCTCCACCACAACGAATTCGTGGTGACTGAGGAACGCCGCCCGCACCTCGAGGCACTCGTCGAGTACATCCAGAGCGAGACAGCCGCGTCCAGCGACCCTCTCCCCGACGATATCCAAACAGCTCTCGAAATCATCACCGGTCTCCTTGACGACTGACATCCCGACCACACCCCGACTGTTTTTCCCTCCCCTGCCAGCAGTTGGAGGATTCATCTCGTGAGTTCTAACTCCACCACAGCGACCGGAGACAGCTCCAGTTCGGGGCCGACGCTCCCGCAGAGCACCGACCGTCGCGACGACCGCGCCCGCAGCGAGGCGATGGACGTCGCCCTCCTCAAACAGGGCGGCATCTACTCGGTCACTGGTGAGTCCGGCGAGACCTATACCGTCGACGTCATCGACGAATCCTGTACCTGCCCGGACTATCAGGACCGAGAGCCCGAAGACGGCTGTAAGCACGTCCGGCGCGTCGCCATCGAGGTCGAGGAGGAGACCGTCCCGCGACCCGACGGGAAACTCCCGACATCGGCGCTCCAAGTCCCGGTTCAGGAAGCCGACGAAGCCGACAGCCGTGAGGGTGGCGACTACCAGCAGGCTGAAGCCGCCATCATCGACGCCATCGGGGACCGCGAAGAAGAAATCGCACGCCTCCAGTCCGAGATAGAGGCACTCGAATTCGTCACCGACACACTCGCACTCATCCGCGAGCCGGACGAACAGTTCAGTCTCGACCAGATTCGCGCCGACCGATAACCACCCGACCGTCCCCCCACCCCACCCCACCCGTCTCTTTCTTCCTCCCACTCCAGGTGGAGGAATTACGTCAACCCATGACCGAATCCCAGCAAGTGGACGGCGGCGACGCAGAAACCGTCGCGTCGCTGCTCGTCCCAGACGACACCCCACAGGCCGCGCTTGTCACGCTCTTCGATGCGCTTGACGGCGCTGGCTTCGGCATCAGCCATCGCGACGGCTTCGACTCTCAGGAGGCAGTCGCGTACGACCTCACCAGCACTGACTCGATCGACGACGTCGTTCCCGACCCCGGCCCGCCTGAAGACTACGACTCGGCCTTCAGAGAAGCGCGAACCGAAATCCTCAGTGGACCGGCCTTCGAGGCAGCCGTCGCCGTTCTCGCCGCGCACATGGCGGCCGCGACGCAGTACCTCGTCGATGCGGAAGCCGCCGATCCCGACTTCGGCGAACCCAACAGGACCTCGCTAGACTCAGCCTTCACGGAGACCGAGACGCAGGTCACGGACGATCTCTACGGGCGCGTCCTAAACAACGTGGAGGTCGAAGCATGAGTGGCGACAAGAAGACGAAGCCGACGCCGATGGCCTGCCCCGAATGCGGTGGGCAGTCTTTCTCCTGGATCATCGAAGAAGTCCAGTTCGGCGACGTCCAGAAGTACGACGACGACACCTACACCGAGATCGGCATGAAGCGCGGCGAAGTCATCGGGAGTGACGTCGAGGAAGAAGGCGTCTTCTGCACGAACTGCGAGGAGCGCCGCGACCGCGACGAACTCGTGCCCGCCGACGAGGTACCCACGACCAAGCAGGAGGCAGCGTAGACATGCCAAAGTGTCTCGACTGCGGGAATACTGAAGCGTTCGTTCACCATGTCAGTGGGACCGAGACGCGGTACTACGACGAGGACGAGACCGTCACAGACACGGAGTACGAACAGGTCGAATCCGAAGCCGCCTGGTGTGAGAACTGCGAGAGCGCAAATATCGTCTTCGACCCTGAACCCGAAGGCGAGCCCAACGCGGCCAGCGGCCAGTAACCTGAACGAAGGTAGCATCATGAACTCAACCGACATCATCCACGACCTCGTACACGGTGGCCGAGATCCCGTCGAGGACGCCGACGGCATCACGATGAACGACGGTCTCCAATCCGTCGAACTCCACCATCGCTCCCCGGACGGGGAAAGCACCGTCGTCCTCACCTACGGAGAGTACGCCCAGTACCGTCGCGACCCCGGTTCGCCCACCCACGAGTTCGACATCTACAACGTCGACATCGAGGAACACCCCGAAGAACCATCTGCCGAGTAGCCCTACCCAGAGTCATGACCTCGACACCTGACGACGCTCCCGCACCGAACTCCCTCACCGAGTCCGTCCCCGGCGACGTGATGGGCCTCAGTGACGACTTCCGGGTCGGCCTCGATCACCCCACAACTGACGCCAAACTCGACGTGTTGGAAGAGCTCCCCGCGTTCCTCGACGACCTCCACGAACTTCTCCGCCCCTACAAGAAGTACGCCGAGGGCGATACGGGCCGCGACCCCTACGACGCCGCCCTTGGGGACTTCCTGAAGACATGGAAAGACACCGCGCTCATCACGACCAAAGAATGATCCCAACAATCGAACAATACCGCGTACAACTCGGATTCGAGGGGTTCGTCGACCACATCATCGACTTAGACGCCCCCGATCCCGAACCGCGAGGGATGCTCTCCCTCGGACACGACACAGAAGGCGAAATCGTCTGCGGCAGCAGCCTCTTCCCGATCGCAGAAAAGGTATCCCTCGAGGAATACGCTCAGACGCACGGTATCGACGACCTCTCCTTCGAGGATGACGCACCAGCGAATCTCTGTTCGCACTGCTGGTCGAAAATCCAGGCGACCACCGCGGACGTCAAAGCCAAACTCGACGCAGGAGTTGACGACGCCGTTGGAACTGTCGGCTACCTCCTCCGCTGGAAGCAGAAGGGCCGAGCCCGTGAAGAGTGGTACGACATCATCGTCCGACCGGAGACAACCTTCGAGGAACTCGACACCCTCATCTGCCGATTCACAACGCTCGACGACATCCACCTCCGCGTATTCGGCCTCGAGGACGAGTACGAAGATTCCACGATCAACGTCTTCCCCCACCACATGTTCGAGCGGCTCAACGACCCCCGGTACACCGACGCCAGCACCACAACCATTGGCGAGATAGCCGAACAAGCACTCCTCTGGGAAGGCGACCAGCTCACGCTCGCATACGACCTCGCAACCCCCATCCAATACTACTGTCTCGTCACGGACACCCTCGACCCCTCCGAGGTTGACGACTACCTCACCGAGAACCCACCGCTCTACGAGACGGAGACTGCCGCCATCGTCGACGAAAAACGACCAGACAAATCGACCATCGAGTAACCCACCCCGGATTTCCGTCGACCCTCATTCACCATGTCTAGTGCATCCACCACCACGACGACCGACGACGACGAACCGTTCGCTAACCTCAGTCGCCTCGCGTACGCGCACGCGACACACGCACCGCTCCACGAACGCTATATGCCCTCGGGTGACTTCGAGGCCGTCGGCGAGCCCGGCGAGTACGGCCCGATCGACCCTGAGACCGGAGCCGAGTACCGCGCGCTCGGCGGCCTCGACCACCGATACAACCGTGACTACAAGGTCGGCAGCTCGTACCCGAAGACCGTCTTCATCCACGCCGAAGACGGCGCCGGGGAGTCCCTTTCCCATGACGCGCTCGAAGCCGGTCTCCGCGATCGTGGCCTCTGGTCGGACGCCCTTACGCGCGTCCTTCTTCCGAAGGGTATCGAGGGGGGCCGAGCAACCTGGTATTCCGCGTTCCAGTTCCGTCCGCCGGAACGCGCTCCGAGTCTCCGCCTCGTCGAGCGCCAGCTCGAGCGCGTCTTCGACGACGCCGACATCTACCATCAGGGCCCCTTCGTTGACGCCCGCGTCTGGCACGAGTAACCGTCCAACCGCTGTTTTTCACCCCCACGAGAAGTGAGGTAATCAGAATGCTATCGTTCCTCCCGCACTCGGAATTCGAGCTCTCGGACCTCCCCGATGAACTCGAAGTCGGACAGCAACTCGATAACCGCAAGGGCCTCCACATGGCGTTCGCGATCACTGCCCTCACTGTCGACATGCTCGGCACCGATCAGGGCGAGCGCCAGGACGCCCTGAAGGGACTCGTTCAAGCGTGGGACTACATCGCCCGCCAGCACGGCGAGGACGTCCACGTCGAGTACGTCGGCAGACCGTGGCGGTCTCTCGAAATCGACGTCGTCGACCGCGACGGCTATCCCACAGAGGGCGAAGGCATCACCCAGTACGGCGTACTCAACGTAGAGCGAGAAGTCCTCCTGAAGCTCGGGCAGTTCGGTCCGACGCTCACGACGAATCGTGAGATGGCGGCCGAACAAGCCCAGGCAGGCAGTCATCTCGAACTCGTCGAGGTCACGACCGTCCCCCTCTCCAATACCACCCCAACTCCAGAACCCTAACCCGAGGTAAACATGACCACAGAACCCCAACGCCAACTCCCAACCGAAACGTCCGACGCCGTTTCTGCACCTGTCGCCGCAAGTGAAGAAGCCGAAAACATCTCCTTCCAGGACGCCCTCGAGGCACTCCGAGAAGGAATCGACGGCTATGGTGACCGAATCTCCGCGAGCGTCGCCGTTCTCCGGGCCGTCGAGGACCTCGGCATTCCCCAGAACATCCTCACTCATCCTCGGATCGAGCAGGGAATCTGGCGATACAGCCACGACGCCGAAACCGTTCGCCGCGAGATCGAGGTCACCGTCGAGCGTGAAGCCGACGGCGAAGTCACCGTCAACGAGATCGTCGCCGCGTACCGCGTCGCCGCCGCTCGACTCGACACACCAATCGACGTGGACTAACCCCTCCACGCCCGCCCAGCTGGTACCCCCGCGGGGGGGATAATTCCAACACTCACCCCTCCTCAAGCCTCCCATGACAGCCATCGTAATCAACATCAAAAAAGAGCGAATCGACGCCAAAGACGAAGACGCCTCGAGTGCTCTTAGCGCACTGTTCAGCCCCATCAAGGCACCCGATAGCGATACGGTCGAACCAGAGACCCTCCAGCAGATCCTTCGCCTTCTCCCTCCCGACGCACTCGAAATCCGCCAGTCAACTCGTGAGCCCGACTGGGAACTCGGAGACCCCTGTCCGGTGTGTGGGAACGAGAGGTTGAGTGCGATGACGGTCACGGAAGACATCTACAGCTCGAAGAACGGCGAATTCGAGTACATCAAAGACGGCGACTCCATGGGTCCCGTTCTCTCAGTCGTCTGTCCCGAGTGCCGAACACATCTTACGCACGTCCCCTACCAGAACCTCACCAACTGACCGATGCTGACCTCCAACACCAGCCCCGACATCGACGTCGGACACGCATGGCTCTCGCCGAACTCCGTCTGGTGTTTCTTCTACGAGATCGACGACGTTCCGAATCTGAACCCCGCCGAAGAACAAGAGGAGGCGTGGGAGGCCCTCGTCGACGGGGAACGCGTCGGGATGGCTGTCGTCGACACCCTCGGGACGCCGTTCGTGAGTCGAATTGCCGTCACACCGGACGCACGACGGTCGGGTGTCGCCACCGCGATTATCGACCGTCTCCAGGACGAGTACTCCCGGCTTCGCTGCCGCGTCCACAAGGAGAACCCGGCCGGTATCGGCCTCGTCGAATCCACTGGATTCCACCGGAAACGGGAGGGTCGTTACGGCGAGCTCTGGTGGTACGACACGCAACCCGGAGACGACGACTAACCCGGGTGGCTTTCTCGCGTCCCTGGACCGCGAAGACGCATGAATCCAGCACTCATCCACCCACGCGGGAACATCGCGACCGTCCTCCCGTTACTCTCATCGAGCCAGCAGCGCCGCTACCAGGACGCGCTCAAGCGGCGGGCCCGCGGACATCTCCCGCAACGGTTCGACGCTCGCGCTGGCCGCGACGAAGCGCGCGCCTACTACGAGGAGAAGCCCGCACCCCACCCTGACGGCTACGTCTGTCTCGAGGTCACGGACGCCGACGAGGACCCCGTCGGGATGGTCGTCGTCCCGACAGCCGCCCGAGACGCCTCCTACCGGACTCAGCAGACGCCGAGCCACCTGACGCTCCCGCCAGGACAACAGAATCTCGGGCAGTGGCCGGCATGACCCTCCGCGGCTCTCCGAGGTTCGACCGGTCACACTGGCCGCAAACATGGACGGAGGAGTGGCGCGTCCAGGTCGCCGACTTCTTCGCTGGACGCGGCGGTGTCGGCCGCGCTCTCGAGAAGTGGTTCCCCCG
>Ga0102962_1000829_pt1 | contig 13132 bp, 10 predicted proteins | sample SalPonF2_C_D2_MG_FD_84519 | JGI IMG/M metagenome (GOLD analysis project Ga0102962, IMG submission 84519) | Salt pond soil microbial communities from South San Francisco under conditions of wetland restoration - Salt Pond MetaG SF2_C_D2_MG ...
TAACCGATAAGAAGGCCAGAATACTAATTTTGGTTAGACATACCTGTTTTTGTTGGCAGTGACCAACCATTCTTGCAATCATCTATTCAATTCTTTGTTCCATCTGCTTTTCTCGGTGACCGGTCAAATTTTTCCTGCTCTGCTTCATACTCACTTGCCTTTATACACTATGACCGTTATCTTTATTAAAAAATGACCGGCAGTCATATAATAAAATGATAGTCAATAATGGGAATCGCCGAACGTAAAGAACGTGAAAAAATGCAGCGCCGGCAGCTGATCATCGACTCGGCGCGCGACCTGTTTTTTGAAAAAGGCATAGAGAACGTCACCATGGACGCCATAGCCGGGCGGTCCGAGCTGGGCAAAGGAACACTCTACCTATATTTTAGCAGCAAGGAGGATATCCAGTATGAGATAGCCCTCCAGGGAACCGAACTGCTGAAAGAAAAAATGCTCTTGGTGATCGATCCCGAAAAATCAGGCGTCGAAAATCTTTTAAGCACGGGTTGGTGTTTTATCAATTTTGCCCGTGAACAGGAAGGGTATTTCCACCTTTTCATGATGTTCCAGGGAGGTGTCCTCGGGAAAATAGAGATCCCGAAGGATAAGATAGACCGATATTTCAGGGAGCAATCGCCTTTCACCATTCTTATTGAACTGGTGAAAAACGGCGTGGACGACGGTTCGTTACGGTCCGACCTGCCGGTGAACGATATGGCTACTACGCTATGGTCACAGATGATGGGACTGCTTATGGTACATAAGTACAAGAAGGAGATTTATGACATTTTTGATGTAGAACAGGAGTCGGTCCTTGAGACAAATTTTGAAATTATTTTGAATGGTGTCAGAAAAGGCAGGAAGGGTATTTGACGATACGACGGAAAGGCAATGAAGCTATGGAGTCATGAGGTTATGGCTGGCGCAAGGGAGGCAAGGAGCAGGGAGGAAGCAGTCGGTGAAGGCAGAACGCGCGCCGGACCTTCACCTTCCAGGGATCGGTGGGTATGAGGCTGTTGGCTTCTTCGAACAGTAACCGGGATCGTTGTTCAATGCTACTGGAGCCGACTGCCGACAGCCGACAGCTGATAGCCGATAGCCGACAGCCGAATTTCACTTCACCAGCGCTATGCATGACGTAGTCGGTTGTGAGGTTTGGAGCTATGGGAATGGGAGCTTTACTTTCACCGGAAGCGGCACCTGTTAAAAACGAAAAAACTCAAATATATGCAGCAGTTCAGAAAATTTTTGGCAGGGATTAGCCTGGTTTTTTTAGGGTTGTTTGCCGGGGAGGTGTTGCCGGCCCAGGATACTGTTCTGAATAACTATATCAGGATAGGGCTGGAGAACAACATCACCCTCAGGCGGAAATACGATTCACTGGATATCAGTCTGGCAGCGTTGAAAGCGTCACGCGGCCTTTTTTATCCCGATATCAGTTTCAATGCCCGGTATTCGGTTGCCGAAGGGGGGAGGATGATCGATTTTCCAGTGGGGGATCTTCTCAACCCGGTCTACCAGACCCTGAACCAGCTTACCCAGAGCCAACAGTTTCCAACTGTTTCGAACATGCAGTTCCCGTTTCTGCGGCCTACCGAGCAGGAGACAAAGCTCAGGCTGGTACAGCCCCTGGTAAATACCGATATTATCTATAATGCCAAAATCCGCCAAAGCTATACCGGGGTGGTAAGAGCCGATGCCGGGACGTATCGCCGCGAGCTGGTGGCGCAGATCAAAACGGCGTACTACACCTATCTGAAGACACTCAGACTGGAAGAGGTATTAAAAAGCACGGCCGGTATACTGCGCGAGAACATACGGGTAAACCAGTCACTTTACGATAATGAGAAAGTCACGCTCGACGTAGTGCTGCGTTCCGAGGCCGAGTTAAGCGATCTGCAGCAGCGTCAGGCCGAGGCCGAAAAAAGCCGGCATACGGCTGCTGCATGGTTTAACTTCCTGCTGAACAGGGACCTCTCCGCCACCATCGTCGTTGAGGAACCCAGGACTGTCGTTGTGCCTGTCGCCATCGACCAGGCCAGTGAGGATGCCCTGGCCCGTAGAGAGGAGCTCGTGAAGATAGACGGTTATACGGCCATGGCAGGGAACAACCTCAGGCTCAGGAAATCGACCCGCATACCGGATCTTACAGCCGTGATCGACTATGGTTTCCAGGGCGAAGACTATTCCTTCACGGCAAATGACGACTATGTGATGGCCTCGCTGGTTTTGAAATGGGATATTTTTAAAGGTCTGCAGAACAAGCGGAAGATAAGTGAGGCGAAGATCCAGTACCAGCTGCTCGAAGACCAACGGCAGGAAGCCGAGAACATGATCAGGCTGGAGGTTATAAATGCCTGGTACGCCCTTTTGGCATCGAAGAAGAAGATCGATGCTGCCAGGGCCCGCGAGGATGCAGCCGTAAGGGGCTTCAGGCTTGTCGACAGGAAGTATAAGCAGGGCCAGTCCAACCTTCTCGAATATATGGATGCACGCAACAATATGACCCGGGCAGAAACAGGCCTTGTCATGGCCCGGTACGATTATTTCATCAGCTATGCCGGTTTTGAGCGGGCTGCCGGCTTGTATTCTTTTTCAAATGAGACTAAATAAATGACGATATGATAAACTACAGGCAGCTTTATCTGATTACTGCAGTACTGGTCCTGGCTGGATGTAAGACGAAGCCGGCCGAAGAATCTTCACCCCCTGCGCGGCATGTGAATGTAATGGTTGTAAGCCGGGAAGAAGTGCCCTATACGGTTTCCGCAACGGGCACCCTGTCGTCTAAATCCCAGTCGAACCTCGGTTTCCTGACCGGTGGGGTGATCTCGCAGGTATATGCCCATGAAGGGAAGGATGTTCAATCGGGTCAGCTTCTGGCGAAGCTTGACATGACGGAGATAGGGTCCAGGTTGAGGCAGGCCCGGCTGGGGCTGGATAAAGCGAACCGTGATTTGGTGAGGGTCCGGAACCTTTACCGTGACAGCGTGGCTACACTGGAACAGTTCCAGGATGCACGCACTGCCATGGGTATTGCACAGTCGAATTACAACATCGCACGCTTCAATAAAAAATTCTCGGAGATCAGGGCTCCATCCGACGGCAAGATATTGAAGCAGCTGGCTCATGAGAATGAGATCGTCGGTAAGGGGCATCCTGTATTTGCTTTTGCCAGTACCGATGCCGCCTGGGTGCTTAAGGTAAACCTCGCCGACCGCGACGTGGTAAAGACCTCCTATGGCGATACGGCGACCATTCATTTCGATGCTTACCCGGGCGGTCACTTCAGGGCGTTGGTATCACAGATCAGCGATGCGGCCGATCTTATGACCGGCACTTATGGCGCAGAGCTGCGCCTGGACACCCTGCCACCCAGGCTGGTCACGGGACTCGTCGGCAAAGCCCTGATCAGGACCGGTGCAGGCCGGAAGATAGTGATCCCCGTTGATGCCCTTGTAGAAGCTACAGGCATGGAAGCCTGGGTGTTCAAGATGGAAAACGGCCTGCCCAGGAGGACGAAAGTATCCATCGGGGACATCACCGATATGGGTATTATCCCCGACAGCGGGAGCATAAGGGCCGGCGACAGCCTGATAACCGCAGGGAACGCCTACGTGAGGGATGGCATGCCGGTGATCGTTGACAAAAACTAAACGTAGCACTATGAAATTACCCCGACTGGCTATCGATAATTATCAGTTTACCCTCATGGTGTTCCTCCTGCTGCTTATCATGGGTGTGACGGCCATCTTTACCATGCCGCGTACCGAAGACCCGCCAATGGATATTCCCGGTGCCAGTATCGTGGTTATTTATCCTGGTGGAAATCCTGTCGACATGGAAGAGCTGATAGCCACACCACTCGAAGAAGCACTGAATGAGCTGGAGGATATCAAGAAGATCACTTCCACTATGAAAGATGGTATCGTGACCATTGCCATCGAGTTTAATTTTGAAACTGATGCCGACGAGAAATTCAACGAAGTTCTGCGCCAGGTTAATAGTGTGCGCAATGATCTGCCGGAAGGTATCTATGACTTACAGGTCCTGCAGTGGTCGAGCACCGATGTGGTGATGAAGCAGCTGGCTTTTGTGTCAGCGGAGGCGTCCTACCGGCGTATTCACGACAGGGCAGAAACGCTTAAAAAAGATATTGAACGCCTTAGTGGGGTGCGGATGGTAGAGATCTTCGCTTCACCCGATCAACAGGTCAGGGTGTCGCTCGACCTGGAGAAGATGGCGGCCATGGACCTTTCCATTGAAGATGTTTCCAAAGCCCTGCGAAGCAACAATGCCAATATCCCCGGGGGTGAGCTGAGGATCGGGGGTAAAAGCTTTAACGTAAAAACCAGCGGTTCCTACAGCGAACTCAATGATATCAGTAATATTGTCGTCTCTTCCTATAGGGGAAGCCTGGTTCATTTGCGCGACATTGCAAAGGTGGGTTACCAGTACGAGGATATCAATTACAAAGGACGTGTCGACGGTACCAGGGCGGTATTCCTGACGGTTAAGCAGAAGGAGAACCTGAATATTTTCAAGATCTCCCATGAGCTCGATCCTGTTATTGCCCGTTTCAGTGCAGATCTGGATCCGGATATCAAACTGGTTACCGTGTTTGACCAGGCCGAGAGTGTAGACCACCGCATCAACGGCTTTTTCAGTAACCTGCTGCAAGGCATAGTCCTGGTTGGCATCGTCATCTTCCTTTCGTTGGGTGTACGGGCTTCCCTGCTGGTTATCATCGCCATCCCGTTGTCTATCCTTATTGGTCTTGGTTGGGTTGACCTGGCCAATTTCGGTCTTCAGCAGATATCTATTGCTGCGCTTGTCATTGCCTTAGGACTGCTTGTTGATAACTCCATAGTGATCACCGAGAACATTGAGCGGTATATCCGTAAAGGCATGAATCGCAAGGATGCAGCTGCGGAAGCCACTTCGCAGCTGGCATGGCCTGTCATAAGCGCCACGGGCACCACCATGTTTGCCTTCATACCCATTATCATGATGCCCGATAAGGCCGGCCGCTTTATCGAGAGCCTGCCGGTAACGGTGATCTTCACCCTTTTCGCCTCGCTTCTTATCGCCCTCACCCTGACCCCATACCTGGCAAGCCGCTTCCTGAAGAAAGGCAAGCCGGCAGCACAAAAACGGGGTTTCAGAACCCTGCTCTCGCGCTTCATTGATGGACCGTATCACAAATCCCTGGCGTTCGCCCTGCGACGACCATGGTTGATTATCTTGCTGTCGCTGGTTACCCTCGGCGGCTCGGCCCTCTTGTTCACCAGGGTTGGCGTAAGCTTCTTCCCCAAGGCTGAGAAACCACAGTTCATGATACGGGTGAACATGCCTGAAGGCAGCAGCCTTGAAAATACCGACAAGGCGACGCGCTATGTTGAATCGGTGCTCGATACTATCGATGAAGTAAGGGTATATGCCAGTAATATCGGACATGGTAATCCGAGGATCTATTATAATATCTTTCCCAGGCAGTATGAAAAAAATTATGCCGAGATCTTTGTCGAGCTAAAGACCTACGAAGTGGAATCCTTCGATGCCCTGATCCACCATCTCCGGACATTTTTCAGCAGTTACCCCGGAGCAAAGATCTATATTAAGGAGTTCGAGCAGGGAACGCCTGTCGAAGCTCCGCTGACAATAAAGATCACCGGTGATGATCTCGATGAGCTCAAACGTATTTCATCCGATGTACTTCAGAAGGTTGACCAGGTATCCGGTGTGGTGAACAGCGATAATAACCTCAGCAAGGTAAGTACCGATATTTGGTTCAGAATTAACCGCGACAAGGCTAATCTGTTCGGTGTGCCTGTGCACGTTATCGATATGACGATACGCACGGCCATTGCCGGTACCAGCACCGGGAGCTTCCGCGACAAGCAGGGCAACGACTACGACATCGTCATGCGTCTGCCTGAAGGCCAGGCTATCAGGATCAGGGACCTTGGCAGGATATACGTGCAGTCGCTTACGGGGCGGATGATACCCCTCAGCCAGCTGGCCCGCATCGAATTCCGTGCTGCTCCCGGCATTATTTCACATTACAACCTCATGCGTGATGCCACCATTACCGCCGATATTGAGAAAGGCTACCAGCTCGACGATGTGATTGCTCAGCTGCGGCCCTGGCTCGATAATTACAGCTGGCCACCGGGATACAGGTATACGTTCACCGGTGAGCTTGAAAGCAGGGAGGAGAGCTTTGGCGGCTTGTTTAAAGCCGGCATCATCGCGATAATTGCGATTTTCTCTGTGCTGGTGCTTCAGTTCAGGTCTTTCCGGCAGCCGTTTATCATCTTTTCGGCTATCCCGCTTGCCGTGATCGGTTCGGTGCTGGCACTGTACTTCACCGGTAATACCTTCTCATTTACAGCCTTCATCGGTTTTGTGAGTCTTACCGGTATCGTGGTGAACAACTCCATTATCATGGTCGATTATACGAACATCCTGCGTAAAGAAGGAAAAGGTATGGGCGATGCCCTGATAGAGGCCGGACACACGCGGTTCACACCCATCATCCTCACCACGCTGACCACCATCGGCGGACTTTTACCCCTGACCCTGCGTGGAGGGTCGTTGTGGGCTCCCATGGGATGGACCATTATCGGCGGATTGCTGGTGTCTACCTTTCTGACACTGATAGTGGTGCCGGTGTTGTATATGCTGATGGAAGGAGAGGACGTAAGGAGTAAGGAGTAAAGAGTAAAGGAGTAAAGAGTAAGTGGTCAACTGTAAATGCCTGTATTGACAGGGTGTGTTCAAAAAAAAGTGTGTCAAAATTATACAGACATGAGTATATTTTACACATAATATCATTTGATAAATGGGAATACCACCATCATCTTTGTTGGGTGAATGGAAGAATGATGCGTTTAGGCAAGGTTTGGAAATTGTATTTTTTTCCGTAATCCGGTTTGTCTTAGGTTGAACCGGGATCCCACCCCCACCAGCACACCGTCCGCCCCTTCATCGCTTCAGCCCCCAAATCTCGGTGTCCGTTTCCGTACATTTTGACGAAAATTTTCACGGCATTCCGAAACCATTGATTTTATTGAATCAGACGAGGTGTGCTTTACGCAGTAACTTCTGTGATGTAATCACTTTGGGGTTGTGACTTTGATGAATGTGGATGTCTCAAAACGCCGGAAAGAGGTGAAAAATATTTTGTGACCAGGTTAAGTATTCCCCGACATTTAATCACCCGCCTGCAATGGAAAAATAAACACGTCTGGCAGCCACGACAACGTAATTGAATATTACCGTTCAGGTCAAGTCATCACTATGTGATTCTTACCTCCAACGCTTAACGGTCTACCGAAAATGCTTATCCTTAACCCTGTTATACTTCAAGGCCTTTAAAATCCAGTCGGGCAGCGGCTTCTCCGGGTTTCTTTTCTGGAGGTCGAGGTTCCAGCCCAGTTTTTTGAGGATAGGCAGTTTATGGGTCTCGACGAATTCGATGAGTGTCCCGTCGGGGTCCTCAATATAAGCAAAATGGCCGGCAGCTTCACCCATGTCGAAGCTTTCGCCACGTGGGTTGACATCGCTGTCGACAGTAAAGGGGAATCCTTTTTCGTAGCATTCTTTGCGAAGGGCTTTCATGCCGATAATGTCGTAGCAGAGGTGTATGAATCCCAGGTCGCCCCAGTAGCGGTCTTTGAATATTTTCTCGGGTTCACGGTCGGTGACCTGCAGCAGTTCGATCTCACTGGGCCCGAAGAGTCTTGAGAAACCGCCCATCCGGGTCTTGCTGTGCTTCAGCAAGACGCGCCTGAAGGTGCTGTTGCCGCCATTCAGGGGGCTGAGGTCTTCAAAGCTGCCTTCCTGGTCGTAGATGACCTGGTCGTAACCCAGAATTCCGGAGTATATATTCCGGGCTTTGTCGATGTCGCTGACGCCGATAATAGCTCCGGCAGCTGCGCCGGTAAACTTTTTCCGTTCGACGCGGAACCAGGACTGGCTGTCGACGACTTCAAAAATATTGTTGAAGGGATCTTTGATGAAGAAATGCTCGCGACCGTTGGGATCTTTCGCCAGGCCGTTGACATTCAGGTTTTTCTTCTTAAAATATTTGAATGTAGCCTTGACATCGCGGCTTTTAATCTTGGCTGCGAAAATGCCGAGATCACCCACTCTTACCGGGTCGGCCGGTGCGGAGGGTGTCCGTTGGGTGTATTGCCAGATCTCGAATCCGCCACCACCCATCAGGTTCATGGCAAGGGCGGCATGACGCATCCTGGGTTTTCCGCCGGTATAGGGCAACATCAACTCGGCCATGGCGGCTTCCTCGAAAATACGGATGTCCATGCCAAAATTATCCTTATACCATTTCCATGCTTCCTTTACGTTAGAAACACCTATACCTATCTGTTGAATACCACTTATGATCTTTTCGTTCATCATCCTCTCCCGTTTTTGTCAATGCAAAAATAACATTAATTGTATAAAACGTTTCTCAGGTGGGTTTTATTTTTATGATCAGCCAGTAGAAGAGGGCAGGAATATATCGTTTCAGGTAAGCCGGGATAAGCTCTTTGCGGCCGATAAGTACCATCCGCCTGTTTTTTCGTATGCCGCGGATGATGGCACCGACGCATTTTTCGGGGCTAAGTCCTTCTTCCTGTGCTTTATCCATCACGCCATGTGGTTTGCCGCCTTTATCGAGGGCATGAAACGAGATATTGGTCTTTATCCGCCCGGGCAGGATGACCGTTGTCCTGATCCCTTTGTCCTGCAGCTCGGTCCACACCGCCTCGTAGAAGCCGTTGACGGCATGCTTCGATGCACAGTAAGCTGTTCTGAGAGGGAAGCCGAACAATCCGGAAATGCTGCTGATGGCGATGATGTGGCCATGGCCCTTTTTAAGCATCGCCGGCAACACTTTCTTGGTGAGGATGATCCCCGAGAAATAGTTCACCTCCATGATCTTCCTGTCCATCTCAAGGCTGGTGTCGAGCACCGAGGTGCGCTGTGAAATCCCGCCGTTGTTAAAGAGATAATCGACCGTGTTGAACATGGCCAGGACCTCGTCTGCTGCACGAGCCGATTCATCGGGCGAGGAAAGGTCGAATGGCAGGAGGGTAATCTCGTGCTTCACGTTACCACATGCCTGTTTCACCCGTTCCAGTTCGTTCATCCTGCGTGCCGAAAGGATAAGCCTGCTGCCCAGCGGGGCCAGCCTTTTGGCCAGGGTCTCACCGATGCCGGAAGAGGCCCCGGTGATCCATATAATCGTATCTTCAAAACGTTGTTGTTCAGACATGCTTCTCTTTCAATTTCTTCTCAACCCTGCCGATATAATCATCAACAAGGTGGTCCATGGTTTCCATAATGTCTTTGTATTTTCTTTCCAGTCCGAGGATCTTCTCATCCCGGCTTTTCTTCATCCTCCGGTATTTCAGCCCCGCGCGCCAGCGTTTATACCATATCGACCAGAACAGGGCGAAGTAGCCCGTTGCCGGCAGGCTGAGCAAATATACCCAGGCAATCCATGGAGGCCCGGTAAGCAGGGCCACGATGACGGTCTGCAACGCATAAAAGACCGGGAACAGGATCATGGCCAGCGCAAATTTGAAGGAACTGTGAAACTGCGGATCCTTGATCGATTTGAGTTTCTTAAGCGGGAGCCTGTAAGGCAGCCAGTTGTTGAGATAGCCGTAAAAGTACAAGGGAGATGTCAGCAACAGACCAATGCGCTTGTAGATGAGTTTTTTGGTAGTAAACCCCGACCGTTCGAAAATCCAGTTGCGGATGTTAAGCGCCTTCAGGTCCTCCATATAGGTAGTGACCTTTCCGGCCAGCTGGCGAAGGATGTCCGGATCAGATTCAAAGGTACTGTCGAGGATCCGTATCATCTGCTTGTCGGCCCTGAACCTGTCGTAATGCGATCTCCCGATGATGCCGGCCTTGTTTCGCATCCGCTTGTTGTAGATATGCCTCAGACTCTGATACATATCGTACAACTCCGTATTGCCGATATGAATCATGATCTTCTTCATTTCCTCAGCCAGCCTTTCTCTTAGCTCATTCTGCCCTTTGGCTGAGTTCTCGAGGTACGATTCGATATATTCCGACACCTCGATGGGCTGCCCGTAGATGATCAGGATATCCTGAAAAAATTTCTGGTAATGCTCATAGTCCAGGCCCACAGGAACGATCTTTACCCCGTTCTTCTTCCCAAACTTCTCCTGTGCCCTGAGAGCAATCCGCATCGTCCCCTTTACCAGTGGACGCAGCTGCCGTTTATCACCGTGATTGCCTTCGGGCATGAGGCATACCGGTACATGATCGCTGAGGATGGCTTCGGCAGAATTGAAAATCTCTTCATTCCTGGACAGCTCACCCGCACCGTCACGGATGCGGTATATGGGAAGGATTTTAAGTGTGCGGAGGATCTTTGCCTGTCTCTTCTTTTTGAAAATGTCGGCCCTGGCCATAAACACCGGATCGCTGCCGCAGGTATTCAGGACTGCCAGCGCGTCCATCAGGGCATTCTGATGGTTCGGTGTTAAAATGTACTGGTCGTCCCAGGGGATGTTTTTCTTGTCAATAACCTGCACATGCCTGTAAAACCGCTTGAACGCGAAACGTTCATAAGACTTCAACAATGAATAAGTCAGGTTAAACTTGTGAATCGTTTCCTCTTTCCTGTTCATTTACCTTAACTGTTCTTAAAGAATAAACGTTTGAATGAAAATCGTTCTTCCACCGGTATACGCGACCATATTCCGGCAATGGTAAGCCCGGCCAGGATATGCCATATACCCCACCAGGCAGCGATGAAGGCCATACCACCAATCTCCAGGGGTTTTACAACTCCACCCACAACGATGGCGGTTGGGAATACATTCGGGTTGAAAAGAAGCACCAGCCCCAGCCCCGAATTCTGAATACCGGTTTCGATAGTGATAGACCTCCTGTCAATCCGTTCAAGCTTAAAGAGGGTAGCCGCCGAATAACCCGTGGAAAGGGCAAAGGCATTGTGAACCAGAACAATAAGGAATATCCAGGTGATATGATTTATAAAATAACTGTAATTATTGGAGAAGGCCAGGATCACGATTCCCATGAAAATAAGGATGGAGAGATTCTTTATGGGTTTCACGATTTTAGAGGTGGTTTGCGGGAATTTATGGTTGAACCACATGCCGATGGTAAGTGGGATGCCCAGGAGTATAAAGACCGTTTTGAACATCTCGAACGCATCAATGGTAAGTGGCTGCAGGAGATGCTGTGCTTTGACGTTGTATGACAAGATGTACAGCTTCCCCCAGAGGGCAAAGTTCAGCGGAGTCATAACGATGGCTGCAATAGTGGCAATAGCTGTCAGACTCACCGACAGGGCTACATTTCCCTTGGCCAGCGAGGAAATAAAATTTGAGATATTTCCCCCGGGGCATGAGGCCACCAGGATCATGCCGAAAGCAATGGTTGGCGTGATAAACCGGCTGAATACCATTATAAGGATGAAGGTGACCGCCGGCAGCAGGAAGAACTGTGACAGGAAGCCCACAATTGTCGCCTTCGGATTCATAAATACACGTCTGAAATGTGCAGGCTTAATCTCAAGGGCTACACCAAACATGATAAAAGCAAGGGTCAGGTTGAGAACAAACAGTCCTTGCGGTGAGAAATTAAGGTGCAAGCTGTCTAACGACTGTAAAGCTTCTTTCATAAGTTATGAATTAGGCTCTTAATTATTTCCGGCTGTAATGTGCTGAATATGAGCAAACCGTAAATACAGAACAAGGGCAGAGCTCTTTTTTTATATGCGACGAAGTTAGCAAAAATTTAATTTGTCCCGCAAAATTCTTAATTTATCGCCTTTATTTTAAACTGACTAATGATAACCTTTTATGAATACAGATTTTATTCCTGTCGACCCACAGGATGTCACCGATAATGTTTTTAAGCTCATTGGTGACGACTGGATGCTGATTACCGCTGGTGATGAGAACCATTTTAACACCATGACGGCCAGTTGGGGTGGACTGGGCGTTTTGTGGAATCTACCCGTGGCCGTTTGTTATATCAGACCGCAACGGTACACCTTCGGTTTTGCCGAGAAATGCGACTACTACACGCTGGCTTTCTTCGGAGGGGAACATCGCAAAATTCTGAATTTCTGCGGATCCAAATCGGGGAGGGACTACGATAAGATCAAAGAAACCGGCCTGGAACCGTTTGTAACTGAAAAAGGTAATATCGGGTACAATCAGGCCAGGCTGATCATGGAATGTAAAAAACTATACGCCGATGATCTGAAAGCAGATAATTTTCTCTTACCCGACATCATTAAACGGAATTATCCTAAATCGGATTTTCACCGGTTTTATATCGCCCAGGTAACTGACGTGTGGATCAGAAAGTGATAGTAGAAAATCTTCCACGCCAGAGCATGTGTAATAATTATACAATTAGTGTGTAACTATTACACTTTTTAGCCGATGACAACTTTTTAAGACCTCCTGTACCGTGGTTTTAGTGACCTGGGGAGTGTCATACGCGGGTAATCCCTGCCTAATAAGGGAGATGTAAGTACTCGTGTTGTGAAACCACCGCTGTCAGTGATCATTATTCCAGCTGGTTTGTTTTTACCACAAAGATGTTTGTATGTCCGATAAAAAGCCCGGCGCGGACACGCCTGTAATCCTGTACGATGAATATTGCAATCTGTGCAGTGCCACCGTGAAATTTGTTTTGCGCAACGATCCACGGGGAAAATTCAGCTTCCTGGGTCTGCGTTCAGGCAAAAGGAAAAAGTGGTATCCGTTGTCGGTAAACGAGGGAGCTTTTAAATCGGTAATCCTGGTTGAGAACGGTGAGAAATATTACCGGTCAGGGGCTGTACTACGCATATTCAGGCGCTTACGATTCCCTGTAAACCTGTTATACGGTTTTGTCCTGGTTCCGCGGTTCATCAGGGATCCTCTGTACAACCGGATAGCTAAAAACAGGTTCCGCTGGTTTGGCAGGAGAGAGGCTCCCCTGGAGGTGGCGCCACGGTGGAAGGACAGGTTTATGGACTCGTAGGGAAGGCGGCATGGTTGAACGATCTCCATGGCGCATGACATCTGCAAGCACGGAGGGCGCAGGGCCGGGAAAGACA
>Ga0102962_1000830_pt1 | contig 13119 bp, 6 predicted proteins | sample SalPonF2_C_D2_MG_FD_84519 | JGI IMG/M metagenome (GOLD analysis project Ga0102962, IMG submission 84519) | Salt pond soil microbial communities from South San Francisco under conditions of wetland restoration - Salt Pond MetaG SF2_C_D2_MG ...
GAGTGTGTCCACTCCCGTCGGCACCGCAAAGATCGAGGCGTCCGGAACCATTTTGTGCAACAAATCTCGGTCGGCGTGTGAGACAGTTACCGTACGCTCCACCCGTTCACAGGCGCGCTTTTCATAACGGCGGACACGGCGCCACTCGTTTTCAAGAACCATGCGGCTTGGCCCTATCCCTCTGGCGCGCGCCAGCCGCTTCCAGATCATGTGCTCGACGTTGTGCTCGAACAGGACGACGGGAACGTCCCCGTCCAGAGGGATGTTGGGCAAGGCACAGAGAAAATCGGCCAGGCAAAGGTCGAATCCGCCCGTTTCCAGGCGCGATTTAACTGTTGCCCCGAGTTCAGGCACGCGGGCACGTTGCATGTCGATGGGCATACCGGTAACCCAGGACTTGGCGACAACGAATGGGAACCTGGTATCGCCGCGCTTGACCGGGCGGTACGGTATCTCGATGATCTCCCGGCAAGCGGGAAGCTGCCGCCTGAGCATCCCGTGCGGACAGTCCTTCTCCCGGGTTGTCACCACGGTAATGGCGTGCTCCCCGGACAATTCCCGCAGCAGATTGAAACTGCGCAGACGCCCCCCGCTATTGAGAGGCCAGAGTCCGCCGATTTTTACCCAGAGAATGCGCATGCGAATACCTTTGGTGCTTGTTCCCGTCGTCCCGCCCCAGGCAAAATCTACCGGCGTTACGGTTTCATTGGAACTTCCAGCAGATCAACCTCCAATCCGGCAAGCCCCCTATTCGGCCTGCATATTCACCTCAATGCAAAATGATCCGGAAAGGTCCTTTCAGCATGATGAGGCAGGCCTTATCAGATGCAGCGAGGGAACCTTCACTTGGCGTGGACGCGTCGGCGTCTCCAGAGCCGCTCCCCGCTTTTCACCGTCTATGAAAACCCGCTGCCAAATCTCCAGGTTGAGCAACAACCACAACCGGTCGCCGTGATTCCCTTCGCCACTCAGGTGTTCCTCCACCATCCGGCGCACGAAATCGGGCTCGAAATGGTTCCGGGACAATGCTCGATCACTGGTCAAGTACTCATCGAGCAAGCCCGAAAACGAACTGCGGAGCCACGCAGCGACTGGGGTCGGGAAACCCATCTTGCGCCGCTTTAGTATTGCCGGCGGCACCTTTCCGGTAAAAGCCTCGCGGAGGACGGCCTTGGTGGTCCACCCGCGCAGTTTGTACGATGCCGGCATCGCGGCAACGAATTCCACGACGTGGTGATCGAGAAACGGTACGCGGCTTTCCAGAGAAGCGGCCATGCTCATCTGATCCTGCTTCATCAACAATTCGACCAGATAAGTCTGCATATCCGAATGGCCCATCCGTTCCAGGGTGCCGCCCGGCGCAGCTTCATAAAAAGCGTTTGCTGTCGCAAAGGGATCGTGCTCGGACAGCAACCGGGGATTCCGCAGCGCCAGCGCCTGCATCGCGGTGGGGAATACCGAGAAGTTCTCGAAAAACAGGCTGCGCGGGGTAAGAGGCCGGCCCAAAAAACTCCGTTCAAGATAGTGTCCGGCCTTTCCGGGTAACCGCGCTATCCGTGCCTGCATGGCCCGGCGTCCGCGGCGCGGCATGCTCATGGTGTAAGCCCTGGCAAACCGCTCATTCCAGGCGGTGACACGGTAACGGTTATAACCGAGGAACAGTTCATCCGCTCCCTCGCCGCTCATCACGACCTTGACATGGCCCGCCGCAAGACGCGACAGGAAGTAGAGCGGGATGCTGGACGGGAAGGCGATGGGTTCGTCCTCCTGCCATACGAGCTGCGGCAATGCGTCGAAAAATTTCTGGGGCGTTACGACAGTCTCGTAATGCTCGGACCCCATCCTGGCCGCCGCCAGCCGCGCCCACTCTGTTTCGTCCGAAGCCGTGTCCCTGAACCCGACCGAAAATGTCTTTATCGGCTCACGCACCATAGGGGCCATCAGCGCACCCAGTCCCGAGGAGTCCAGGCCGCCCGACAGGAATAACCCGATCGGAACATCGCTCACCAAATGACTGCGTACTGCATCTTCCAGACGAATGCGCAGCCGCCGCGCCTGATCCTGCATGGTCGGATCCGATGAGGAAAGCGTTTCCGGCAAATGCCAATAGCGGCGCATCTTCACGCCTTCGGCGCGCGACCACAAGAGTACGTGTCCGGGCAGTAATTTATTGATGCCTTTGAAAAGGGTCTGGGAACCGGCTATGAATCGGTTTGCAAGTAACTCCGGAAGGACTTCGGTGTTCATGACCGCCGGTACGTCCGCGGCCAGGATTGCCTTGATCTCCGAGGCAAACAGCAATTCTCCGCGATGGGTCGAGTAATACAGGGGTTTGATGCCTAGACGGTCGCGGGCAAGGAACAGTTGCTCGCGCCGGTCGTCCCAGATTGCAAACGCGAACATACCCCTCAAATGCTTGACGCAATCGATGCCGAACACCTCATAAGCCTTGAGTACAACTTCCGTATCGCAGCGCGTGGCAAAACTGCATCCTCTGGCAATGAGTTGCGTGCGCAATTCGTGATAGTTGTATATTTCACCGTTATAGGTCAGGCAGACGCTGTGGTCACTGTTGAGCAGTGGCTGTTGCCCATGCTGGAGATCGATTATGGAAAGCCGCCGATGCCCGAAACCGACGTTGCGGCTGGAATACAGGCCTTTATCGTCAGGGCCGCGATGCGCCAGGGCATCGCGCATCCGGCCCAGGCGCTGGCCGTCAATCGAGGCACAGGAATCAAAAGCGACAATGCCCACTATGGCGCACATGACATGTCCTCCTTCGATTCGGGGTGAAGCGTCTGCCTTCCGGCGGACAAGTCGTTGAATTTCTCGATGCTGGCCGTACCGTCGGTGATCACGATTTTCCTGCCGCCGCCCTGTAACCGGCAGACTCCACCATCTTCAAATGAGGCCTGGAAATGCGGCGGTTCCTTGCAGGCCCCAGTTACCGGCACAAGCACGCTGACTATGCGCAAGGGCAGTTCGCCGATGGCCCGGTAGGCCAGCAAAGGCGACGGGGTCAGCCTCCCGTAGGCTTCCGATACCCACCCCGCTATGGGATCGAGGGATCCGGAATACACCTTCGCCGTCAGGTCGATCTGTGCGAAAGCACGCACACTGAGGCCCGGTCCATCCGGGAGATGGCCCACCATCCACTCGTCTGCTTGCTGCCAACGGAAGCCGGATGCGAACTGGTACCTCAGTTGAATTTCGTGTACCCCCACACCATCAAAGTCATCGACGATGACCCAGTAACCGTGCTTTACAAAAATCACCCTGCGACGATGCCTGACGGCCCCCGGCAAGCGGAAGAATGCCTCATGCTCGGCGTCCGCGTAATCCACGGCTGGCGCCGTATTCCAGACGTCTATCCGCGCTGCGGGGCGCGATTTCCAACTAAAGGTGCCAAGCGGTTCCGCCTGTCCTGCTCCATCAATAATCGCCGTGTTATGGGCAAATGTACTGCGCAGGTAATTACGCCATGACGCATCGGGCGTGTAGCAATAGGTGCCCGCATCGATCAGCACCGGGCGTCCAAAAGAAGCGCACTGAATGCTCAGCAAATCGGCATGACCATGGCCCGCGCTGTGGGGACAACCGAGGGGACCGGCATCGAATATGAGTTGATGCGCGTCACGCCGCCAGCTATCCCGCATGACCGCGTAGCCTCCCTTGGGAAAACACCTCGAGGCAGGTCCACGTGGCGGACGCGGCGCCAGGCTCCCAAGTGCACGGACACCGCGGCGCCCCAGCATCCAGAAAACCTCCGCAGCTTCGCCATGCGCCGCCCAGGCGTAATCCGCGCGTCGAAAGACCGCAGCCGCGACTGCAAAAACCCCACGGAAATCATTGGATTCCCGCACCGTGAGGGGCAGTAGCCAGCCCCCGTCTTCGTCACCGATCCGGGGCATGGAACCGTCCGGGTGTTGCACGGCCAAGAGCCAATCGGCCAGGGCCTGCACACGTCCTGCCACCACGCCTGGCAGGTGCTCATCATTGATACGCGCCAGCAGGATGAAATGAAGGTAGATTTCCAGGGTGTAGCGTTGATAGCAGGTGGACTGCTCGAAATAGACACCATCTTCATAGACCTGCTTCGGCAGCTCCCTCAACAGGATGTCGCGGCCACGGCGTCGCCAGTGTCCGCCCGCGTCCAGTTCCGGAAATACCGTCCCCGCGTAATAAAGCCCAAGGGCTTCCCCGGTAAGATGCGTGTTCGGCGAGAAGCTATGCGAAAGATAGGTCTCTATATGCGCTGCATGAATGCCTATCCAGGCCCGGATCTCGGTTTTTTGCTCCTGGGTCAACACGGCAGAATCGTGAAAAAACGCAAGTGCCCAACACCATGAAATCAGCCGCATGGCCACTTCCAGGCTGCTCGCCCAGTTGATGCCGACGCCCGGGGGATTATGTTTCATCCAATCCCGGATGATCCCGGCGAAAGCTTCCGCGTAGCGCGCGTCGCCATCAAGACAATAGGCCTGTCCGAGGCGCACCAGCCATTGATGCCGGTTGAGCTCCCAGATCACCTTGCTGTCTCCGATCGCTGAGGCATCGAGAGGATCGATCAGGCTCCAGTGAAGCCTGGGCGAACGCCTGCCCGACACCGGGTCGTAATGCCAGTCGACCGGCCATCCGTAATGCAGTTTCCCGTAGCCAAGGAAATCGAAGCGGCCTGAACGGTAAGCACTGGCCGAATCAATAATTCCTTCGACGTCAATCGACGCTTTATCGAGCGCTGACGCCGGCGTACCCGCCTCGAATGGACCCGGGAAAAAACACCTGGATGCGACGCCCGGGGCATCGCCCCTGGGCTGTCCGGCAGGGGATGTCAGATAGCGCTCGGGTGAGAGCCTGCCGGGTCTCACCCGCCGGGTAAGAACGGCCCCTGAAGATACGCATTGGCGATCGACCCGGCGCGCCACTTCCTGCCGGCCCCGATCAAGGAGTGCCGGGATGGGAGTGCTCGCCAAACGCCGCATCCTCATACCTGCTCCTGCCTATATACGCCCATCCAACTGTTACGGACACAGGGCCATGTGAACCGTGCGAGCGATGTCCTTGCGCTATCGGCAAGGCGCCTGGCCCGGCCGGGATTGTCCAATAGCATCATTGCCGCCGTAGCGATGGCCTCGGGATTGGCATTGTCGACAATCGTCCCTGCCTGCCCGGCTTGCAGCATGCTGCCTATGTCCCCGGTGGAGGTGGAAACAACGGGCAAACCACTCGCAAAGGCCTCGAGCAACGAAACGGGCTGATTGTCGACCACCGAGGCATTGAGCAATATGTCCGCCTCGTCGTAGATGCCTGGTGCCGCAGCAGGGGGAAAGCTGCCGATAAACCGGACGCCGCGCAGGCCAAGATCTCCCGCCAACCGCTCCAGGAGCCGCCTTTGACTGCCATCGCCGCCAATTAAAAGGGTCGCGCCCGGGTAACTGAGCTGGATACGCGCAAAGGCATGCAGAATCACATCCACACCGTAGTGCGGCTCAAGGTTGCGGATCGAGAGAAACCGCGGCCTCACGGTTGCGCGCTCGCGATATTTGAATCGCGAGACATCTATCACGTTGGAAATGACTTTCACCCGATATCCAAACCGGTCAAACACCCCCTGGAGATAGCTCGACGGCACGATGATTTCATCAGCCAGCCGGAGCCAGGGATGCACGAACGCCCCCCACCGGGCAAGGTGATCTTCTGCCTCGCCACTGTGATAATTGAGGATGAGGCGCTTGCCCATTAACCTCGCCGCCAGCATTGCGGGTACAGGGCCCAGCAGGAAGGAAAAATACGCCGCCGAGAAAACATGCACCACATCCGCCTTGCGCAATCCTGAAAGGCTGGACAAGTAGAGGGCCTGGTTAGCGAGAGTACGCAAGTAGGGAATCCGGCGCAGCCAGCGCAAACCGCGAGGGAAGGCGGGATTTACCGGCAGCAATTTCACATTGACGCCCTCCGTGCGCAGATAGTCCGCCAATGCCTGTGCCTGGACCCCCTGGCCACCCAGCAGGTCCAGGCTGGCCGCGACCAGAACCACCGAAATGCCTGCGCTGTATTGCGCTGCTTCAACCGCGCCGGGATGCGGGGCTGACGCAGCAAGGAAGCTGCTTGCTGCGCTCATGCGACGCCGCCTGGAAGAAACGATGTCACAGTCCGGTTGGCGGCGTAAAGAATGCCTCGCCTGTCGTGCTCCCTTTGCAGAATCGCGATACATGTCACCCTCAGGTTTGCGAGGCCAGTAAACCCGCAGGCTCGGGACAGTTGCTGCCCTGCCCCGGCACCACATGCCGGTCATCCAGGAACTGCCGGCACCAGAGCTCGAAAGACACCAGCGTCCAGAGTTGCAGGTCCATTCCCCTGCCGCGCTCATGCAGCGCCATGATCCGCCGGACATAATCGCGATTAACGAAGCGCGCCGACATGCTCGTATCCGACAGCAAAAGATCGTTGATCATCGCGCCAAGGTGCGTCCGGAACCAGGTTCCGATAGGCACAGCGAACCCCTGTTTCCTGCGGTACAGAATGTCGTCCGGGAGCAGTCCCCGCAAGGTTTTCTTGAATATGTATTTGGTTTCATTTTCGTGCAGCCGCCACTCGGAGGGTATGGTCGCCGCGAACTCGACGAACTTGTGATCAAGAAGCGGCACCCGGACCTCGAGCGAATTGGCCATGCTCATCCGATCGACCTTGGTGAGCACGTCCAACGGCAGATAACTTTCCAGATCCTGCCGTTGAAGTTGCGACAACCAATCCGCACCGGGTTGCAATTCGGGCCAGATCTGTTCTTTCCCGTTGCACTGGGCTGCAATCTGTTCCAGGATCTCCGGACGAAAAAGCTTGCGCCGCGAATCATCGCGTAACAAGACCCCGGAATCACGGCAGCGCTCCATGCCGGAAAGCGCAATGTGCCTAAGGAAATTGCGGCCCTTCATACCCTCCGGCATCAAATGCCCAACCCCCCCCAGCACGCTGCGAATCGTTCCGGGGATGGAATCCCTTCGCCGTTCACGGGCTTCGACCAGGTAACGGTCATAACCGGCGAACAACTCGTCACCGCCATCACCGGACTGCACCACTTTCAGGTGGCGGGCGGCAAGGCGCGAGACGGCGAATGTCGGCAACGCGGAGACATCCCCGAAAGGTTCGTCCATGTGCCAGGCGAAATCCTCCATGGTCGTGACCAGATCCGGCTCCAGGATCAATTCATGATGCTCAGTTCCCAGATACGACGCGACTTTGCGTGCGTAGGCGGATTCATCATGACTGCGCTCTGAAAATCCGATCGAGAATGTTTTTACCGGTCTGCCGGACAATCGCGCCATGACGGCGACCACCGCACTCGAATCGACTCCACCACTCAGGAGCGCGCCGACCGGAACGTCGCTTACGCGATGCAGCTTGACCGATTCTTCCAACCGGGCATAAAGCTCGGCGATCGTGTCCTGCTCGCTGCGGCGGTAATCGGGATCAAACCGGGCACGCCAATAGCGCCTTTTACGCAGGCCGCCGCCCCGGCTCCAGACCAGGGTGTGTGCCGGCTCCAGCTTGTGGATACCGGCGACTATGCTTTCCGTGGCGGGGGTAGTCATTGTGGTAAACAGGTGATCCAGTGAGCGCCAGTTAAGTTCGCGCGATACCTCGGGCAACGCCAGAATGGCCTTGAGCTCGGAGGCGAATACGAAACGGTGGCCGATCTCTCCGTAATACAGCGGCTTTATGCCGATCCGGTCACGTGCCAGAAACAATTTGTGCTGGCGTTTGTCCCAGACGGCAAAGGCGAACATGCCCCGCAATGCCGTGACGCATTCTTCGCCCCGCTCCTCGTACAAATGGGCGATGGTTTCGGTATCCGTATCCGTGGCGAAATGGTGTCCACGGGTTTCCAGGTCCTCACGCAGTTCGCGATAGTTGTATATTTCGCCATTCATCACGACGACGACTGAACCGTCTTCATTGTGGACAGGCTGTCTGCCCTTCTCCAACCCGATAATGCTGAGCCGTCGCAGACCCAGCCCGATCCCCTTGTCGATGAATAGTGCTTCCTCGTCCGGACCGCGGCGCACCATTGTTCCGCACATCCTTGCCAGATCGGGCGGTGACACGCCACCCCCGTCACGGTGGGCAATTCCCGCTATGCCGCACATGAATACGCGCTCCTGTTCCGACCAGCCATCACCCGTGTTTCTCCAGTGCCGGGGGGAGATAACTCTGTCGCGCTGGCAAGGAAGCATGACCCGGACCGGTGGGCAGCGCCCAGGTCAGGCTCAGGGCAATCACGTTACGCAGAATGAGCGCATCGTTTCCCGTACCCAGAACGCCGCGTTGGCGGTTGTAGTTGTAGCTCAGGGCCAGCGACCAGTCCCGGGCAAACCAGTAGCGTCCGCTCAGCCCGAGGCTATAAGACCTGGCCTCCTGGCTGCCCTGGGATAGCCGGTAATAGGCAGGCTCCAGGTTGATATTCCACCTTGGCGCGGGATGAAACCCGAAGCTGGCAACCCAGGAATAGGTGTCATACACCCCCGTCTGTCCGGCCAGGGTCGTTTGACTGCGTGTATATCCAAAAGTCTGGGACGTGCGCTGCGTAACATGACTGATCGCAGCAGAGACATCAGCCACGGTACGTCCGTCAGTATCACGCGGTCCGACCACCAGGAACAATGCGGTCTTTCTCGAAAAGTGATGCTCCCAGCCAAGAGTGAAGACGCGTGAAATCGGACTGGTTCCCGTACTGAAATCAAACCAATATGTCTGGTATCGGAATGTCAATTGGTCGCGGTGCGTCAAATCGTACGTCATGGCCGCGGAACCTGTTGATATGTAGCTCGTCAACCCGTTGTCAACATGTTCGCGCGCACGATCATAAAAGAAGCTTGTGTAAAGCCTGGGGTTGACCTGGTATCGGGCAGTTGGGCGTATCGAAATACGTGTAGCCCGTGTCCGCGTGAGCTGCAGGCTACTTACCGGCGCCAATTCGCCCGGATAGTAAGTCTCCAGGTAATATCCGGAGAGCCCCCCGGTAAAACGCTCAGTGAAGGCATAAGTGTCACCGATCAATCCCGTCTGGCGCGCTTGCCATGTATTGAGATCGGGATGCCTGGAATAGCGTTCTGAATCAAAGGTATACAAAAATTTGAAGGTGCTCCGGTCAGAGCGATACCCTATGCCGATTCCCGGACTCAGTCGCTGAATGCTATCGCTTTCCCGCTGGCCAGGTGAAATAAATATATTGCTGTCATAAAGCGTTTCTAACGATACGTAAGGAGTCACCACCAGTCCGGATTTGGGGGACAATACGGCAGACTGGACGGACTCGCCCTGGGCCATCGCGGGCCTTGCGCCGAGAAAGCCACCAGCAGAAAGAGCAGCAATCGCGAGCAAGAAAATCGGTCCATGCTCCCGGCATGAGCAGAGAAACCACGACATTGACGCTGATATCGCGTGGATTTTCCATGCTTCGTCTTCCATGGCCATGCCCCTATAACCGCATTGCGTTAACACTTTCCCGCTATTTCTTTGCGACGTCCGGGTGCATAGGCATATGCGCCCAGCAACCGGTTAGTTGTTATTACCCCATTTATACGAGCGTTATGACAATCAGGTAATTACCCTGTTCGGGTGAGGGCGAATGCTTGCAGAAACAAGCTTTTTTATTGATTGGTTATCCGGCTCTGTACTGGAGCCGAAAAACGCAGAGACTGTTAGATAATGGCTGATACCGAATCAGTTACCCATTCAACGGCCGTCATGGTAGACGAGCAACCGGCCGTTGCGGGGATCACAGACATAGGCCGTGCTCACCCCATCTGTAGCCACGCAATGCGAACCCCTTGCAGCTTTCAATACATTCACGGGCTGCAGCGTTTTACCGTTTTTCAGGGCAAGTACCGTCAAGGTCGCACTATGGGCCGCAGGTACATAAAGATGCTGCAAGCGCGGATTCCAGGCAATGATGTCAACGCCCTTCCCGGTATTGGCACTTGCCAGCACCGTCCCGTGATGCGCCAGGTTCAGAGCAATGGCCTTGCCTTCCGCACAGCCCACGAAAAGCAAATCTTGTTTCGGCGCAAGGGCCAGTCCCCGTGGACCGCGACAGCCGTCTTTCCAGCGGTGGATGATCTTGTGCGTCCTTACGTTGATCACGAGCGTGCGCCGCTTCCACTGATTCGTGTATGCACGTCCCGATTGGGTATCAACCACCAGCGATTCCGGACCACCTTTCACTGTAATTTTTCCGGCCGGGCGCAATGTCGGGGGAGTCGAGCTCAGGTTCGGGGCGAAAATCTGGATCTGCTGCGCCCGCGGTTCGGTAACCCAGATCTGGTTCACCGGCTTCACGAAACGCACGTAATCCGGTCCCGAAGCCAGGTGGACGCGACTGACCACCTTGCCGCTGTCCAGGGCAATAACCGCTAACGACTGCGCATTGTGGTCGCTTGCTACCAGGTAACCATCCATATAGGCGGCGGAAGTCGTTCCTACATCGTGAAAATGCTGCGGTTTGCTCGGGGGAAGGACGCGTAAGGAGCGGGACACCTTGTCATTTTTGGGATTGATTAAAAAAACCTTACCTGAAACTCCACCCGGGACGACGATACGGTTCAACGCGGGAATGTAAGCCATGTCGTCGAATCCGGCATGTGCGTGCACGCCAGGCAAATCCAGGGGATGCATGGTCTTCGGCGTTGCAGCGCAGGCCATACTGAAGTTGCCCACGATGCCAAGCGCCACCGCGCTGACGTACAGAGTGATTTTCATAGGAACAGGCATTGATTACGCGAACTCCTGCGCCAGTGTAACTCTTTCCGCAGCTCCGAGTGCCCTCAACGGATTTTGTGAAAAATGTTTAATCTTGGGGTTCGGCAAATAAAAAGGCCGGCATGAAACTTGTCATGCCGGCCCGAATGCCAAAGCAGTTGCTTACAAAAGTTTTTTCGCGTTACCCACGGCTTCTTGCAGCCGGTGTTCGCCGGCCTGTGCCTGGCTGTTGAGATAACGGAAAACCGAGTATTGGGCCGGCGTCGGCCTGACATAGGCCATGCCGATATCCGTCTGCAGGTAAGCCAGCAGGCTGTGCAGGTGCGGCTGATGCAACAGGTCGCCTTCGCTGGAATGAATATTCATCTGCACCAGGGTGTTAATCTCGCGATTGAGTTCACCCAGGGCTTTCTGCCCGGCTGCCGTCTCGACCTTGTGGTGCTTCAGGGCTTTTTTCAGTCGATCCCGTACTTCCATCGCCGCATTGAGCTTCTTGTCCAGCACATTGAGAACCTTGTGGATCTTGAGCTGCAAATCGAGGCTCGCTTCCAGATCGCCCTGCGTGCTCTTGATACGCGGATCCAGGGCGACCTTGAAAGTCTGCTTGGTCGTGTGCCCCGCGTAATCGAGCACTACGTGATAGGTGCCGGGCACTACCTGGGGGCCGTAAACATACGGCGCCAGGCCGCCCGCGGCTTCAGGCGGGTAGAAATTCTTGACCCGCGTGGCATCCGGATAGCGCAGGTTCCACTGGAAGCGGTTCATGCCCGGCTTGATAGCTGTCAGCTTCTTCTCCGCCAATTCCTGCTTCTGCTGTGGCGTCATGTCGCTCTTGTCGGCTTTCTTGTGCGACTTGTGCTTGAGATGCAGGGTAAAGCTGCGAACCAACTGCCCCTTGGCGTTCGTGAAACTCAGCGTGACCGGCGTCTTGCCATCATAATCCTTGGGGACATGGAAAAACACGGTCGCCCCGAATGGCGGGTTCTTGCCCGCAGTTCCGTTCGTGTAATCGGAGGTCCCATAGGACTGGGTCAACCATGCGGTCTGTGGCGCGAACACCGTAGCCTGACCGGTATTCACTTCGGAGCGACCGGTCAACTGCTCGAGCAGCTTGAGGTTGTCCAACACCCAGAACGCACGGCCATGGGTCGCTATCACCACGCTGCCCTGGCGGTTGTTGATGGCCACGCCCCGGACCTGGACCTTGGGCAGGTTGAGCCCCAGCGGTTGCCAGCGGTTACCGCCGTCCAGGCTGACGTAGACCGTGTTCTTCGTGCCCAGGAAAAGCAGTTTCGGATCCTTCGGATCCTGCGTTACGTGAAAAACGTATTCGTTGCCGGGCAGCCCCCGGGTAATTCGGATCCAGTGCCGGCCGTAGTCCGTCGTCTTGAATACATAGGGCTTGAAGTCATCCCACATGTAGCGGCGCGCGGTCAGGTAAGCCGTGCCTTTATGCGCATAAGAGGGCTGGATTGAGCTGATATTCGCCCACTTCGGCAGCGCCTCCGGGCGCACTTCGCGCCAGTGCTTGCCGCCGTCGGTCGTAACGTGCACGAGTCCGTCATCGGAACCCGCCCAGATAATGTCATTGTCCAGCGAGGAGACCGCCAGCGACGAAATTCCCGGGTAAATCTCGGCACCTGACTGGTCGAGATCGATCGGGCCACCGGTCGGTTCCTCGGTACGCGAATCGTTTCGCGTGAGATCCGGACTGATCGTTTTCCAGGTGCGCCCGTAGTCATCGCTCTTCATGACGTACTGCGAGCCGACGAGAAGCTCCTTGGGGTTGGCCGGCGAGAACAGGATCGGATGCGTCCAGCCGAAACGGTACCTCAGCTCTGCCGATGAAGCGCCATCCTTGTAGTTGGGCCAGGGGCTGACGCTCTGGTACTGCTCCGTATCCATGTCGTACTTGACGAAGATGCTGTAGTACCCGCTACCGTAATTGATCTTCGGGTTATCGGGCTGCGGCACCACCCAGGTGCTTTCACCGAACGCCGTCCGCTTCCAGGCGCTGAGCGGGATATCCCCGTTCGCCGTGGCGCTGGGCCCCTCGAAGGCGCCCTCGTCCTGCTGTGCCCCGTAGATATGGAACGGGAACTGGTTATCCAGGTTGACGCTGTAGAACTGGCCGGTCGGCTGGTTGTGCTCGGTGCTCCAGGTCTTGCCGCCGTCCACCGAGACGGTCGCCCCGCCGTCATTGCCCTCCAGCAGAATTTTTGGATTATTCGGATTGATCCAGACGATGTGGTTGTCGCCATGATGCGTGTGGAGTTCCTTGAACTTCTTGCCGCCGTCATGCGAGACAAACAAGGCATCGACTTGCGGCATGTATACAGTGTCGGGATCGGTCGGATCGACGAA
>Ga0102962_1000832_pt1 | contig 13052 bp, 7 predicted proteins | sample SalPonF2_C_D2_MG_FD_84519 | JGI IMG/M metagenome (GOLD analysis project Ga0102962, IMG submission 84519) | Salt pond soil microbial communities from South San Francisco under conditions of wetland restoration - Salt Pond MetaG SF2_C_D2_MG ...
CTTCATCAACAAAATGTAACCTTTGATATTATCGGACTGTCGTACTATCCCTGGTGGCAGGGAAGTTTAAGCGACCTGACCAATAATCTGACTCAACTGGCGGCTAAGTATAATAAGCCCATTTTTATCGCTGAAACAGCGTATCCATGGACATTAAAATGGGATGATAATGTAAATAATATTGTCGGACAGTCTTCCCAATTATTACCAGATTACCCGGCCACTGTAAACGGATAGGAGAATTTTCTTAACAAAGTATTTTCTATCGTTCGGAGTGTGCCCGATAATCTCGTAATAGGTGTATGTTATTGGGCGCCGGATATCCATTATTATAAAGGGAAGTACTATCTCTATTATGCCGTTTCCGCCTGGATGAATTTCAATTCGAGCATTGGCCTGGCGACGAATACGACGTTAAATCCCAATGATCCCAACTATAAATGGGTAGATGACGGACAGATCATTAGCTACAAAAATGGTGGTAAGGGAGTGAATGTCATTGATCCGAATATGTTTATTGATAAGGATGGTAAAGTTTGGCTGATCTATGGTTCGTATAAAGCCGGTGTACGTATGACTCGTTTAAATCCTGAAACCGGCAAATTGTTACATAATCCTCCCCATATCATTAAATTAACCAACGGACTCGGAGAAGGTTCTTTTGTTATCAAGGGCTCGGATTATTATTACTTATTTGTCTCGCGTGGTCGTTGTTGCGCCGGACTTAAAAGTACGTATCAGATTGTAATGGGGCGATCTAAAAAAGTGACAGGTCCTTATTTCAATAAAAAAGGACAAAGTATGCTCGACAATAAATACAGTCTTTTTCTTGCGGGAGATTATCAGGAACCGGGCAGAGGCGGCAACAGTTTTTTCACTGAAGGCGACAACTTTTGTCGTATATCATGCCTATACCCGTTCTGCTAAAGGGGCATCGCTATTGAATATCCGGCCGGTATATATGAATAAAGACGGATGGCCCACGGTCAAACCAACCGGTAAACTGTTTGAAAGGAAGATGTATTGAAAGAACGATTTTGAATAGCCTTATGAAAGTAGAAAATGAAAATTTAGTATAAAACAGAATTTCAGGATAAGTAAAAGACGATATTTATATAATTAAGTAATTTTCATCAACGATTAAGATATATAATTTTATTTAGTTAAGAAGAATCGTCATTGATTGAGGATTATTATCTAATAATCATGATTAAGGGCATTAATGGCCTACTTCTAATTAATCCGGGTGAGTATAATTTGATTCAGAATATTATTTTAAGTAAAATATGATACCGGTAACATGACAAATGAAGAAAAATAGATGGCCATTGGTAGATTTAAAGCTTAATAATGTCAATTGAATTTCTTATTAAGTAACTAGTAAATAATAGTTTAAGTGGATTTATTGGTAAAGGTATATTAAAGACGTGAAAGAAAAATACTTGGAAAAACAAGGTAATTAAAGATGGGATTTTTTATAAAAATTATTGAAAAAACATTTATATAATGGATTTAAAGAAATTAGATAGAAAAATAACTCAACTCGATACAACTTATCCGGTTAAGATCATTCAAGTTGGAGAGGGTAATTTTTTAAGAGCGTTTGTCGATTGGATCGTTGATAAGTTAAATGAGAAAACAGACTTCAACGGGGCTGTAAAAATCGTTCAGCCTATACCAAAAGGTATGGTACAGACTCTAAATAATCAGGATGGATTGTATCATGTTATTTTACAGGGCGTGATGAAAGGAGAAGATGTCTCTGAAAAACGATTAATTCAGTCGGTTTACGGTGGGATTAATCCGTATGATGATTATCAGGAATTTTTAAAACTGGCTGAAAATCCGGAGCTGCAAATGATCGTATCCAATACGACGGAAGCCGGAATCGCATTTGATGAAGGAGATAAAACGTCTGATACGTTGCCGAATAGTTATCCTGGAAAACTGACTGCTTTATTATATCATCGTTTTGATCATTTTTCAGGGGAGTCTGATAAAGGTTTGATTATTATACCCTGTGAATTAATTGAAAAAAATGGTGAACATCTCAAAAATTATGTACTAAAATATGCCGGCTATTGGGATCTCGGTGAAGAATTTATTCGTTGGGTAAAGGAAAACGTTGTGTTTTGTAACTCGCTAGTCGATCGTATAGTGCCCGGTTACCCGTCTGATAAAGCAGATGAGTTCAAAAAAGAACTCGGATTCGATGATAAAATGTTGGTTTCGGCTGAGTATTTTCATCTCTGGGTGATTGAAGGTCCTGATTGGATTAAGGAAAAGTTTCCAGTACATAAGGCCAATCTGAATATTAAATTCGTTGACAATTTACTCCCATACAGGAGAAGAAAAGTGCGGATCTTAAATGGGATTCATACAAGTATGGTTCCGGTCGGATATCTTTACGGACTTTCCACTGTCAGGGAATCTATTGATAATGATGTAGTTGGAAGCTTTCTCAGCAAAGCTTTGCATGAGGAAATCATCCCGACTCTCGATCTGACAAGGGAGGAGTTGACGGAATTTGCCAATGCTGTTCTCGACCGATTCCGAAACCCTTTCATAAAACATCAGTTGATTTCCATTGCCTTAAATTCCATATCAAAATATAAAGTCAGGGTTTTGCCTTCGGTATTAAAGTATTATGAAATAAATAATGAGCTGCCGAAACGGTTGTTGTTCTCATTAGCGGCACTCATTCGTTTTTATAAAGGTGACAGGAATGGCGAAGAGATTCCTTTAAATGATTCGGATGATATAATTATATTGTTTTCTGAAACCTGGAAATTAAATGATTATCAAAATATTACCCAAACAATTCTGGGTAATAAAAAATTATGGGAACAAAATCTGAATGAAGTTGATGGAATGACCGATCTTGTATCCTGCTATTTGAAAGAAATTGATACAAACGGAATTGAAACCGCTCTTTCTAAAATAAACACTTAATTTTTCATGAAATCTATTATTCTGAACGAACCCGGAGATTTCGATCTGATAGACAAAAACTTTGACTTGGAATTAGCTTCTAATGAGGTGCTGATGAAAGTGCACCGAATTGGAATATGTGGAACGGATTTACATGCCTATGAAGGGAATCAGCCCTTTTTTTCATATCCGAGAATATTGGGACATGAACTGGGATTGGAAGTTGTGGAAATCGGAGATGAGGTTTCTAATGTTAAAGTTGGAGAGAAATGTACGATAGAACCCTATAAAACTCCCAATCCATCAGATCAGGCTGTCCGTAGGGGTAAAACCAATTGTGCGGAAAATATTTCAGTATTCGGTGTACATGAAGATGGCGGTATGAGGGAATATTTCAAATATCCGTCGAAATATGTACATCGTTCTGAAAAGTTATCTTATGAGCAACTTGCGCTTGTTGAGCCTCTGTGCATTGGATGCCATGGAGTTAACCGGGCTCAGGTTAGCGAAGATGATAATGTGGTGGTGGTCGGAGTCGGTCCCATCGGTTTGTCGACCATTCAATTTGCGAAGGCTACCGGAGCTAAAGTGGTGGCTTTGGAAATGGATGCTAACCGGATAAAATTTTGTCGTGATGAATTAAACATCGAATGTGTCAATGCCGGAAGTGCCAATGTCGAAAGTGATATCAGGAAATGTTTTGACGGAGATTTACCCACCATTGTTTTGGACGCCACCGGAAATCCCAAATCTATGACAAAAGCGTTTGAATATGTGGCTCATGGCGGGATTTTAGTTTTCATCGGACTCTTTCAGGGAGACCTGACGTTTCACGATCCCTATTTCCACAAAAAAGAATTAACACTGATGTCCAGCCGGAATGCCTTACCGACTGATTTCGATCAGGTCATCCGGGATATTGAAGAAGGGAAAATCGATACGAATCCCTGGATTACTCACCGGGCAAAATTCGATCGGATGATCGATCATTTTGATGATTGGCTGCTTCCGGAATCCAAAGTTATAAAGGCGATGGTTGAATTGTAGAGCAGTTAACTGGTTTATTGAGTTATTTCGATTTTTGTTACTAAATAATACGGTCAAAAAGTAATTAACGTGAGGTTTGGATAAGAACCTGTAATTCGAACACAATAGGATAAAAATATAACCAGAATCAATATCCGGTAAACAATACAAAATTTACATCTGGATATTTTTATACAAATCTCAGGTATTTTTTAAATATTTCGTTTAGGTTCTTATTTAACGTTTTGGGACGCAGAGCGTCCCGTCTGGCGTTACACCCCTGAGGGGTATAACGAGATATCTTCATTCTCCCCTCGATTATCTCGTTACAGGGCTCTGCCCTGTAATGCTGCTTTGGACGCTCTGCGTCCTGGAACATGATTGGATATTGGTGCGAAGTGTTTAAATGGAATCGCAATTTTGTGTATTTAACGTCGGGTTTATATAAAAATTGGGAATGCGATTACAGCAGGATAAGGGATAACCGATATTAACAGTCAGGGGAAAAAATACTAAATTTACAACCTGACATTTTTATAATTCATTTCTTATCCAAACCTCACGTTAACTATGTATAATATTGAAAAAAATAAGATTTCATGAGTTTTAATAAAGATCCGCAAATCTTAATAATCTTCGCGAATCTTCTGTTAAAGAAATCGGCAGCTGTCGGAGCCTGTGAAATTAAAGCGAAACCCCTCTTTTCCAGGGAATAAAATCATCCTGATTTAACTGCATAGCCTTCGTCTTGACTTTGCCACTCGCCAAATCGATAATATAATCCAAAATATCTTCCCCCATCTCTTCAATAGTTTTTTCACCGGATATGACCGATCCCGTATCGATATCGATAATATCAGGCATGCGTTTGGCCAATTTACTATTCGAAGAAAGTTTAACCACTTGTGATACGGGATTACCGGTCGGTGTACCTAATCCGGTCGTGAAAAGAATGATATTGGCACCGGAACCGGTCATTCCAGTGGTACTTTCCACGTCATTTCCAGGTGTACATAATAAATTTAATCCCGATTTTTGAACGTATTCCGTATAATCGAGTACATCATTTACCGGGGAAGTACCACCTTTTTTGGCGGCGCCGGCCGATTTGATAGCATCGGTAATCAATCCGTCTTTAATGTTGCCGGGTGATGGATTCATATCGAAACCGGATCCTACTGCTTCGGCGGCTTTCGCATATGAGCGCATTAGATGAGCAAATTTTTCTCCTATATCTTCGTTTACGCACCGGTTAATAATATTTTGCTCAACACCGCACAATTCCGGAAATTCGGAAAGTACAACGGAGCCACCGAGAGCGGAAATAAGATCGGCAGTGTGACCAATGGATGGATTGGCAGATATCCCGGAAAAACCATCAGAACCACCACATTTCAGACCAACGACCAATTTGGAAAGGGGAGTCGGTTTTCGTTCTATTTTATTCGCTTCAATTAGACCCAGAAAAGTTTGGCGGATTGCAGAAGTCAGCATTTCATATTCGGTTCCGCTTTCCTGTTGTTCAAAAATGTAAACAGGTTTATCAAGATTGGGATTTAATTCATTTAGTTTTTCCTTAAGAATCGAAACCTGCGCATTTTGACATCCCAGACTTAGCACCGTAGCACCAGCAACATTGGGATTATTGATATAGCCGGCAAGAAGTCCGCTTAATATTTCAGCATCCTGCCGGATTCCTCCGCAGCCGCCTTCGTGGGTGAGGAATTTAATCCCGTCAACATTCTTAAATAATTGATCTTTTTTACTTAACTCGGATCGTTGAGGCGGCGTCGTCTGCTTTTTAATTTCTTCAATATTTTCATCCTGATATAATTTAATGAGCTCACCGACATATTCCTGATAAACATCGGTTGAAGCATATCCCAACTCACGGACGAAAGCATTTTTTATAGCGTTAACATTTCGATTCTCACAAAAAACAAGCGGTACAACCAACCAATTATTTAACGTACCCACCTGACCGTCCGACCGATGATATCCCATAAATGTTTTATCCTTCCAACGGTCAACATTAGGAGACGTCCAATTGTAAGTTTCCGTCGGTTTTGTTGAATAATCTGACGCTTTGTGTTTAACATTTTCGGTAGATAACAACCCGCCCTGGGGAATATCTTCCACTGCCTTGCCAACAACGAGACCATACATCATGATATCATCGTCTTTATGTAAATCGGTCGCGGCGAATTTATGCTTGGCGGGGACATTATTTTTGATCGTAATGTCAAATCCATTTTCCCGGATGAGATCATCTTTAGAAAGATTCTTTAAAGCAACAATTGCGTTGTCATCAGGATGTATTTTTATAACGTTTCTTTTATCCATTTTTTGTTTGAAATTATTGGTCACTAAAATATATATATTGCTAAAATTTATGTTTTATAAAATCATATTTAAATAATATAATTTACATCAATTTAGTATTAGGAATAATTTGTATCTTATTTTTAGAAGACTATGCAAAACCGTTCTTTTGCCCAATATCTTCATTTTCGCGACTTCGAAATCCTCACATATGGCTAATATGCTGTGGTTCCGAAGTCGCTCAAGCTTTGATCTTGAACAAAATCCCTGGTTTTGTAAAACCTTCCTGTAGTAATTAACCGGGGACTATTATATCAATAAAAAACCGTATCAAAAAAGTTTTATGAACAAAATATCTGTTACATTAGAATTTAATTAAGAGATACGAACTTTAATATACTGAAAATCAATCAATTATGCCCGCTTTATTGATGTAAAATTGTGTTTTCTGAGATGAGATCAGAATCCTTAAAATTATTATTATTTATATCTTTTATAAACGCATAAAGTTTGATGAAATTATGATATTTGATTGATAATTAAAACAAAAACAAGTTAATAAATAGAATATTGGAAGAGGTGTTTTGTAATTAAGTACCATGATGGTATTATCCAAATTATGACAATTAAAAGGAAATATGTAGGGATATTTATGGAAGTCTTCGCAAAAATTATGATAGTGTTATGGAAATATTTTGGAAGACTAAAGTTCACTCATTTAACGAATAGATGGTTTCTCCTCATAATCATAGCCATAGGGATTCCGAGTCGTTGAGAAAACATCAAGGACAAACCGAATTGGTACTATATCCTAAAATTCTGTGTCGAACTTTACACATCTCCTGCCTTTCAATATCCATTATATCTACGATAAGTATATGCATCCTTTAACACTTTTCAGGAACAACAGTTTAATTAAATAGGTCATTGTAATGGCAAGTGATAAATGTAGTTACTAAAATTGCAATAAGTAGCCTTTTTATTAAAAATTGCTAATTTAAAGACAAGAAGGTTTTGCAAAACCCAAATTTTTGGTCAGTCCCGAAAGTTTTCAGGTAGGAAGTTTCTAAAATATTGGTAACGATCACATCGGACAAACGACAGTTTAGCAAGGTCTTCTGCAATCAGCTTAAATAATCCAAAATCACCAATCAGTAGTTTAAACATTATGAAACGAAAAGAGTTTCTCGATAAAATGATGATGGGCTCTCTGGGCATTATTGGAGCCGGATCAATAAAGGGTAAATTTTTAAAAAACTTATATGCTATGAATGAGGGCGGCAATCGAAGTCGCATGTTGTTCGATTTTAATTGGCGCTTTCATCTGGGAGATGTCAGAAACGGACAAAAACCGGGTTTTAGTGATGATTCCTGGCGGAAACTGAATCTGCCTCACGATTGGAGCATCGAAGGTCAGTTCAGTAAGAATAATCCGGCGGGAGCTGGTGGCGGCGCCTTGCCCGGTGGAATCGGATGGTATCGTAAATCGTTTACCATGCCCGAATCCAAAAAAGGAAAGCTGATTTTTATCGAATTTTATGGTGTTTATGAAAATAGTGATGTCTGGATTAACGGGCATCATCTGGGAAAACGACCTTATGGTTACAGCACTTTTCGTTACGATATGACGCCCTATCTTCATTATGGTCATCGTAAAAATGAAATTGCGGTTCGTGTCGATAATTCACATCAACCCAATTCCCGTTGGTATTCCGGTTCAGGTATTTATCGTCATGTGTGGCTCATAGAGACCAATAAGATCCATGTGGATCAATGGGGAACGTATATTACAACTCCTTTGATTAATAAATCGACAGCTAATGTTGCTATACAGACTAAAATAAAGAATGAGGAACATGGTAATCGAAGTGTGACCTTAAGAACGGTTATTTATGATAAAAACGACCATAAGGTGGCCGAGGATACCCAACAGAAAACTGTTCATGAAAAAGCGGTTTTAGAGGTTCCTCAATACCTGAAAGTGAAGAATCCTATCTTATGGTCAACCGATTATCCATACATGTATAAGGTCGTCTCTTTTGTGGAAGAAAACGGACAACAATTGGATCGATATGAGACTCCGATCGGTATGCGTTATTTCCGGTTTGATGCTGACTCCGGTTTTTATTTGAATGGTAAGCCACTTAAAATTCTGGGCATGTGCGATCATCATAACGATCTTGGGCCCTTAGGAAGTGCTCAAAACAAGCGTGCCATAAAGCGGCGTATGGAGCTTCTGAAAGATATGGGAGTCAACGCAATTCGTACTTCTCATAACCCCCCGACTCCCGATCTGCTCGATCTGGCCGACCAAATGGGTTTTATTGTGATGGATGAGGCTTTCGATTGCTGGGATCGTGGAAAAGTAAAATATGATTATCATATTTATTGGGATAAATGGCATAAACGCGATCTGGAAGATATGCTCAAACGCGACCGGAATCATCCGAGTATTTTTCTGTGGAGCATTGGAAATGAGATTCCTGAACAATGGCATCCCAAAGGACGGGAAATTGCTTTGGAATTAGCCGGAATCGTTAAGAGTTTGGATACTACCCGTCCGATAACCTCGGCATGTAATCATCCGTCGCCCGATAATTATCTTATCAAATCAGGGGCTCTCGACGTAATCGGCATAAATTATCATCATGAAGAGTATCCGTATATTCGAAAATTATTTCCGGGTAAGAAATTTATAGCGACAGAAACGACTTCCGCCATTCAATCGAGGGGAGTTTATGATATGCCCGCAGATAAAATCCGAATTTGGCCTACCCGGGATCATAAAGGCATGAGTCCGGATTATACCTGTTCATCTTATGATAATTGCCGGGTTCCTTGGGGAGCAACTCACGAGGAAAATTGGAAAATGGTGAGTCAATATGATTACATATCGGGTATGTTCGGTTGGACCGGGTTCGATTATTTAGGGGAACCGACGCCGTATGGCTGGCCTGCTCGCAGCTCTTATTTTGGGATTTTGGATCTCTGTGGCATTCCGAAAGACGCCTTTTACTTTTATCAAAGCCAATGGAAGGAAAAACCGGTTCTGCACGTTTTCCCACACTGGAACTGGAAAGAAGGTCAGGAGGTGGATATCTGGGCTTATACCAACTGTGACGATGTTGAATTGTTTCTGAATGGCAAATCGGTCGGCACAAAATATTTTGACCGGGATAATATGCACCTGAGTTGGAAAGTGAAATTCGAGCCAGGCACATTAAAAGCTGTAGGACGTCGAAACGGTCAGGTGATTCTAACCAAAGAGATTCACACGGCTGGCGATCCGGCTAAAATTACGCTGGAACCCGACCGGGAAAAAATTATGGCAGACGGACAGGATCTTACTTTCATAACGGTTAACGTTACGGATAAAGACGGAAATCTGATTCCTCACGCTGACAATATGATCCATTTTAATGTAAGCGGGGAAGGCGCGATCGCGAGCATTGGGAATGGTCACGAAATAAGTCATGAATCGTTTCAGGCTCCTCAACATAAAGTGTTCAATGGCAAATGTATGGCCATTATTCAATCGGGTGGGAAAGCCGGAAATATTCAGGTAAAAGCCTCAAGTTCAGGACTGGAATCTTCTTCCGTAACCATACAGACTACGTAAAAAAATCATCAAAACCTGTATTGATTTTTATGATCTTTGCAGGTTTTTTTTGTCACAGATTTTCGCGGATATTTAATGTAGACGGGCAGATGAGCAAGACCACGGTATTTCTACCTAAAAGACACATCAGACCTTAAATAAAAAAGAGTAATCAAAAATTGAGAATTAGTTTAAAATCTATATTAACATCAATTCTATATAACATTAGATTTATTTTGTTCCATATTCACGGTTGGAAGATCTCTCACCCAAAAAGCGGGTTCGGGATGACACCTTTGAGCGATGTTTTTAAATATCATCATCTTCGCCCATTCGCGTCATTTCGAACGGAGAGAGAAATCTTCAAAGCAAAATATTTATTCCAAGACGCTGTTTTGAAGATTTTATCTCGAACTCATGTTATATTAAAAAGTGGATTTGTTGCTTTTTTTATTTTTGGGATAATTAGCATGTATTCGGTGAACGTCTTTTCACAAACGAGTGGAAAAACTAAAGCAACGAAGGCCGCAAGTGCAAATACATTTCTTAATAGCATTGGAATAAATACGAGCATCACAGCTGGCGGGGAAACACTGAAGGGAACGATTCGTGCTCTCAATTATGCCGGAATTCGCTGGGTCAGAGTTGGTCCGAACAACCGCAACTCCACAAAAGAAATGATCGAACTGCATAAGCAATCCGGAGCTAAAATTGATTATGGATTATTAAGCGGTTTTACGAATATCAGTGCTATAGTTGATACTGCTGAGATATTAGCACGAAATGGAGCTTTACTTGCTATTGAAGGGAATAATGAACCGAATAATTTCGGAATTACTTACAAAGGGGTAAAAGGAGGAAATGGTGCATCCTGGCTTCCTGTGGCAAAAGTTCAGCGCGATTTGTACCGGACAGTGAAACATAATCCGGTTTTGAAGAATTATCCGGTTTGGGATATATCCGAGAATGGTGCGGAGAGACAAAATGTCGGGTTGCAATTTCTAAAGATTCCCAAAGGGACTAAAACCATGATGCCTGCCGGAACTAAATTTGCTGATTTTGCTAACTGCCATAATTATATTACACATCCGAGTTGGCCGGGTCTGCATGACAATCAAACCCGGCGTAGTGCCGATCCCGATTCGCTTTGTCCGGTTGACGGATTATATGGAAATTATGGTTTGACCTGGAGGAAACATTTTAAAGGGTACAATCAATCCCAACTTCGATCATTACCAAGAGTTACTACTGAAACGGGGTATCCTATTGGTGGAAAAGTTAATGAGGAATTACAAGCACGTCTCTATCTCGATCTGTATTTATCACAATTTAAGAGAGGATGGAGTCACACAGCCATTTATATCCTTCGAATTCGTAATTATGAAGTAAAAACGGATAAACCTTTTGCCATTTTTAAAAACAATTATACACCAAAACAACCGGCCCGGTATCTTCATATTTTCACAACTATTTTATCCGATAAGAAAATGGTAAATGAACCTGGAAAACTCAATTATTCTATTACTAATAAACCGAAAACCGTACATAATCTTTTATTGCAAAAAAGTAATGGCAAATTCTATTTGGTGGTGTGGGGTGAGAAGTTTACCGGAGGTTCAGAAAAGGTTACGGTAAAATTGGGCAGATCATTTCGCTCCGTAAAAATTTACGATCCAACAACCGGCACAAAAGCCATTCGCACACTTCACAATACTGGTTTCGTGCGTTTGACGATGAGTGATTATCCTAAAATTATAGAATTATAAGCATCGCTTCAGTTTAGGTAAATAATTTATTTACTCTGTAAAGATTTGAAAATAAAGTCATTACAGATAATTTATTGTTGCATAGTCAGAATGCATGCAATATTATAAATCAGGATTGATATAAATCACCGGTATAAAAAGTCATAAGACAATGAAAATCAATAAAATATATGGTTTGACCATCCTGGCTGCCTGCTTGATTTTATTTGGATGTCAACCAATTAAAAAGAATTCGGAAACCGGTAATGTCACTACTTATACCGGAGAGAAATCAAAGAAGCCGAATGTTATATTTGTCCTTGTTGATGATATGGGATGGGGTGATTTGGGGGTTTTTTATCAGGATCAGCGTAAAAAGAAACGTGTACCTTATGAAGTGACTCCACATCTTGATAAAATGGCTAAGATGGGAGCACAACTCAGGGATCATTATGATGCGGCTCCGGTTTGTGCGCCATCCCGGGCGTCTATATTGCTTGGATTATCTCAGGCGGCTGCAAACGTGCGTGACAATCAGTTTGATAAAGGGCTTGAAGATAATCATACCATGGCATCCGTAATGCGAAAATTGGGTTATTCCACCATTGCGATTGGCAAGTATGGCGAGCAGGGGAATTATCAATTTAATCCGAAACGTAATCCCTGGTTCGCCAATCCTTTGAAACGGGGTTTTGACACGTTTTTCGGTTACATGCGACATGAAGACGGACATGAGCATTATCCCAAAGAAGGGGTGTACAGTGGAGATTCAAAACAAGTTTGGCATAATCATACAGATACCACACCGGAGCTGGATAAATGTTATACGGCTGATTTATGGACGGCTTATGCGAAAAAATGGATTATCGCTCATGAGAAAGGGAATGATTCCCAAAAACCATTTTTCATGTATCTGGCTTACGATACGCCACACGCGGTCTTGGAATTACCGACACAATCTTATCCCAAAGGTGGCGGCCTGCATGGTGGTTTACAATGGCTGGGAAAACCGGGACACATGATCAACACAGCATCCGGAAAAGTGGACTCCTGGGTGAATCCGAAATACGCTCATGCCATGTATAAAAAGAGTAGTAAAGATGTATCATGGCCCGATGTTTATAAAAGATATGCCACCGCTGTTTCCAGGATAGACAGCGGGGTAGGTGATATTATGCAGTTGCTTAAAGATCTGCATATAGCTAAAAATACCATTGTCGTGTTTACGTCGGATAACGGACCATCGCGCGAATCCTATTTGAATCATTCTACAAGAAAGTCTTATATAACCCAACATTTTCAGTCCAATAATCCGTCATTTTTTAGGAGTTTTGGTCCGTTTGATGGAATTAAGCGGGATTGCTGGGAAGGTGGCGTCCGTGTACCTACATTGGCTTACTGGCCGGGACACATTCCTGCCGGGAAAGTCA
>Ga0102962_1000833_pt1 | contig 13048 bp, 16 predicted proteins | sample SalPonF2_C_D2_MG_FD_84519 | JGI IMG/M metagenome (GOLD analysis project Ga0102962, IMG submission 84519) | Salt pond soil microbial communities from South San Francisco under conditions of wetland restoration - Salt Pond MetaG SF2_C_D2_MG ...
AACAGATCAGCTAACCCAGGGGCACTGCCATGGAAGATAAACACGGCCGAAAAATCAACTATCTGCGTCTCTCGGTGACCGATCGCTGCAACCTGCGGTGCCGCTACTGCATGCCTGCCGCGGGGGTGCCGAAAGAGAATCACAGCGACATCCTTCGTTTCGAGGAGCTGCTGCGCATCGCCCGGGTGGCAGTGGCGATGGGGGTCGAGAAGATCCGGGTGACCGGCGGAGAACCGCTGGTTCGAAAGGGGATCCTTCCTTTTCTTCGGGATCTTGGCCAACTGCCGGGGCTCAAACGGCTGGTTCTTACCAGCAACGGCTACGGCCTGGTCGAAACGGCCGAGGAACTGCGGTCGGTCGGGGTGGAAAGTCTCAATATCAGCCTCGACTCCCTTCGCCCCGAGGTCTTTGCCGAAATCACCCGGGGCGGCGATCTGCGCCGCGTGCTGGCGGGACTGGCCGCCGCCGAGAGAGCCGGCTTTCCCTTCGTCAAACTCAACGTGGTGGTCATGCGCGGCATCAACGATGAGGAGGTGGCCGATTTCGCCGCAATGACCCTCGACAAACCGTACCGGGTACGCTTCATCGAATACATGCCCTCTCTCAAAGAAGAGAACTGGCGCGACCTTTCGGTCCCCGGCGAAGAGCTGCTGGCCAAGCTGGCCCGGCGCTACCGCCTGCACCCGGAGAAGAGGAAGGAAGAGCTGGCCGGCCCTGCCTCCTATTATCGGATCGACGGGGCGGTTGGAAAGATCGGCGTCATCACCCCCGTTTCCTGCCACTTTTGCCGGGACTGCAACCGCATCCGCATCACCGCGACCGGGCTCGGCAAAAGCTGCTTGTTCGATGACCTGGCCCTCGACCTGAAGCCGGTCCTGCACAGCGGGGATGAAACAGCCTTGCGTGAGGCCCTCGGTCATCTCGTCGCCGCCAAACCGGACCGCCACGCCCTTGACTCCCCGGGGGAAGGGCACAAGCCGTTCACCATGGCCGACGTGGGGGGGTAAGAAGGCGTGAGGCGTGAGGCGTGAGGCGTAAGGCGTGAGGGGGAAAATCCCCATTGAAACCTGAAGAAAAAGGAGTAAGTGCGCCATGTCGGGAGAAGTGATTGCCGTCTGTATCAGCCAAAAGAAGGGGGAGCGCAAAACCCCCGTTGACAGGGTCGAATTACAGAAGAACCACGGCCTCCTTGGGGACGCCCATGCCGGGGACTGGCACCGTCAGGTGAGTCTGCTGGCCCTGGAGAGTATCGAAAAAATGCAGCGCCTCGGCCTAGCGGTCACCACCGGGGATTTCGCCGAGAATATTACCACCCGGGGTCTGGATCTGCCCTCCCTGCCTATCGGCACCCGCCTGGAGGTCGGTCCGGCCCTGCTGGAGGTCACCCAGATCGGCAAGGAATGTCATACCCGGTGCGCCATCTACCATCAGGCCGGCGACTGCGTCATGCCCAAGGAAGGTATTTTTGCCAAAGTTTTGCGCGGCGGCACGGTTCGGTCCGGCACCCCGGTGAGCGTCGCCTCCCTTCCGGAATAACCGCCGCCACCGATTCATTGCTGGCGTCCGCCCCCCTCCTTCGTGTATAATAACGGCTGTTTTTTCGCTTCTCCGATCGGGTTTCCAACCGGGAACGCCAGCTGAGCGCCGCGCCCTATTTTGAGCGTGAGCTTCATGACTTCAAGGACTTATGGACCTTAATCGCCGGCAAAGCACTCTTCTGGCGGGGTTTATCGCTCTCTCCCTGCTGCTGCATCTGCTCCTGCTCTATCTGCTTCCCCAGAACCATCTTTTCTCTCAGCCGAAACCCCAAAAACCGGTGGTGGTAGAACTTCAGCCGAGCCCTCCCCCACCCAAACCGCGCGAACGGGAGCTCGATCTGCCGAACCGGCCGAATGAGAAACGGGAAACGCCGGCGAAACGCCTCGGCCCCTCGGATCATGTGGCGAAGAAGGAAACGGCGCCCAAGGGGAAAGACACCGAGGACCGCACTCCTCGGACCATCCTTCATCCGCAAGTCCGGCCGAAACCACAGCCCAAGCCCCGACCGCAGCCGAAGAGCCGTCCGAGCAAAGCTCTTCCGGAGCGCCCGAAGCCCGCCCCCGCCTTGCCGAAAAACCAGGGGGAAGAACCGGAAGCGGGTCACCCGAAAAAAACGCTGCCCGACCTGCGCACCCTGACGCAGCTGGCGCCTCAGACCCTCGCCCGCCTGCAGACCCAGGAACAGCAGTGGCGCCGCAAATACCGAAAGGACGTGGCCGAAGGAGACGCCGTGTGGCTCGACACGGAAAAGGATATCCTCATCTCCTTCTTCCAACGGTTTCGCAACAATATTTACCGTGTCTGGAATTACCCCTCCGAGGCGGCCGCCCGGCGGGAGGAAGGGACCTGTCTGTTGAAAATAACCATCAGCCGCGAAGGGACGGTCGATGCGGTCAAGCTGCTGGAAAGCTCCCATTACCCGGTTCTCGACCGCGAGGCCATGGCCGCCGTGCGAAAGGGGGAGCCCTACGGACCCCTCCCCCAAGCTTACAAGAAAAAAGAGCTCAATATTCTGGCATTTTTCAAATACAACATGACCGGGCAACGCATCAACTAACCGATGACCGGAAGCGGGTCGAAATCTTCCGCCGTCGACAGCCAAAGATCCTGACACAATTGACGCCAACCGCCAATGGGCACGTCAGCCCCCCAGCGGATTACTTGCGATGTTTGCGCCGGACCAGGCGCCGCAGGCTGAAAAAGCCGCCGACGGCCGTCAGCGCCCAGATGGTCCAGATCACGATTCGTTCGCTCAGAAGCATGGATTCCGCCTTCAGAATTTTGAAAGGGTTGGTTTTCTTGAACTGATCGAACGTCATTGAAGCAGAAACAGGGGCCCCTTTCCTTGACCTTCGTCAAGGGTCGGGTTTCGCCACGGACGAGTTCCAGAGCTGAATTCATGGCGCATTGAGAGCGAGCCGGACAAGCCCGTCGTCATATCTTCTGAACAGGTGCATCCCCTTCCATGGGGGAGAATAACTTTTGCCTAAAGTTTTGCCGCCAGACGGCCGATATTGGAAATAGGGGAAACCGTGACCAGGGAGGAGTTCATGGTAAAACTGACGAAGCGGGACGGCAGCGAGATATACATCAACGACGAGGCCATCGAGACCATAGAAGAGACGCCTGATACCCACCTCACCCTCCTCAACGGCAATCGCCATCTGGTTTGTGAGTCTGCGGCGGAAATCATCGACAGGATCATTGATTTTAAGGCTTCCATCCGGCAGCGAAGCTCAGCGAAACCGCCTCCGGCCCCGCGAAGGGGGGGAACGCCGCGAAAGGGCTACCGCACCACGCAAAAAGGGAGCTGACCCTGTCGCCTGCCTCTGTCCCTCGTTCACCCCTTCGATCGGATTTTCACCGCAAAGAGACCCGGGCCGACCGTCTGCAAGGACTTTTGGAGTAAAAATTCCACCGGCGGGGATGGCGGGGCGCGGAATCGAAATCAGAGGGGGCTGAGGCCTTGGCGCGCGCTCAATAAATTTCAGCAAGGCAGGATGACCATTTTCATGACAAAGGACCCCTAACACTGTACCGGGGCAGCAGACTTTATGGAAATCACGACCATTTTCGGCCTGATCATCGGCTTCGGCGCCGTTATCGGAGGGCAGACCCTGGAGGGCGGTCATATCAGCGCCATCCTCCAGCCGACCGCCGCCATCATCGTTCTGGGGGGGACTTTCGGGGCCACCTGCGTCAGCTTCCCCCTGAATGTCGTCATCAAGGCGTTTAAAGATATCATCTATGTCTTCATGCCGCCGAACGCCGATCCGGAACAGGCCATTCAGGACATCGTCGGCTGGGCTGCCAAGGCCCGCAAAAACGGCCTCATCTCTCTCGAGCAGGAGGCCAAAAACGTTCGCGATCCCTTTACCCAGAAAGGCATCACCCTGCTGGTGGACGGAGCCGATCCCCAGCAGTTCCGGGAGACCATGGAGGTCGAAATGGACACCTTCGAGGAGCACGCCAAAACGAGCTCCGAGTTTTTCGAGGCCGCCGGCGGCTTCGCCCCGACCATCGGCATCATCGGCGCGGTTCTCGGCCTCATCCACGTCATGCAGAATCTCTCCGACGCGAGCAAGCTCGGCGAAGGCATCGCGGTGGCCTTCGTCGCGACCATCTACGGCCTGGTCACCGCCAACATCGTCTGCATCCCGATCAGCACCAAGCTCAAGCACCAGATCAAGGAGCAGATGCGGAAGAAGGAGATCATCCTCGAGGGGCTGTACGCCATGCAGAACGGCCAGAATCCCCGCGTCATCGAGGACAAGCTCAAAGCCTATCTGCACGAAGACAGCAACGGGAAAAAGGGACCGGAAAAATGAGCAAACGGAAAAAGGAGCCGGAAAAGGAGGCGAACCTGGAGCGATGGCTGGTTTCCTACGCCGACTTTATCACCCTGCTGTTTGCGGTTTTCGTCACCCTGTACGCCATGGGGCAGGTAGATAAACAAAAGGCAGAGGAAGTCGTCCAGTCGCTGCGCCAGGCCTTCGGCCTCAGCCAGACGCTTCCGGCGGTCGGCAGGCCGATGGCCAGCCAGGGGGAGCTGCAGGTCGTGCCGATGCTGAGACCCGAGGGGACCACCCTGGTCGCACGGCACGACAAGCTCTGGGCGCAGCCGAACGACCTGCTGCTGGTCAAAGGATTGATTGAGAAAGAGCTGCAAAGGACGGGGAGCGGGGACAAGGTCCACGTGGACATGGACCAGCGCGGGTTGATCGTCAGCCTGCAAGCAGCGGATTTTTTCGCCCCGGGACAGGCCAAGCTCAAAAAGGGGGCCTTCCCGTTACTGGATAAAATCGCCCATTCCCTGGGAAAATACAGCAACCCCCTCCGCATCGAAGGCTATACTGACGATACTCCGGTCCATTCGGACCAGTTTCCTTCCAACTGGGAACTCTCAGCCGACCGGGCCCTCAGCGTGCTGCATTATCTGCTTGATCGGCACTATTTCGCCGCGGACAAACTCTCCGCCACCGGCTACGGCAGGACCCATCCGATCGGCGATAACGCGACCAAAGCGGGGCGCGAACTGAATCGACGGGTGGACATCGTCATGCTGGCTCCCGGCAACGATTGGGCCGAGCCGTAGCGCGCGGAATAGAATCCCTCCTTTCGGATGCCGGTCCCAGCCCTATCCCATCTCCCGGGCACCCCCTCCCTTCTCTGCCGCACGGAGGCTTGTCGATGCGGCCTCACAGCAGCCGTGGTGTCTCCTCTTTGAGTCGCCGCGCGATCGTACCATCCTTTTCCCGCCATAACCCGTCGATCCAGCCTTGAAAACGCTGGCGAAAATCCTGGTCGTTTAGGTAGTCTCCCCTCTGGAACTCCTCGGGAACGTTAACCGAACGAAGTTGCACCGACAGCCGCCGTACGCGACCACAGAGAAAACCCCAGAATGTGGGCACCCCGTCCGGATAGACGATCGTCAGGTCGAGAAGGGTGCGGATCTTCCCTTCCATTCCGGCCAGGGCCAGCGCCGCCCCTCCCGCCCTCGGCCGCAGCAGATGGCGGTATGGCGACTCCTGTCGAGAGTGTTTTTCGGCCGTGAACCTTGTTCCTTCCAGAAAATTGACGATCGTGACCGGAGCCTGGTGAAAACGGCCGCAGGCCCGGCGGGTCGCCTCCAGGTCCCGCCCACGCCACTCGGGGTGTTTTTTGAGAACTTCCGGCGCATAGCGGCGCATGATCGGAAACTCCAGCGCCCAGATGGCGGGACCGAGGAAGGGGACCCAGAGCATTTCGCGCTTGGAGAAGAACTTCGGAAAGGGGATGCGGTTTCGAAACGTCTGCAAGAGGGCCATGATGTCGACCCAGGACTGATGGTTGGCAACGACCAGATACCACCGGTCACGACGAAGATCGGTCTCGCCGAGGAACTCCCAGTTGAGCCGATACAGGTGATCCGTCAAGAAATTGGTCCCCCGAATCCAGCCTTCTGCCAGATGGATTGACCAGCGGATGCAGCGGTCCCGCCAAGAGGGGACGGGAACCAGAAGCCTGACCAGCACCAGGGCATAGATAGGCAGACACCAAAGGGCGGTATTGACCAGATACAGGGTGAGGGCCAAGGGGCCCAGCACCAGAGGGGGCAGGCGGTTGAACATGCTCAGGCGCTCCCGGGAAAAAGGGGATTGTTACCTATTGTCACCGTTGAGCAGATCTCCGAGGGAGCCGAGCAGCGATCCCTCGCCCTTGCTCTCCCCGCCGTATTTGGGCGCGGCGGCCAGGATGCGGTCGGCCAGACGGCTGAATGGCAAGGATTGCAGCCACACTCTTCCGGGCCCTGTCAGGGTGGCGAAAAAGAGTCCTTCGCCGCCGAACAGGGCGGTCTTGACGCCGCCGACGAATTGGATATCGTAATCGACTCCCGCCTGCATGGCCACCAGGCAGCCGGTGTCGAGGCGCAGGGTTTCGCCGGGGCCGAGGGTCTTTTCGATCAGGGTGCCGCCGGCGTGAACAAAACAGGTGCCGTCGCCCTGCAGTCGCTCGAGGATGAACCCCTCCCCGCCGAACAGACCGACCCCGAGCCGGCGCTGGAAGGCGACCCCGATGGAAACTCCCTTGGCGGCGCACAAAAACGAATCCTTCTGGCAGAGCAATTCGCCCCCGAGGGCTCCAAGGTCCATGGGGAGAATCTTCCCGGGATAGGGGGCCCCGAAGGCAACGCGCTGCTTACCGGCGCCACCGTTGGTGAAGGCGGTCATGAAGAGGCTCTCGCCGGTCAAAATCCGCTTGCCGGCGCCGAAAATTCTCCCCATGACGCCCTGCGAGCGGGCGCTGCCGTCGCCGAAGATCGTTTCCATACGGATGCCCCCCTCCATGAACATCATCGCCCCGGCCTCGGCCACCACCGTCTCGGCGGGATCGAGTTCAACCTCGACAAACTGCATGTCGTCGCCAAAGATTTCGAAGTCGATCTCGTGGGCCTGGGCGAATCCCTGCCCGGCCGAGCGGGAGAGGTGAAAGCCCTTGCGTTTGAGATAGACGAGAAAATCATCGAACTGCTCCGGCTCAATGCCGTAACGGGCACAGAGATCCGGCCGTGCCGCGCCGCCGTTGTAATCAGCGACGAAGCGGATGTATTTGTTCATCGGGGTGTCAACAGGTGTCATAGTCATTTTCTCCTCGACGGTGTGGATGCCGGACTGGAGCTTTCCTCCCCGGCCGATTCACCTAAAAATGGCGGTACGAAGGGAGGTTTGTCAAGAATTAATCCACCAAGGAAAGATCCATCGCGGGTGAAGGGTTTTTGTTCGGGAGGAAATGCTATAATTGAGAAGATGCTAAGGAGAACGGATTTCAGAAAAAAACGACCTACCTGACCGATTCGGCCCCGCGGGGAGCCCAGAGCTGTCACGGTGGGAAAGGAGGCCCTATGGCTGAGACTGCGAAGCGGAACTTCGTCAGGCAACAGGGGATCAGAGACGCTGATGCGGCCACCTGCTCACGGCAGTATCCCGCCTTGATGCTTCAGCCGCGACTGGTCGGCATTCTGGTGGTTTTGGCCCTGATCTTCCAGAACGGGCCGTTTTTCCTCGCCCTCTCGGCGATCCTCTGGTGGAACGTCGCCGTGCCCGCCCGCAACCCCTTCGATGCCCTCTACAATCGCCTCGTCGCATTGCCCAAAGATCTTCCTCCGATGACGCCGGCCCCGGCACCACGTCGTTTTGCCCAGGGGATGGCCGCCACCTTCATGCTCGCCGTCGGCGTCTCGCTTCTTCTCGGCTGGCACCTCGCCGCCTGGATCCTGGAAGGATTGCTGACAGCGGCTCTCGCCGCCCTGATTTTCGGCAAATTCTGCCTGGGCTCTTACCTGTTTCACCTTTTTCGGGGCGACGCCGCATTCGCCAACCGAACGCTCCCCTGGGCGCGAGAATAGCGGATCAATGAACGCTCCTTGCGGCTAGGCTGAAGCGCCCCACTTCTTGCCCAGTTCCTCCAACCCGGCCGCCTGAAGGTCTTCGGGACGCATCGCGATGCGGAATTTGCAGTCGGCCTCGAAGTTGAGGAAAAACGGTTCGGAAAATTTGGGAATCTCCGAAGGATTTTCGGCGTTGATCACAAAGATGCCGCAGCGCGTCCCTTCCTGTTCGGTGAAATAGGCGGCTTCGGGTTTGATTTCCTCCAGAATGCGGTTGATAACCTGCCCTACTTTGCCCTCGCGCACCAACGTGTTGAAGGGCTCATGCGGAAATTCAACGGTAAGAAGCAGTCTCATTTCGCTTTCTCCTTTGCTTGGCTCGGCCTGTGAAGAGGTTGTCTTCCAGCGAGAGTTTCTTGTGGTTTTTATGTTTTTAGTTTAGCAGGGACGTCTCCGAGCAAAAGTGAAAACATGCGCTGAGAAGCTGTTCGCTTCCAACTTTGATACTGTGAACTTAATAAACCCTTTCCGCAAATCCCCTCTTCCATCCTTTCATCGATCTCCTTTCAAAATTCCGCAGAGGCGCTTGCCGGGTGCCCAAAAACGTGCTAAAACCCGACAGCCATCGAAGGAGGTTGCAATGATCATCCAAGGAACGCTCGTCAACATCGCCGCCGTCACGGCGGGAACCGTGATCGGCTATTTTCTCGGCAACCGCCTCTCTGAGCGGATCCGCAATACCCTGATGGCGGGGCTCGGCCTGGCCGTCGCCCTGGTCGGTCTGCAACTTTCCCTGCAAAGCAAACAGCCGCTGGTGGTCATCGGCAGCCTCGTGCTGGGCGGCCTGATCGGCGAGATCATGGGGATCGAAAAACGGCTGGAGGCCTTCGGCCGGCGGCTGCAGGATCGCTTTGCCGATGCGGGGAAGGTGGGGGAGGCATTCGTCACCTCGAGTCTGCTTTTCTGCGTGGGGGCCATGGCGATCATGGGCGCGCTGCAGAACGGCGTCGGCGACCAGCCGACGATCCTCTACGCCAAATCGGCCCTGGACGGCATCGCCTCGGTGGCTCTCGCCTCGACTCTCGGCATCGGCGTGATCTTCTCCACCGCCAGTCTGCTGCTCTACCAGGGCGGCATCAGTCTGCTGGCCGGTCTGCTCGGCACGGTACTGACCACCCCCGTGATCACCGAAATGAACGCCGTCGGCGGACTGCTGATCCTGGCCATCGCTTTCGACCTGCTCGGCATAAAACGCCTGCCCGTCGGCAACCTGCTCCCCTCAATCTTCGTCGCCATCGGTCTGCTCTGGCTCTTCGGTATGGCGTAGCCCCGGTACCTCCTCTCCGGAAAGCTTTAATCGAGAGGTGTTGCAGAATGTTTCCCCCGAACGCGGAAAACCCTACCGATTCCCCCGGTTTTCGGTCTCTTTCCGGGCGTCGGCCTCTCCCTTTTCCTGCTCTTCGACCACCTTTTGCTGCTCAGCGACCGACGCTTCATGCTCAAGATCCCCCCCGATCCCCAGATAGCGCTCGTCGAGTTTCCCGAGAGTCGCGGCACGGCCGTAGAGAAGGAGCAGATCGCCCGACCCGACGGTGGTCTCCCGGGTGGGGGCGCCCACGTGACGCCCGTCTTCCCGCTGGACCCCCAGCACCAGCACTCCCTCGCGGGTCAGCTTCAGCTCACTCAGCGATTTTCCGGCCAACCAGTCTCCCTCTTCGACGGCCAGTTCTTCGACGCGATATCCAACGGAGAGGTGCAGGAGACTGACATAATCGCGGACAGCAAGACGCGTCCAGCGCTGCAGGGCCCAGCCGATCAGCCGGGCCAACCCCCGATCGACCATCGGACTGGCTGCCAGAAGCCAGAGCCCCGCCACGCCACGCCACGCCACGCCACCAGCGATGATGATGTCCCGCCAGTACCAATAAACAGCGCCCTGGCCGAGGTTTACAAAAGTCAGGATCAACGAAGAGACGGCGGAAACCATACCGGCATTGCCGAGGAGCATGAGGGCCATCAAGACCTTGCGGCGAACCGGATGGTTGACGACCTGCTCCGCCTCGGAGGTGGTGAAGCCGACGCCGCTGAACGCCGAACGCGCCTGGAAACGTGCCGTCTGATCGGACAGACCTGTGTGAACCAGCGCCAGGGTAGCGATCTTGGTCACCAGAATCGATATGACCAGAACGATCAGGAAAGATAAAAGGGCGGCCATCTCTCACTCGCGGGATAAGGCCTTAAAGGTACTTTTAGGTAATCCGAATCCGAGATTTGGTTTATTGCTCCTGATAAGGATACGCGCGAAATCGAGTTCTCAGGTTTTTCTCCTCCCCAGGTTTCTGAGCCGAATTTTCTTTTTTTCCGCAACCTGGTTATGCACTTCGCACCAATAAACCGTTCGAAAAAAGATGGCCATTCTCATGGATGGGTGCCACCTTGGGGAAAAAGCGGACAGCTAATTTCTTGCCAAGGAGCGTTTCGGTCCTCATTGGAAACTGTAGCATCCCTCCTTCCACAGACAATTCACCTGTCGGCCTTTGGCCGGCGGCCTCCTGCACGTCGGGGAAATCCGGCTACACTTGAAGGGAGGACTCGCGATAATCTGGAAAATAGAGAGCGAAGGAGAGAGGGAATGGATCTGCAACTGACCGGCAAAAAGGCTTTCATATCAGGATCGACCAAGGATGTCGCTCGTTACATCTTCTCCTTAATCCCCTTCTTCAGCAGCCACCAATTGATGGGGAAGGCGGTGAGAAAGCCAGCGATCATGGCAAGCTGCATCATGAACCAGAAAAGCGGCGTATCCTTAGGAATCTCCTCGCCGAAAATCAGAAACGTCGCGACGGCCATCCAGCCGTACATGCCAACCTGCCAGCAGGTCAGCGACAGGGTGTCGGCCTTGAGCGAGGCGATGATGCCCCGAACGGGACTAAGGCCGCGCATCGGCACGATGGTAAAGTACTGAAACGCAATGCCGAGACTGAAGGCCACCAGGTAATCGATTCCCCACGAGGCAAAGATGGGACGCCCGAAAAAGGTCAGGGGGAAAACGAAAAGGGCCCATTCGGCCACCAGATCTCCCAGGGTGCAGCCGGCCCCGCAGTGGGTCGCTGCCAGCCCCACCGCCTGCCAGAAGGGCTTTTCGGGGGGATCCGCCTCGCCGCCATTCACTGCCTGCCGATGCCGGACGGTCGCAAGCCGACCGACCGAGAAATAGCTCGCCAGTGCCAGGGGACCGGCATAGAGAGCCGTGACCGGCCAGACCACATTCATGATCCACATCTTCTGGCGGTTTCCGCGCAGGATATCCGCCACGATGATCCCACAGCAGAGACCAGCGATACCGAGGGAAACGACAGCCAGAAGATTCAACCAGAACGGTACATGCATGATTTCTCCCAAGTAGAGGGATCCCGGAAAAACCCTTTAGGAGAATAACAAGAGATTCGTAAACCGCCACCCCCTTCACGCCAAGCGCAAAGGCTCCAATCAATCGCCTCATCGACGGAGAAAGACAGCCGGCAATCGGCTACAATGAAAGAGAAGAGGGGGTGTTTCCGCTGTGAGTGTGGAACGGATTCATTGAGAGAGGAGAGGTGTCCCATGATCCAGCTAGATCTCAACCCCGAGGAACGCCAGGTTCTCATCGAATCGCTGACCGCCCTGATCGGCGATCTGGGCATGGAGATCGCCGACACGGACCGCCAGGACTACCGCAACGAGTTGAAGTTGCGCAAAGAGACCCTGCAAAAGGTGGTCAAGGCCCTAGGGTGACGTGAGCCCCCGAAATAGGCATACTCGGTGAAGGCGGGCGGCAAATGCGTCGACAACCTCTCAGGCGACCCGAAGCCTCTTGAGGGAGGCCAACGCCTCGCCGCCGCCGATATCCGGCACGATCTTCAGCTCAAGGACCGTGACACCGGCGAGCGCCACGTGGTAGTCCTCGACCTCGACCGAGGATCCGCCGGGATTGAAGTTGAACTGCTGGCGCACGATTTCCCGAAGCCTCCCGTCATGGTCGGACGACCAGCACAAGACGAATTCCTGGGTGCGGCCGGCTCCCGTTTCGCCGAATTCGAGGTGGATCCGTGCGACCTTCTGCGGCCGGTCGAACCGCAGAAGAAGGACCTGCTCGCCCGGCTCCGATGCCCGCCACCCAGAATCGAGACCGGGAATCAGGGCTCCTTCCACGGGATGGGCAGGATCCTCCGAGGTAACTTCGGCCCGGGCGATCTGCTCCAGATCGAGCCATTTCCCCTCCGGCTTGCCGCCTTCGGGCTTTTCCCCGATGATTTTCTTGCGCATCTCTGACCTCAATAGGCTGGCGGATCGCTCGACGGGAACGATCCCCTGGAGCCTTCATCCACGTCCCGGCCGCAGGCGGTGTGCTCCGGGCTGGACTGGGCCGAAGAGGCCAGTCCGCCGGACGCCTCGGCATGGCCCGTTTCGCCGGCGAGAAGCTGCCGCAGAACATACTGCAGGATGCCGCCGTGGCGGTAATAGAGGGCCTCCTGCGGGGTATCGATGCGCACCAGCGCCGAAAACTCCAGGCGCTCGCCCCCTTCGCGCGAAGCGAGGACCGTGACCAGGTTGCCTTCGCCGCCCCGGCCGAGGGCCTTCGCCACCCCCTCGATGTCGAAGACTTCCTCGTCGACGAGCTCCAGTGAGTCGATGGAATCGCCGGAGCGAAACTGCAAGGGAAGGATGCCCATGCCGATCAGGTTGGAGCGGTGGATACGCTCGTAGCTCTCGGCGAGCACCGCCTTAACCCCTTGCAGAAAGGGGCCCTTGGCGGCCCAGTCGCGGCTTGATCCCGAGCCGTATTCCTTGCCCGCCAGCACAATCAGAGGGGTGCCGTCCTTTTGGTAGCGCTCGGCCGCGTCGTAAATCGACAGGACCTCGCTGCCGGGCAGATGGCGGGTAAAGCCCCCCTCGACCTGCGGCACCAGGCGATTGCGGATGCGCACGTTGGCAAAGGTGCCACGCACCATCACCTCGTGATTGCCGCGCCGGGAGCCATAGGAATTGAAATCCCCGGGGGCGACACCGTGGCCGACCAGGTACTCGCCGGCCGGGGAGTCCCGCCGGAGACTGCCCGCCGGCGAGATATGATCGGTGGTGACGCTGTCGCCGAGAACGGCG
>Ga0102962_1000834_pt1 | contig 13038 bp, 10 predicted proteins | sample SalPonF2_C_D2_MG_FD_84519 | JGI IMG/M metagenome (GOLD analysis project Ga0102962, IMG submission 84519) | Salt pond soil microbial communities from South San Francisco under conditions of wetland restoration - Salt Pond MetaG SF2_C_D2_MG ...
CCGACGGCGTGGCCCTACATCGGCCCATTCTATCCGTATCCCCAGGTGCCGCTTGGTTGGCGCAAGGTGACCATGGAGTGGGACGACGGTTGGTGGATGCTCGACTTCAAAGATCACTAAACGACGCCCGCATCGCGAGAGTCGCCTGAACACCAAGAGCCCCCATGCCGTAATTCGCGGTATGGGGGCTCTTTTCATAGTGCCCTTCGAGGTGCCTTGAATCCGAATGCACACCAACCCGAAACGTCAGCGAGGAAAACGCGGCTATCGTCTCCTCGCTGACGCTTCGGGTTGATGAATCCGCCGAGCAAACCATGAATTACCGCTACAACAGGAAAAACCCGAAAGTTTCGCGCAGCTTAACACGATACTAAGAGATAACCATGGCAGGCCGTCTCCGGCCGTGGCTGCTCGTAGATGCTTTTGCTCGGAGGATGTCGAGCGACAGAGTCTTGCGAGGCGGAGAGAAACCATGGCAGCGGGCCGACGCTTGACTGCCGAATTCGGACCGACCAGTCGAGGGTTCAAGGATGATACGAATACACGCTGCCGTCTGCCTTTTGGCATTGTTGTCGTTGGTTTCGGCCGCTGGCTGTGGCGCGACGCCCGGACCGAACTTGGGGCTTTTGGCCTATCCGGTTCCCGTCTCTCCCTACTTTCAAGATTGTCTTGAGGATCGGGCGTGGGAGCAGGAACGCTACGATCGGGTCGCCATCCTTGGGCCGCTGACCGCGGGTGGACCGGCCGTCGCGCTCGACCCGCCGTCGGAGGATGAAATCATGCGGGCGTTGGAGTCGGCCAGTCCGATCGAAGGCGGGCTCCCCTTCCTGCACACGAAACAACGCGACAACGTTCGAATCGTCATCGAGCCGTTATCCGACCATGTCGACCCACCGCGAGAATATCCGCTGATCGGACCGGCGCAACTGCACCATGCCGAGTACAAGTGCATCATCCACTACAGCGAGACCACACACGTCGGCTGGCCGATTCCATACACGACCAAAGATGAAGAGGCGCAAGAGGTCATCTACATCGACCACGACCACCTGCATATGGTGGGCAATGTCGACGGGGGACCGGGAAGCGCCTACTAACAGGAGTTTCGGCGAAGCGGTCAAATCCTACGAACCCCAGTGGTCCCGGTCGGTCGGCCGCCACTGGGGTTTTTGCATAGTCGCCGTTCGCTCCGCGAACTCACGTAAGTTCGCGGAGCGAACAACGACTGTGCGACGGAGAACCTAACACGAGCGTCCCAATGGTGTGATGGCAAGAACCTTACGACAGACTCTGCCGGCGGCGTGCGTTTGGCTCACGCTGCTCTTCGTTTTTCACGTGCTATGGCAGCCGGCCATGGCCGACGAGGCTTCCGACCGATACGCGGTCGCTGCGGGACACTACGCCCAGTCGCGATGGCAGTTGGCCGTCGACGAGTTCCGCCGGTTCTTAGACGAACACCCCAACCACGCCAAAGCCAACGAAGCCACGTTCTTCCTGGCCGAAGCGCTGCTGCAGTCGGGACGGACGAGCGAGGCCGAGGCGTTCTTTCGGCAATACCTCGGTCGGGAACCGAAGGGAAAGTACCTTCGGCCGGCGCTGTTTCGTGCGGGCGAGGCGGCCTACTTGGGCGGCAAACACGACCTGGCTCGGGCCGACTTGCGCCGCTTTCGCTCGGAATTTCCCGACGACAAGCTCAACGCCTACGTGTTGCCCTACTTGGGTGATATCGCGTTGGGACAAGCCGACGTGATCGCGGCAGCAAGATGCTTCCGTGACGGTTTGACGCAGTATCCGCAAGGTCCCATGCAAGACGATTGTCGTTTTGGGTTGGCCCGGGCGTTGGAGCAAGAGAACCAGAACGAGGAGGCCGCACGTCTCTACATGGCCGTCGCTGCCAAGACGGGCAATCCGCTGGCCGACGATGCTCAATTCCACCTGGGTGCCTTGCAGTATGCCGGCGGTGATTTCGCCGACGCGATCGAGACCTTTGTCACGCTGGAGACCAATTTCCCGGAGAGTCCGTGGCTGGCAAAGGCGAAACTGGGGCGAGGTTGGGCACTGAGAAATCTGGATCGGCCCGAGGAGGCCAAGCCGCTGTTCGAAAGTCTGGTCGACGATCCGACGATCGGCGTCGAGGCTCGATATTGGCTCGGCCTGACCCAGAAGAAACAGCAAGACTTCGACGCCGCGGCCGAGACCCTGCTTGCGACCATCGAAGCAGCCGGGCCCGATCATCCATTGGCGTCCGACATCCGCTACCACACGGGCGATGCGTTGTTACGACTGGGCCAGATCGAGGCCGCGGCCGAACAGTTCGACCAAGTGATCGCCTCCTCCGCAGCCGACAGCACCTGGATCGACGACGCCCTGTTGGGCAAGGTCCAAGCGGCGTTGGAACTAAAGGACCATGCGGCGGTCGATCAGGCGGCCGCACAGTTCGGCGAACGATTCCCCGACAGCCCATTGAAAACAAGCATTCAACGATTGGTCGCCCGTTCGAGGTTGATGCGTCGCGACTACGACGGGGCGGTCGAATCGATCGAACCGATCGTGGCCGCGAGTTCGGCCGTAGGGATCCACGACGAACAAGTCTTGGAGGATCGGTATCTGCTGGCTCTCGGAATGGAGGGACAGGAGCGATACGAGGACGCACTGGAAGTCCTGACGCCCGTCTTGAACGCACCAAACGAGAACGCGGCCGTCGGGCCGTTGAAGGCAGATGCCCAACTCACCCATGGTTCGATCCTCGTGGCCATGAAGCGATACGCCGATGCCGTCGAGCCGTTGCAGGCGTTCTTGGCCGGCGAGCCAGACGGCACTCAGCCAAGCGGTGAGGAGCCCGACATCGATAGCCGGGTCAAGGCGCGTGGCGAGTTGGCGATCTGCTTCGCGCGAACCGATCGGCTCGACGAGGCCAAGAAACTCTACGCCGAATTGCTGCAAGAATTTCCCACGCACGAACTGATCGGGCCGACGACCGAACAACTGGCCGAGGCGGCATACGATGCGGGCGATGCTCGCTGGTCGGTCGAGCTGTTCAACCGGCTGAGCACCGGCGCACCATCGTCCGAGAGCCAATGGAAAGGGCTTCTCGGGCTAGGGTGGAGCCAATTCAAGGGCGGCCAACTACACGAGGCGGCAGCCACGTTCGGCGATCTGTTGGGGCAAAATCCCTCGTCCGAGATCGAGGCCGAGGCGGCAACCGTTCGCGGTCAGATCTTCGAGCAACTTGGGCAATTCGATTCGGCCTTGGCGATGTACGATCGAGTGCTCGAGAATTGTCCCACGTCGAAACAGTATCCCCAGGTTCTATTGGCTGCGGCCAGGCTGTGCGACACGCTGCAACGCGATGACGAGGCGGCCGAGCTCTACCAACAGTTGGCCGATGCCTATCCCCAGTCGCCCGATCGCGATGCGGTGCTCTATGAATGGGCCTGGGTCTTGGCCGACTTGGGACAAACCGACCAGTCTTACACTCAGTTCGAGCAGATCCATACGGCCTATCCAGAGAGTCGGTACTGGGCCGATTCGACGTACCGGCTGGCCCAACGGGCTTACGACTCGGCAGACTACGGCTGCGCACGCGAGCTGACGCTCGAAGTGCTCGCCGGCAAGGCCGATGCCCGGGTGCGGGAACACGCCCAGGGGCTGCGCGGTCGGATCGCCGTGGCCGACGAGGATTGGCCCGAGGCGGGGCGTGCGTTCGAAGCATTGATCCAGGAGTTTCCGGATAGTCCGAGGCGGTTGGTGGCCGACTTCTGGGTGGCCGAATCGGTCTATCGCCAAGGTGACTACGAGGCGGCCGGCGAGCAGTTCGACCGGCTTGCTCGGCAGGTCGGCGGGCGCGACGACTCCTGGTTGGCCATGATCCCGTTACGCCGGGCACAAGTCTTGGCTCATCAGAAAAAGTGGAACGAAGCCCGCGTGATTGCGTCGAAGATCGGGGCCCAGTTCCCGGATTTCCAAGAGCAATACGAAGTCGACTACCTGCTTGGTCGGTGCTTGGGCAGCGAGGCCGACTTCGCCGGGGCACGCGAGGCGTATCGCAGAGTGATTCTCTCGCCGATCGGCGAAAAGACCGAAACGGCCGCCATGGCCCAGTGGATGACCGGCGAAACGTTCTTTCACCAAAAAAACTATGCCGAGGCCCGACGCGAGTATTGGAAGGTGCATATCCTCTACAAGTTTCCGACCTGGCAGGCTGCGGCGCTGTTGCAGGCAGCCAAGTGCAGCGATTTGCTGGGGGAATCGGAAGAGGCCGACAAAATCTACGCCCAACTGATCAAAGAGTTTCCCGGCACGCAATTCGCCAAAGAGGCGCTCGCCCGAAGGCAAACGCCGCCGAGCAAGAGACAGACGCCGGTGTCGACCCAACCGGCTGAAATAACACATTGACACGATAGAACGTGAGAACTTTCATGTTGCATACGATAAGATGCGTGTTGACGGCAACCGTACTCCTCGGCCTGGCGACAGCCAGTCTAGTCGCGTTTGCCCAGACGGATAGTCCGACCGAGCCGATGGTGGCTGTCGGTCCTGAAGATGCCTCCGCCGGCGCAACGGAGGTGGTCTCCGAACCCCAGCCGACCGGTGAGACGGAGACAATTCCCACGGAAGACCTCTGGAGCATCATCCGCGACGGCGGGCCGTTGATGATTCCCATCGGCATTTGCTCGCTGATTCTCGTGGCGTTCGTCTTCGAGCGCGCGATCAGTTTGCGTCTGTCACGAGTCATTCCCGGCCCGTTCGTCAAGCGGTTCCTCAAACAACTGCGCGAGGGAGAATTGGACCGCGAGAAGGCGATCCAGTTGTGCTACGACAACGGCTCGCCGGTGGCCGAGGTCTTCGGCGGGGCCGTTCGCAAATGGGGGCGGCCGGCGGTCGAAGTCGAGCAGGCCATCATCGACGCGGGCGAGCGCGCGACCAACGGGCTGCGCCGCTATTTGCGGGTGATCAACGGCGTGGCGACCGTCACGCCGTTGCTCGGGCTGCTGGGGACCGTCGTGGGGATGATTCGGGCGTTCAACAACATCGCCACTGCCGATGCCCTGGGACGCCCCGAACTCCTGGCCAAGGGGATCAGCGAAGCCCTGTTGACGACTGCTGCCGGCCTGACCGTCGCCATTCCGGCGCTGATCTTCTACCTGTTCTTCGTCAGCCGGGTCGACCGGCTGATCATCGGGATCGATGCGCTCGGGCAAGAGATCGTCCACGTGATCGCGGCCGAAGGCATCGAAGAAAACGCTGCCAAGAAAGCACGGGCCGCGAAATCGCGTTCCGGCGAAAAGAAGGAATCCGCCGCCTAGAGGATACCATGCCGCTAAAAACCCATCTCGACGAACAGCCGACCTTGAACCTGACGCCGATGATCGACATCGTTTTCCTGTTGATCATCTTCTTCATGGTGGGCACGAAGTTTACGGAACTAGAACGAAAAATCTCGCTCGAAGTGCCCGAAGTCGTCGATCGGGGAGCACTGACCGCCGCGCCCGAGCGAAAGGTTGTCAATGTCTACAAAGACGCTACGATCACACTCGACGGCGAGACCGTCTCGTTGGAGCAACTGACCGACAAACTGACGGCGGCAAGAGCCCAGTACAGCGACCTCGGTGTGTTGGTGCGAGGCGATGCCGAAGGCGAATTTCAAGGTGTCGCGACCGTGCTCAATGCGTGCAAACAGGCCGGCGTCGGAGATTTGGGGATTTCGGTCCGATTGACCCGGGAAGAACAGTAGCCAATGGGTTCGTTTCGGCTGGATCAGATTCTGGATACCATCACGGGTGCGGGAGCACTGGTGACGTTGCTCTGGGTGGGGCTTGCCATCCTGACCGTCATGATGCTGTTGCTGATGCAAACCCGTTGGGGGCAGGCACGCCCTTTGCGCAAGTGCATCGCGCTCTCGTTGTTGGCCCATCTGTTACTCGCCGGATATGCCACGACCGTGCGGATCGTCTCGGCCGAGATCCCGCCCAAGGAAGAGGTGATGCGGGTGACGTTCGTCGACAATCAGCGGCAAAGCACCCAACTTGCCGAAGAGTCGATGCCAAAACAGATGCCGTGGGAACAACTGCTGCACGACGACGTGGCCCAGCCGGATCAGCCCGCGGCGCCACGCGAACCGGTCCAACAATCCCCGGAAATGCAACGCGACATTCGCACGCAACAGACGAGCCTGCCGGAGGAGCCGCGTTTGGACCATCTGACGATGGCCCAGGCCGAGCAACCGCAACCAAGGCCGGCGACCACGTCGGGCAGCACGGGCCGACAGTCGCCCGGTAAGCAGACGCCCGAGCAGATCGAAGCCCCGCAGGCCCAACGTCGCGAGGCGGTCCGATCGGAGTTGCCCGGCCAAGCCGACAACGAGCGGCCCTCGACACCGCCTTCGACAAGAATGACGCCGGTGCGTGCTCCCAGGGCCGGACTGCCCTCTGCCCTGTTGCAACATCCGGCCCCCTTGCCGCGAATGGCAACCCGGCCGACGACTCCCGATCCGGCCGGTTCCTTGGCGGGGCTGACCGACCAATTGTCGGTGCCGGCCCATCGCGAGCCGGCCGAGACGGCATATCGCGATGTCGACCCGGCCTATGGGGCGGCCGACGGTTCTTTGCCCAACATCGGCGACAGGTCGAACGATTCGGCAGTCCCCTCGCCGGGAGAAGACTTGCAAGGCCCGAGCGACGATCCGGGGCTGCCGAACGCTGACGTTGCGGTCCTCGTCCCGCTCGACTCGCGACGCGACCATTCCGCGACAACTCCGCGCCAGATTCCCGGCGCGTATAGCCTCCGTATCGCCCCCGATCGACAGCGTAAAGCCCAGCTCCACGGAGCGACTACCGAAACGGAAGCTGCTGTGAAAGCGGCCCTGAAATGGTTGGCCGACAACCAAAGCCCCGAAGGCCGATGGAATGCCGGCCAATATGGTGCGGGCCAGGAACGTCTCGTCCTCGGACGAAGTCGTCAGAATGCTGGAATTCAAGCCGATACCGGGCTCACGGGCCTGACACTGTTGGCCTTTCTCGCTTCCGGCCACACGCATCGAGAAGGCACCTATCGCGAAAACGTCCTGCGAGGCCTGCAGTTCCTGCTGAGCATGCAGGCCGAGGACGGCAATCTCGGAGGACAGGCAACTCCGTTTGCGAAAATGTACTGCCACGGCATGGCCACCCTCGCGCTGAGCGAAGCCTACGGCATGACCGGTGACGAGCGATTGCGAGAGCCGGTGCGCCGCGCCATTCAGTATACGATCAACGCCCAGGATCGCACGACAGGCGGGTTCAGGTATCGACCGGGCGACGCGGGAGATACCAGCCAATGCGGCTGGCAATTGATGGCGCTCAAAAGCGCGGAACTGGCCGGCATCCGCGTGCCGGTAGCAACGAAGAACGGTGCCATTCGATATCTGCGATCCGTCGCGTCGGGCACTCACGGAGGTCTGTCGTCCTATCGCCCCGGAGAAAATGTAACCCGGCCCATGACAGCCGAAGCGCTCGTCTGTTGGCAGTTCCTGGGGATTCCTCGCGAGCATCCCGCGCTGAGCGAAGCGGGTAACTATCTGTTGGGCGAGTTGCCAGGCATGGGGGAAGACAACCTCTATTATTGGTATTATGCCACCCTGGGGATGTATCAGCTGCAAGGTCCGCACTGGCAGCGGTGGAACGAAGCCCTGCAGGAAACGCTCCTGTCACGGCAACAGAAGTCGGGCCCCATGGCCGGAACCTGGGAACCCGATACGGTTTGGGGAGGTTACGGAGGCCGTGTCTTCACCACGGCAATGGCCACGCTCTGCCTGGAGGTCTACTATCGGTTCCTTCCGTTGTACGTCGACGTAGCTCCGCAAGATGCGGTACCGGAAGAAGCCCCCCCCAAATAGGCTCAAAATGTTCGCCTTTCGTCTCTTCGTTTGACATGGCCGGCGACCCCAGTACAATTGAAAGGTGGAGCCGGGGGCTGTGATCGCCGTCGGAAAGCAGTTTGCCCCGCTTTCCCGCCTTGAGAAGTTGTCGTGGCCGTGAGGCCGGCCTGCCCTTTTGCTTCGATCCATACCTCGTGAGAACTCGGCCATGCCGTTACCTTTCGGTTTTTTTTCGCCAGGACCGTTCGAGATCATCATTATTGCGATGATCGTCCTGCTGCTGTTCGGCAATCGCCTGCCCAGCGTCATGCGTTCGATGGGCCAAGGGATTGTCGAGTTCAAGAAGGGCGTCCGTGGAATCGAAAACGAAGTCGACAACTCGGTGAACAACAAGAACGACGACCACACCAGTGATTAGCCCAGCCAGGTGATCCAGAGCAATCCAGCGAAGTCTGGTGGAACAATTCTAGGAGATGAGATGATGAACGTACCGTTTGCTTTCTTTTCGCCCGGCCCGATGGAAATGATGATCATCGGCGTCATCGCGGTCTTGCTGTTCGGCAAGCGGTTGCCCGAGGTTGGCCGCTCGCTGGGTAAGGGGATCGTCGAGTTCAAGAAGGGCGTAAACGGCATCGAGGACGAGGTCGACTCGGCCACAAGGTCGACTGTGGTCACCCACAGTTCGGACCAACGCGAGGAGGCAACGGCACCGAAATTCGAGCCGCCGACAAGTGAGCCCAAAGCCGAAACGGTCGAAGGCTGAGCGATCTCCCGAGGGAAGCCCGATCTTCACGGCTCCACCTCTCTTGCACCCAAGTGCAAAAACAGGCATAATTCGCTGGTGGCGCAAGTCACCAAGAAAAGCCGATATCGTTTCGTACAAAAGCCGGTCCACCAACCAGGCCGGCGATCGGGCGACTAGCTCAGTTGGTTAGAGCGCTATCCTCACACGGTAGAAGTCACTGGTTCGAGTCCAGTGTCGCCCACTTTTCTTAACTCCTTTGCGAATAAGGATGTTAGGGAAAACCCATCCCAGGGAACCCGCGTATAGAACACCTATATCGCGTGTGTCCTCGACTCGTTGTCAGTCGGGGGGCCGGCGATGACTGCTGAGTGGCCATGGGCAGCTTGCCTGCCCTCAATGCCTTGCGGTTTTGAAAAAGCTTACAGTAACTCTGGATACGCCTCCTTCAAATCCATCTTATCGCCCGTCTCTTCTTGTAGCTCTAGCAGTTTGGCGAAGAGTTTCTTCATCAACGGCTTGCTTGCCGGATCTTCGGCCAGGTTGTTCATTTCCAGCGGGTCTTTTTCCAGGTCGAAGAGAAGTGCTTTTTTGATCGATGGGATGAGGAACAGTTTTTGGTTGTCTTGGATGACCATCCGTTGGGCGGCCAGGTAGGCTCCGTAGACCGCGTCGTAGTTGGCCTCTCGCTCGTGGCGGATGATCGGCATCAGGCTTCGGAATTCGACGTGATCGGGCTTTTCGAGTTGGGCCAGTTCGAGCGTGCTGGCCATGACGTCCTGCAGATAGACGGCCCCGTCGCGTCGTTCACCCTTGGGCACGCCCGGCCCGACGACCATTAACGGCACACGGATGCTGTCGTCGAACAGGTTCTGCTTGCCCATCAGACCGTGATGCCCGATGGCCAGACCGTGGTCGGCCGTGAAGAAGATGTACGTCTCGTCGGCCTTGCCCGACTTGTCCAACGCTTCGAGGATCCGACCGACCTGGGCGTCCATGTGCGTGATGATCGCGTAGTACTCCTGCCGGTTGACCTTCACAGAATACTCGGTCCGCGGAAACGGTGCGAGCCGCTCGTCGCGTAGCCGACGGCCACACGCCATGGCTTCATTGTAGGGATACTCGGGCATGAAACTCTTGGGCACCGCGATCTTGTCGAGCGGATACTTGTCGACATATTCCTTGGGCGACTGACGCGGATCGTGGGGGGCGTTGAAGGCCAGGTACATGAAGAACGGCTTGTCGTGCCCGGCCGCCTGAGCAAGGAACCCCGTTGCATCGTCGCCGAGCACCTCGCTCCAATGTTTGCCGCCTTCCCAATATCCGCCGAAACTCGGGTCGAACGGGCTCCACGGGTCGGGCTGACCAACGATCGGGCGGTTGTAGCCCTCGGGCGTTTGCTGGGGCATGCCGCCGCGCACATGCGTGACGAAGTCGAACGCCTTCTCTGTGTTGGCGCTGACATGCCACTTGCCGGTCATGTAAGTCTCGTAGCCGGCCGACTTGAGGTGCTCCGACCAGAACCGGCCCGCCTCGCGTTCCTTCTCGGCCGACTTGGCCACCCGGTTGGCATGCCAAAGGAAGCGGCCCGTATTGAGCATCGCCCGGCTGGCCAGGCAGACGGCCCCGCTCCACGAGCCCATGTTGTAGGCGTGCGTGAAGGTCACGCCGCTGTTGACGAGCCGGTCGAGATTGGGCGTCTCGACCTCGTGGTTGCCCATGGCGTTTAGCGTATCGAAGCACTGGTCGTCGGCAAAGATGAACAGGATGTTCGGCTGCTTGCCCGGCGATTGGGCACATGTGGTCGAGGCGAATGCCGACAGAGCGACGGCGGCGATGGCGAGCGTTTTGAGGATGTGTGTGGGGCGTTTCATGGGGGTCGTTGCTCCTTGTGTTGCGGTACGAATATCCTCACCATAATCGAACCATCGGCGAATGCAACCACTTGTACCCCCGAACGGTGGGTGCGCTGTGCCGATTGGGCAAACGGGCGAAAGTCGAGCGGGGGTCGGAGCCCATGTCGACTTTCGCCATTCGTGTTATAATGATCGCTGGCGCCGCCGAGGAGATCGGTGTGTGCGCACGACCGGATCTGTGGACTCATCTCGATGAACTCTTCTGTTGCGAACGAAGACGATCTGCTGGCAAAGGCCCGCCGGGGCGACGGCGAGGCGTTGGGGCATTTGATGCAGAAGTATCGGCCCTATTTGCGCATCATGGCACAACGGCGGCTCGATTCGCGGCTGCAGATTCGCGTCGATCCGTCGGACGTCGTGCAGACGACCTTCCTCGAAGCGCATCGCGATCTGCCCAGCTTTCGCGGCAAGGCCGAGGGTGAACTGGTCGCGTGGCTGCGGCGAATCCTCGACAACAATCTAGCACAGACGATCCAGCGGCATATCTTCACCAAGAAGCGATCGCTGCGACGCGAAAGATCGCTCGACGATGCAGTCGGCACGAGCCACGTCTTGGCCGACTTCCTGGCCGCCGATCAGTCGTCGCCCAGTCGTCGCGTGATGCGTGGCGAAGCGGCCGTCCGGCTGGCCCAGTCGATGGAGCAACTGCCCGAGGACCAGCACGAGGCGGTTCGACTGCGATACATGGAGGGCTGTTCGTTGCGCGAGATCGCCGAACAATTCGACCGCACGGAAGTCGCCGTCGCCGGTCTGCTGAAACGAGGATTGCGCGGACTGCGAAAACAGATCAACACGAACGGTTTGCGGGATCAGTGACTTTGCGTCTGTGAATACGGGAGCCGAAAATGGGGACTGGCTCCGTCGACGGAGGACATTGCCGAGGTGATTCGTATTGTCGACGGTGCCTGTCCCCTTTTTCGGCGGCGACACTGGGACACGTGGAAAAGGTGGAAAAGGGGGACAGGCACCGAGCCGGAGGCATTTCGTGCGGGTTTGGTATCTATCCAAGCTCGGAGCCAGTCCCCCTTTTCCACTAGGCCGAAACGCAAGCGAGGAGATTCACGTTGTTTGCCTCGCTTGCGTTTCGGATTAGTATGGATCGTCCGGCCGAAACACGCCGGGCAAGCCCGGCCGCTAAACGCCAGATCGAGACGGACATGGCGATGTCGAACGAATGGGAAAAGAAATGACCGACGAAACGGCCCGTGAGGATCGAATCGACGAGTTGCTGGCGGAATACCTGCGTCGCTGCGATGCGGGCGAACGGGTCGATCGCGCGAGCTTTCTAGCGGAATTCGCCGAATTTGCCGACGAGTTGGAACAACTGCTCGACACGGCCGATCTGGTCGACGAGATGGCCGGTCCGGCGATCGGTTGCGATAGCATCCATCCCACGCTCTCGTTTCCCGGCTCGGGCCCCACGCCGGCCAGTCAAACCGACTTCGATGTCGAGTCGCGGGGCAACCGCACGTTTGGCGAGTACGAATTGCTCGAAGAGATCGGTCGCGGCGGCATGGGCGTCGTATTCAGGGCGAGGCAAATGCACCTCGATCGGATCGTGGCCGTCAAAATGATCCTTGCCGGGCGGTTGGCCTCCAACGACGACGTGCGGCGGTTCTATGCCGAGGCCCGAGCGGCGGGCAACCTTAGCCATCCGGGCATCGTCGGCATCCATCAGGTGGGCGAGATCGACGGGCAGCATTATTACTCGATGGACTACGTCGCGGGGACCACGCTGCGCAAAGTGCTCAGCGACGGCCCCTTGCCGCCGGAGCGGATTGCCCGATATGTCCGGGCGATTGCCGAGGCGATGCAATACGCGCACGAGCACGGCATCCTGCATCGCGATCTGAAACCGTCGAACGTATTGATCGACGCCGACGACCAGCCGCACATCACCGATTTCGGGCTGGCCAAGCATATCGACGCCGATGCCGGCCTCACGGCCAGCGGCAGCGCCGTGGGCACGCCCAGCTACATGCCGCCCGAGCGTGCCGCCGGCAAACCGATCAAGAGCAGTCCGGCGGGCGACGTCTACGCGATCGGCGCGATCCTCTACGAGTTGATTTCCGGAAAGCCCGCCTTCCGGGCCGAGACGGCCGTCGATACGCTGCTGCAAGTGATGCACGAGGAACCGGAATTGCCGTCGACGGTCAACCCGAACGCCGACGCCGATCTGGAAACGATCTGCATGAAGTGCATGCAGAAACGGCCTCGGCGACGATATGCGTCGGCGCGGGAACTAGCCGAGGAGTTGGACCGATTCCAGCGGGACGAACCGATTCGGGCCAAGCCGATCGGCCGATTGGCGCAAAGTTGGTACTGGATTCGCCGTGTACCGCTGGTCGCCGCATTGACCGATCGGCAACTGACGCGGCCCACGTTGTGGCACCGGCGAGTCCAGCGACTGCTGCTCGCGATTCCCCTATTGATCGCAACGGCGGCAGTCATCTGGAATGTATGGCCCGAGACATTGCCCTCGCAAATTCGCATCGCCTCGGGCACGGCCGGTGGTATGTATTTTCGCG
>Ga0102962_1000836_pt1 | contig 13012 bp, 13 predicted proteins | sample SalPonF2_C_D2_MG_FD_84519 | JGI IMG/M metagenome (GOLD analysis project Ga0102962, IMG submission 84519) | Salt pond soil microbial communities from South San Francisco under conditions of wetland restoration - Salt Pond MetaG SF2_C_D2_MG ...
ATCCTTGGCGCGGTGGAAGATTTCGACCGCGAAGGGCGCGCCCCAGATCGCGCGCGGCATGCCCGGCGAGATGCAATAGCGGCCGGGATCGTCCTCGGCCTTGAAGTGCTTGACGTATTCGTCGTGTTCCTTCTGGGCCTCGGGCGTGAAGGGCAAAGGATTGGGCGTGCGCTTGCCGAAGCCCGCCGGATACCACAGGCCGGAAAAATCGGGATGCTTGCCCTTGTGTTTCTCGGCCGCCTGGCCGTTCGACGCCGCAAATGTCATGCCGAGCAACGCCCCGACCGCCACGCAGGTCGCGCGCACAAAAATCCCGCGAAGCGGCGCGTCCCCCCTGTTCCGGCGCAGACCGCGCCACGGCGCGCCAAGCCCGGCCGCCGAAATCCCGCTATCAACCATGAAGTCCCCCTTGGCGAAAATCGTTGGCTTCATTTAACTGGCTCGATCCCGCGAAGTCCATATCTAACTTGCTCTGTCAACTAAGGGCGGAAATTCCGGCCCGCGCGCCTCTGGTCAATCGGGGGCCTATACAGCATATAATCAGGCATGACCAATCCCGTCTTGATGGAAAATCCAGAGATCTTCGTGCCGCACCGGCCCGTCCGCCCGGAGAAGACCGAGGGCGGCGTCCGGTTCAAGCTGGTCACGGATTTTACTGCGTCGGGCGACCAGCCCGAGGCGATCCGCTCGCTGGTCGAGGGAATCAACAGCGAGGAACGCAACCAGGTGCTGCTCGGCGTGACCGGCTCGGGCAAGACCTTCACCATGGCGAAGGTGATCGAGGAGGTTCAGCGCCCGACCCTCGTGCTCGCCCCCAACAAGACGCTGGCGGCCCAGCTTTACGGCGAGATGAAGAGCTTTTTCCCCGATAACGCGGTCGAATATTTCGTCTCCTATTACGACTATTACCAGCCCGAGGCCTATGTCCCCCGCACCGACACCTATGTCGAGAAGGAAGCCTCGGTAAACGAGCAGATCGACCGGATGCGCCACTCGGCGACGCGCGCGCTGCTGGAGCGTGACGACGTCATCATCGTCGCCTCCGTTTCCTGCATTTACGGCATCGGCTCGGTCGAAACCTATTCGGCCATGACGGTCGGCCTGAAGGTCGGCGACCGGATCGACCGCAGCCAGTTGCTGCGCGATTTCGTGGCGCTCCAGTACAAACGCAACGACGCCGCTTTCGGGCGCGGCACCTTCCGGGTGCGCGGCGACGTGATCGAGGTCTTCCCGGCGCACTATGAGGACTACGCCTGGCGTCTCTCGCTGTTCGGCGACGATCTCGAATCCATCACGGAATTCGATCCGTTGACAGGCGAGAAAACGGCGTCTCTGGACAGCATCAAACTCTATCCGAACAGCCACTATGTGACGCCGCGCCCTACCCTCACCCAGGCGGCCAAGAAGATCCGCGTGGAGTTGGAGCAGCAGGTCAAGAAATTCACCGAGGCCGGCCAATATCTGGAGGCGGAGCGGATCGGCCAGCGCACGCAGTTCGATCTGGAAATGATCGAGGCCACCGGCTCCTGCGCCGGGATCGAGAACTATTCCCGCTATCTGACCGGCCGCAATCCCGGCGAGCCGCCGCCGACGTTGTTCGAATATCTCCCCGACAACGCCATGCTGATGGTCGATGAAAGCCACGTCACGGTGCCGCAGATCGGCGGCATGTCGCGGGGCGATTACCGGCGCAAGGAAACCCTTTCCCAATTCGGCTTCCGCCTGCCCTCGTGCATCGACAACCGTCCGCTGAACTTCCAGGAATGGGACGCCATGCGGCCGCAGACCCTGTTCGTCTCGGCGACGCCCGGCCCCTGGGAGATGGAGCAGACCGGCGGCGTCTTCATCGAGCAGGTCATCCGGCCGACCGGGCTGATCGACCCGGTGTGCCTCGTCCGTCCGGTCGAGCATCAGGTCGACGATCTCGTGGCCGAATGCAAGGATGTGGCGGCCAAGGGCTTCCGCGTGCTGGTGACCACGCTCACCAAGCGCATGGCCGAGGACCTGACCGAATATATGCATGAGCAGGGCATCCGCGTGCGCTACATGCATTCCGACATCGAGACGCTGGAGCGGATCGAGATCATCCGCGACTTGCGGCTCGGCGCCTTCGACGTGCTGATCGGCATCAACCTGCTGCGCGAAGGCCTCGACATTCCGGAATGCGCGCTGGTCGCCATTCTGGACGCCGACAAGGAAGGCTTCCTGCGTTCGGAAACCTCGCTGGTGCAGACCATCGGGCGCGCCGCCCGCAATCTCGACGGCCGGGTGATCCTTTATGCCGACAAGATGACCGGCAGCCTGACCCGCGCGCTGGAGGAAACGGAGCGCCGCCGGGACAAGCAGACGGCCTATAACGAGGAACACGGCATCACGCCGGAATCCATCCGCAAGCAGATCGGCGACGTTCTCGCCGGCGTGGCCGAGCAGGATTACGTCACCGTCGGCCTCGGCGAGGACGAGCAGTCCGAATTCATCGGCCACAACTTCAAGGCCAATCTGGAAGAGCTCAAGAAGCGGATGTTCCAGGCCGCGGCCGATCTGGAATTCGAGGAAGCCGGCCGGCTGCGCGACGAGATCAAGCGGCTGGAGGATACCGAGCTCCTTGTCGCCAACGACCCCATGACCCGCCTCAAGGTCGGCGAGGATCCCAGGCCCGGCCGCCCCGGCGGCAAACGCGCCGCCGGCCGTTCAAAGGCGGGCAAACCCGGCACCCGCAGCGTCAAGGGCAAGTCGCGCACGAAGATGTATTGAGGCACGACGAACGTCAGCAACTGGACAGTTCCGCAGAGGACATTCTCGCCAGACGTAAAGCCTGTCTATTCTACGCCTTCCAAGCTATGCTTTCACAGAGTAAGCTGCTCCGGGGGGTATACAGTGAATTTCAGAGTCCTTCTCTTCATCATTGGCTTTCTGAACTGTGCGGGGGCGGGAGCCGTCCTCTCCGCTACCAACCCCAGCGATCTCAATAGCAAAGGGCTTAAACTCGCGGCGGATGGCCATATTCAAGAAGCGCTGCCTATACTTGATCATGCGATGAAAGCAGCCGTAAAGGCATACGGTGACGACGACCCGGGAACCGACATAATCGCATATAATTACGCGAAGTTATTGTTGGTTTCGGGCGCGCGTGCCACGGCCAGCCCTATACTCCAACATATGCTGGATCACTACATCAAGCGCTACGGCAAGAACGACCCACGCCTGGCGGTGATCTATCTCGACCTAGCGCGAGTGAACCAGTATTCCGATGCCGACCATGCCGAACGACTTATCCATAGGGCTACTGCGCTCTACGAAAGCGATTCTCATAACAAGGATCCAGAATATATCCGTGCCTTGGCGCTCCTAGGCTATGTCAAGTTATGGCATGGCAATGCTCATGCAGCATTCAGATCGCTTCGACATGCTCTCGGAGTAAGCGCAGAGCGCTTCGGGGACGATAGCGAGGTGACCGGCGAAGTGCTCTACCGACTTGGTCAGTACTACTTCGCCATCCGGAAATATAAGGACGCCGAAAAGGAATATTTGCGTGCGCTCGAGATCTTCGACCGCACGGTGTCAAAGACCAATCCGAATGCGTTGGCAACCCATGCGGCGCTAGTTCCAGTATATGAAAAGCTCGGTAAATCTGACGAGGCGACTAAGCATTGCGTCTTGTTGGGCAAGCTGGCCCCTGACGCTGATGGCGACGTGCAACCGCTCTACAGAATCGCACCCGCATATCCGTTTTCCGCAGTAGCGACGAATTCAGAGGGTTATGTCGATCTTCGCTTTACCATTACTCCGGAAGGAAGGGTAGAGAACCTTAAATTCGTTGATGGTCGTCGACAGTCTCTCTTTGAAAATGCGATCTCCAAGGCGGTCAGTCAGTGGCGTTTCAAACCACGCGTCATTGACGGCCACCCCGTCGCAAGTACAAGTGAGATGCGTTTTCGCTTTTCGATTGATAAATAAGGCGCGGTGCGAGTGCTGCACTAAGCGAAAACCGAAACCGAGTCGGCACTTACGCCCGGCGCAATATGGATGACCTGCTTGGCCTTGGCCCCGTAATTGGCGATCAGCGGATTGATCGGCCTGCGGCCGTCGTCCGCGTCGCTGTCGAGCTCGATGTCCTTGGCATTGATGCCGGAGCCGTCTCCGCCCTCGCCGGTCTGCGAATCCGTGACCTGCCTTTGCGCTTCGGCGAGGGCCTGACGGGCCTGAGCCAGGAGCTTGTCGTTTCCGGACGAGGAACTGCCGGATTGCGCCGCCTCTGACAGCACTTTCTGCAGTTTGTCGATCGTCTTCCGGGGGTCGCCGGGGACCGGCTGAACATCCTTGGCGCTGAGACAGGAGCTGCCGCCGATCTTCTGGCACGTCACCAGCGTCTCGCCGCCGACGAGCTGCGTGACAGTGAGTTTGACGGGCGACGGGGAGTCCAGCGTGAGGGTCGTCGTGGTCTGAGCCGGCAAAGGGGCGGCCCGGCCGGACGACGAGATCGCCGCCGGAACGAGAGGTGGATTCGCTGAGACTGCCGCGACCATGCCGAGAAATTTACTCGATCAGGGTTAAGTCTTCGTTCAAATAAGTCCGAAAAGTTGCATTTTCCCCGACTCTTTCGGTCGCCTTTTGAGCATTTTATTTTCCCCCGGCGGGTCACATATCTTAATGAGGGAGATGGGGAGGCTTGGCGTCGGAGAAGGATTTGAGTCATGAGTGTCGCAGCAAAACCCGTTTCGGACACAGCGCATCGGCCGGTCGTCGGGGGACTGGAGATTCCGGACTTTCACCGGATCGGTGTGGAGCCCCTGTCGGGCGCGGCCGGCGCGGAGATCACGGGCGTGGACCTGCGCGAGCCTCTGGACGACGAAACGCTCGACGAGGTCCGCCTCGCCTTCGACCACTTCCTGGTGCTCGTCTTCCGTGATCAGGACCTCACGATCGAGCAGCACAAACGCTTCTCGACTTATTTCGGCCCGATCACGGAGTTGCCTCAGGCCCCGCTCCATCCCGGCTACACCGACGTTCAGGAGGTTCGCCGGGAGGCGGATGAGCCGGCAACCGTGATTGTCGGGCAGCGCTTCCATTCCGACAGCCCGTTCCTGCCCCGGCCGCCACTTGGTATCGTGATGCGGGCGCTGGAGGTACCGCGCTACGGCGGCGATACGGCCTTTTCCAACATGCATCTGGTCTATGACGGGCTTTCAGACGGGCTGAAGGAAACCGTGAAGGACCTCAAGATCGTCTACAGCCTCAAGGCTGTGATGGACCGCAATGCGCTGAAGGCCAAGAAGGACCAGTTCCGCGCCCGGGAAGAGCACGGCTTCAAGTCGGAAGAGTTGGAAAACGCCCATCCCGTGGTCCGCACCCATCCGCGCACCGGCCGCAAGGCGCTCTATTGCGTTGCGGGCTATGCCCGGCATTTCGAGGGCTGGACCGAGGAGGAAAGCCAGCCGCTGATCCAGTATCTGAGCCACCTCGCCTATCACCCGGCCTATCAATGCCGGGTTCACTGGAAAAAGGACACGCTCATCATCTGGGACAACCGCTTCCTTCAGCACGCTGGCGTACACGACTATTCCGGCGAACGGCGGCATCTGATCCGCACGACAATTTTGGGCGAGCGCCCAGCCTGAGACACACGCCCGTCGACAAGCTCAGGGCGAACGGTGTGCGCGTCAGCGCGATTTCCGCGCCTTCAGGCTGCGATAGAGCCCGACCATGCTGATCGTGAACCAGCAGACCTCGATCACGACCGAGGCGAGATTGAAGTCGACGGTGAGTGAGAGGAAGATCAACACCGCGCCGAGCGCATTGAGGATGGAATAGAGCGGCTGGCTCTGGCCGATCCTGCCGAGCTGCAGCAGGCCGTAGCACAGCAGCACCAGCCCGACGCCCGCCAGACCGACATAATCATGAATACTCGCCGGAATGAGCGGGATCATGCCGCGAGCCCGGTGAGAGCCGCGCTGATATCCCAGAGCCGCCGCGCGGCCTGCCGGTCCTGCGCTTGCGGCGAAGGCGTGGCCACCCGGCACTTATCGAAATATTCGCCGGAAATGCCCGCAACCTCGGGCGATGTGGCGAGATAGATCTGGGTTCGTGCACCTTTTTCCGGAGAGATCAGCACGGGCCGGGCGAGCGTCGTAACGATCTTCGCGAGCGTTCCGGCATGGCCGAAAATATTGGTCGCGACGCCGCCGGGGTGCAGGCAGTTCGCGGTGACGCCGCTACCGTGCAGCCGCCGCGCCAGTTCGATGGTGAACAGGATATTCTCCAGCTTCGAGAGACTGTAGCCCATCCAGGTGCTGTAATTCTTCTCGAGATCGAGATCGTCGAAATCGATCGACGCGCGGCGATGGGCGGCCGAGGCCACGTTGACGATTCGCGGCGCGTCGCCCGCCTTGACCGTATCGAGCAGAAGGTTGGTCAGCAGGAACGGCGCCAGATGATTGACGCCGAAATGCCACTCATGGCCGTCCGCCGTCTTGCGGTAGCTCGGCGTCGTCGTCCCGGCATTATTGACCAGCACGTCGATCTTGCCGCGCGCGGTAATTTCTCCGGCCATGCGCCGGACCTGATCGAGCGAGGCGAAATCCGCAATGACGGTGGAAACGGCGTCATTGCCGGTTCTGGCCCGGATTTCGGCGCTGACCGTTTCGGCCAACGCCGGATTCCGACCGTGGATGATGAGATCCGCGCCCCGCGCGGCCAGAGCTTCGGCGGTGACCCTCCCGATGCCGTTGGTCGCGCCGGTCACCAGACAGACGCGCCCTTTCATGGATGTTTCCGGCGCGCTGTCCATGACCCCGTCTCTCCCGGGCGCGCGCGGCGCCCCAATGCTTAGGAGACCTTGATCTCCTTGCCGTCCTTAACCAGCTCGAACTCGCCGGCGACGATCTTGTTCGCCCACTCGGCCGTGCGCTTCATGCCGCCGAAGGGGAAGAAGTGAATGCCGCGCAGCAACGTGTCGGGCTTGTTCTCGACATGTTTGGCAAGGTCGATCAACTGATCGTCCGGCGTCGTGACCGCCAGCAGCTTCGTCATGTTCGAGGCATGACGGGTGACCGTCTTGAGCGACTCACCGACGCCGCAATCCATGGCGAATTTGATCAGCGTCTTGAGCGTGGCCAGGCCCGGCAAGCCGACATAATAAGGCAGCTCGTTACCGTCGGCGACGATCGCGTTCTCCCATTCGAAGATCGGCTTCGCGTCGAAGGTGAACTGAGTGGTGAGCGCCATCGTCACGCCGTGCTCCTTGGCATAGGCGTTCTTCCGGGCGATCGCGTTGCGCAACTCCTCGGCCGACGCCGCGACATGGCCTTCGGGATGGCCCGCCACGCGGATCTTCTTGATGCCGTATTTTTCGATGATGCCGCTGTCGAGGATCTGGAGCGTGTTGTCCAGCTCGCCTTCGGATTTCGGAATATCGCCGGCCACCAGCAGGATCTGCTCGACGCCCGCCTCGTTCACCATCTGCTTCACCAGATCCTCGAGCGTGGAGAGGTTCTGGGTTCTGCGCGCCACGATATGCGGCACCGGGTCCATCCCCTCGTTCTTGATCCGCTTGGCCAGCGCGACCGCTTCCGGCGGCGTGGTGCCGGGAATATGGGCGACGAATACCTGGGTGCCCTTAGGCAGATAATCGCCATAATTATCGACTCGGGCGGCATCACGAAGCGTGGTCTCGATCGAGTACCCCTTGGTGAATTCGCTGATTCGTGCCTTGTCCATCACTGCTCCTTGCGCGTCTCTCTGGTTGGTCTCGCGAGACACATCTGTACGATTCGTTGGGATTTTTTCTACATCCCTGTCCCACTTTCAAGTTGGGACGACAAATTTGGGTTGACGTCGCGACCGATGTGCCAAAAAGTGGTGCACAGCGAGTATCGAGGCAACCGTTTATCGAGCGCACATCATGGTCCGGAACGCATTGATGTCAAGCGATGCGTGTATTTCCGGGACCGGCTCCACAGAAGAGCACTCGCGGCACAAATACGATACCGGGGGAACGGCACAATCATGGACGAACAGATCCAGCTTTTGCGGGACATAGAGGCCTATTGCCGCAAGGTAGGCCTCGCGGAGACCACCTTCGGTCGCCGTTCGGTCAACGATGGCAAGTTCGTCAGCCGGTTGCGCGAGGGCAAGGGCGTCACAATCAGGACGCTTAACAAGGTTAAAGAGTTCATAGAGCAGAATTCCGGACCCGAGGGGGATGATATGGCAGCCAGCAGCACGGCCACCGCAGCGAGCGCCCAGCACAAGGTGCGCGGCGGATCCGCAACGACAGCAAAGAAGACGTCCGGCAAGAGATCGGGTGCGACGACGACGTCGAAGAAGGACGACAGCGAACGCGCCTTCCGGTTTTACGACAACCGCCAGAAATATCTGATGTTCGTCAACACTTGCGACGAAAAATGGATGGTCAGCGACCGGGTCGGCAAGGAGTTGCAGCATATCGTCCCGACGCCGCCGGGCTTGCGCGTTTTCGACGCCGGCATGGGGGATGGCACCGTCATCACGAATGTGATGCGGAACATGCACCGGCGTTTCCCGAACGTGCCGTTCCAGATCGTCGGCAAGGAAGTCAGCCTCGAGGACGTCCGGCTGAGCCTCGAGAAGATGCCGGATCGTTTTTACGAGCATCCGGCGTCGGTGATGGTCATCACCAACATGTATTACACCGAGGCGCCCTGGCTGATGCCGCGCAGCATCAATGCGGCCGCGGCGCTCAACTGGCACGAGATCTCGCTCACCGGCTCGACGGCCTGGGAATTCGACGAGCAGCTCAAGGCGATGGGGCCGACTTTGGCGTCCGGCTGGCAGGCCAAGGCGAGCGAGAAGACCGGCAATCCGCTATATGTCCGCCCGTCGGTCCTGGTCATTTTCCGCGAGGATCACCGGTTCCTGCTGGATCAGCTGATCCCGCGGCCCGGCCAGCATCCCGGCCAATATGATCTGGTGATCGCATCCCAGCCCTATCGCGCCCGGATGCCGGCGGAATTCAAGGTCGACAAGGTGCTGGCGCCGCTGGCCCAGAGCCTCGGCCCGGGCGGCCGGATGGTCGCGGTGCATTCCAGCGGCGACGATCCGGGACTCGAGATCGTGCGCAAGATCTGGCCGGACGAGAATCCGTTCATTACCGACCGCCATACGCTGCTGCGTGTCATGAAACAGAGGCTCGCCAAGACCGACCGCGACCTGAATTTCAGCACCCTGTCGGACAAGAAGGCGATTCTGCAATATCATATGCACGTGCTGCCGAATGAGCTCGGCGGCGCCAGCATCGGAACATCGACTCTGTTCGCGGCCTGGAACGCGGCGATCTACGTCGCACAGATCGAGGATGCCCGAGTCGAAGAAGCGATCGGGAATCCGCGCTATCTCGAAGCCACGTCTGAAGTTCTCAAGAAGCACAACGGCTTGTGGTTCAACGACGAGGCCTTCGTGATTTCGCGGCGCAGGTCCTGAAAAACGGCCTGAAAAATATGGACTTCGGCCAAGCCGCACAAAAAACCACTTGTCCGATTGGGGTGGTTTGGCCGATGATGCGCCAAATAAATTACCAAGGGGGTAAAGCGTGAAGAGACGGAAGAGATCGGAAGACACAGCCGAGATCGACATGACGCCGATGCTCGACATCGTGTTCATCATGTTGATCTTTTTCATCGTTACCGCGACCTTCGTGAAGGAGTCGGGTATCGACCTGTCGCGGCCGGATACGCAGCAACAGAAAAAGACTGAAGAAAAGAAGAGCATCGTCATTCAGATCAGCAGCACCGATGGCATCTTTATGGATGGCCGGCGCATTGACCTGAGAGCGGTGCGCGCGAATGTCGAGCGTCAGCACGCCGAGAATCCGGATGCGCCTTGCGTTATCCTGGCGGAGCCCGGCGCCCATAACGGAACGCTCGTGAGCGTTCTCGACTCGGCCCGTCGGGCTGGCGTCCAGAACGTATCGATCGCGTCCAACTAATACGGCTTGGCCGGTTACCGGCCTGAGAGAGAGACATCGGAACGCGCGGCTGGAAAATACCGGCCGCGCGTTTTCCGTCTGGGCCGCATGGATCTGTCGTGGCCCGAGATTGGAGAACGCCCCGAAACGCCATATTGTTCGCTCAGCGGGTGTGAGAGGCGCTCTGTTCAGGTGGGGATCCGGGCATGAATTACGAATTGGTGGAGATCACCGCCGCACAGGGTTCGGCGGATACGATTCGCGCCATCGCCGAGACCGCCGAGGTCGAGTTGATTGAGATCACCGCGCCGGCCGATACGCGGCCGGGCGTGTGGCAGATCCTGGCCGGATCCGATAAACGTCAGGCGATTCTCGACAAGCTGCAACAGTCTTTGGGTTCTACGAAGAACTGGCGAATCGTCATTCTGCCGACCGAAGCCATCCTCCCTCGCCCGTCCGAAGAAGACGCGGATACCGAGGCTCAGGCGGCCAAGGAAACCCGGGAAGAGCTTTACGAGGACATCGCCAAAAGCGCCGAGGGCGGGGGAAATTTCTATCTTCTTGCGGTGCTCTCGACGATCGTTGCCGCGATCGGCCTGCTGACAAACAATGTCGCGGTGATCATCGGCGCCATGGTCATCGCGCCGCTTCTTGGGCCCAATATCGCCTTCGCCTACGGCACCATTCTCGGCGACCGGAAGCTGATGATATCGGCCACCCGGACGAATCTGGCGGGAATCGCCATTTCGATATCGATCAGCATTGCACTCGGCGCCGTTTGGCCCCACACGGGTCTCGCCGGCGAACTATTGGCGAGAACCGATGTCGGCTATGACAGCATCGCTCTGGCGCTGGCTTCCGGCTTCGCCGCAGCGCTTTCCATGACCACCGGCGTCTCGACTGCGCTGGTCGGAGTCATGGTGGCCGTCGCCCTGCTGCCGCCGGCCGCGACCTTCGGACTCATGATCGGCGCCCGACGGTTCGATCCGGCGCTCGGCGCGGCGCTGTTGCTGGCGGTTAACGTTATTTGCGTTAATCTTTCGGCCCAGATCACCTTTATCGTCAAAGGCTTCGGGCCGAGAACGTGGTGGCAGAAAAAGCGCGCCAAATCCTGGGGGCGACTCAATCTGCTGGTGCTGACCGCGTTTCTCCTGATCCTTGCAGGATTGATCTATTTGCGGCAAACCCAGCTCAACTGACGTTCCACCTAACGTCCGGGCGGTGCAACGGCGCGACGGTAACCCATTGTAAATTGGGCATTGTGCTTTATACCTTGGCACCGCCCCGAAACACGTTCCAGGGAATCAAGTTCATGACGATACTGCGCGCGACACAGATGTCTTTGAAGGAAGAGGACGAGAAAGAAAAGGCGGAGAAGCCTTCGGCCGGCTCGATGGTCGAAAAGCGTCTCCTCGAGCAGCGTATCGTCCCCATCTTCGGCGAAATCTCGCAGGACCTGGCCCGCAGCGTGATCTCCCGGCTCCTCGCCCTTTCCGCCGAGAACGAAGACGACATCAAGATCATCGTCTGCTCGGAGGGCGGCCATGTCGAAGCCGGCGACGCCATTCACGATTTCATCCGCTTCATCAAGCCTAAAGTCATCATGGTCGGCACCGGTTGGGTCGCCAGCGCCGGCGCGCTGATCTTCCTCGCCGCGAGGAAGGAAAATCGCGTCTGCCTGCCGAACACCCGGTTCCTGTTGCATCAGCCGTTGGGCGGCATTGGCGGTCCGGCAGCGGATATGGAGATCGAGGCGCGCGAAATCGTCACGATGCGCCGCCGGATCAACGAGATCATAGCCCGCGAGACCGGTCAGTCTTTCGAGAAGATCGAGAAGGATACCGACCGGAACTACTGGATTCAGGCCAAGGATGCGATCGAATACGGCCTGATCTCGCGAATCGTCGAGCATCACGACGACATCTAACCCTCGTGGCCGGCGCGTCTCGCACGCGGGCTCTGCCCCGTGGAGACGAATCGAATCCGCCGGTCCATGTCTCGAACACAAGGGACGTCGCCGGGCGTCTGTCCCAGAAAGTGTTTGAGTTTGACACGTCAACGTTTATCTTATGGATGCGCTGCTGGTGAATTCGCGATAAGATTTCGCCAGATGAAGAATAACAAGCACAGCGCGCGACGATAGGTTTGGGGGCTGTGACGTGGTTAAACTCTCTGAGGCACGAGACAATGAAATATAAAGTTCTGTTCGGCTTTCTGGCGTGCACACTGGCGCCGGCGCTTGCCGTGACACTTCCGGCGACGGATGCGCTTGCACACCATTCGGCCGCCCAGTTCGATTTCGGAAAGCCCAAAAAAGTAACGGGCGTGGTTAAGGAATTCGAGGCGCGCAATCCGCATACCAAGCTCGTTCTCGAGATCAAGAAGGCCGATGGCACGACAGGCCCCGTCCAGTTCGAGAGCCATAGCCGCAACAATATCTATCGCCGCGGCTGGCGCGAAGGCATGGTCAAGGTCGGCGAGAAAGTGACGATCACGATCGCACCGCGCAAGGATGGCGCGGACGGCGGCTATGTGACCGAATATCAGCTACCCGACGGCACCAAATTCTAGGATGCCTCGCGGCCCGCGCGGCCGCATCAACAAGACTCCACGGCTGAAGAGACGCGAACGGCGGCTGACATAATGTCGGCCGCCGCTAACGCATAAGCTCGCAAAAAGCCGGACACCCGCTTTGCCGACCCGCGGCGCAATGCGCAGGTCGGCGAGCTGAAGTTTGCCGACGGGCTCGGCTCAGTCCTTGCCGGCTTTCTTCTTGGCGAGATGCGCATCGAGCGCGTTCTGCCACAGCGACCGCGGGCAGTCATATTCCAGGAAGTCGTCATAGGGTACCGGCTGGTAATAAACCGTGATCTTCGCCGGCTTGGTGAATACCGGATCGTATACCGTGATCTCGTCCACCATCACGTCGTCATTGACCGGCTTCTCGATGATGAACGGCGTGTTCTTTACATCGATTTTGTCCCGCTTCGTCATCGAGATCCGCTCGACCATGTGAGCCTCGTGACTGCGCGGCCAGCGCTGTGACGGCCAATCGAGGAAATCCGTGCTGTC
>Ga0102962_1000837_pt1 | contig 12996 bp, 9 predicted proteins | sample SalPonF2_C_D2_MG_FD_84519 | JGI IMG/M metagenome (GOLD analysis project Ga0102962, IMG submission 84519) | Salt pond soil microbial communities from South San Francisco under conditions of wetland restoration - Salt Pond MetaG SF2_C_D2_MG ...
GCATATTTGTATAATTATCGCCGTTTATGGTGCTTTTCTGCTTAAACTGATTTTCCCCTTAACGTATCTAGTGACTGTCCATAATGCCCGATAACTGCGTTGTTGCAAAAATTTTAATTCCTCTTATACATTAGGCGCGTGGGCGACAACTTTTACTTAAATGTTGTTCAAATTATGCATCGGTTACTTCCCCGTAGGGTTTCAATTGCCAATTGCTAATTGCCAATTGAAATAGTATACTGCGGATTAAATTTTTACACGCTCTGTCCTTGACGTTTTTTTATCAAAAACTGAAAAAAATGAGCTTTCTGACAAACATATCTTCTTACCTATTCTATTGCAGTGATAATTTTTCCGACCGGTTAACAAACCGTCGTGTAATAAACCTTACAGGATACCAGGCAGCCAAAAATCCAATACCAACCACTGTAAAAAAGATCAGAATGAAATCTGAAATTTTCATTGCCACCGGGTAGGCATCAATAACAAATGAACCGCTCCCCTGAAGCTGAATTACCTCGAAATGAAGCTGGATCCAGCAAACAACAGCTCCCAACAACAAGCCGGCGATCGCTCCGAACAAGGAAATCATCCATCCTTCCAGCAAAAAAATGCTTCTTAGAGAGGGAATGGTAATGCCAAGACTTCTTAATGTTGCCACATCGTCTTTTTTGTCGAGTATGAGCATAGTAAGTGAACCAATCACATTAAAAGAGGCTACTACTAAAATAAAACTCAGGATAAAAAAGATTGCCCATTTTTCCGACTTCATGATTTTATAAAAAAATTCTTTTTGCTGATAGCGGTTCTGCACCTTAAATTCCGGCCCTACAATAGTCCTTACTTGTTGTTCAACTTCATCAGTACCTGTCCCTGGCAACAACCCTATTTCGAGAGCAGAAACCTGACCATCATAGTATTCAAGCAGGTTTTGAACAAATTTGAGTGGCAGCAGCACATATTTGGAATCAATTTCCTGTTCTATCGCAAAAAAAGCAGAAGGAAAAGCATAATTTTTGTTAATAGCCCGTTCAGGATTTAAGCTGATATTACCGGTTCTCTTGGGGACATAGATCTGCAGCGGAGTAACAAAGTGAATTCCGGCCGCCAGGTAATAAGCCACTCCCTGTCCCATTACTGCATACGTATTAATCCCTTTTTTAAGAAAGTATTTGCCTTCAATAATCATACTGTCAATACCGGTAACTGCCTGATAATTACTATCAACTCCCTTTATAACAGAAATATGTTGCCTCTCATCATAGCGGAGCAGGGCATTCTCCTCAAGCACAAGAGACACTGCCTTCACACCCTTAACAGACCTGATATGATCCAGATGTGCACTATCCGGAATGAAGACCTTTCCTTCATTTAAGCTGACTTTTAAATCGGGATCAAAAGAATTATACAGAGAATGTACCAGTTTATCAAATCCGTTAAAGACAGATAAGATGACAATCAGTGCCATCGTTCCTACCGCCACCCCAACAACCGAAATAATTGAAATGATATTAATGGCATTGCGCGATTTTTTCGCAAATAAATACCTTCTTGCTATATAAAAGGGGAAATTCAAATACTTTAAAACTTTAATTAGTGTCTGTTCATAATGTCCGATAACTTCGTTATTGCAAAAATTTTAATTCCTCATATACATTAGTATACTGCAGATTAAAATTTTTTGCCCGCTCCCGTTTAGAATGGAACAGGCTTTGTTCCCGAACATTTTGATCCAGACACTTGACTTTATTTACAGACTCTAATTAGTAAACCTTGTACAAATTAAACCAAAAAAAACGTAATGTTCCACTAAGATGGTTATAAATATAATATTAGTGATTGATACCTTAGCCTGCCACATAAATTGGACCACTAGAAAAACTCTTCCCGGACGGCACAAAAAAATAAAGGTCGTCAATTTATGACGACCTTTTACTATATTTTAGAGTGTCTTTCTACCTTATTGACACTTTAATACATTTTTTATCTGGTAATTAGCTGATTGAGCATAATTCCCTACAGCTGCCTTTTTAAAGGCATCACATGCAGCTGAATTCTCACCTTTGCCTGCATAGGCTGTTCCAAGTTCATAATAGATCCTGGCTTTTGCCTCTGCACCACCATTTTCGTATTTCAGTGCTTCGTTAGCAGAAGCAATAGCCTCATCCCATTTTGACTGTTTGTTATAAATGGTGGCCAATAAATAATGAGCTTCCTTATACTCAGGATCATATTCAAGAGCCTTTTTTGTAAGCTCAAGCGCTTTATCGAGCTCATTTTTATCTTTGAATTTTGCCGCAGCCACAACGAGATAATCGCGTGCAGTGCTTTGTACCTTGTTCAGAATTGCATTGTCGTTAGTGGCTTTGCTCGTTTCAATGGTTTTATCTGCAGCTTCAATTAATTTGTCCGTATTTTCCTGTGCTCTGTATACCAGAAATTCACCAAAGTAAGCCTTGTCATAATTAGGGTTTATGGCAATGGCCTTCTCAAAACTTGCAATGGCCGCATCATAGTTTTTATTTTTATATTCATTATTGCCTACCGCAAAATACAATTGAGGTATAATCTTTTCGGCTTTTGATTTTACATCAGCATCACCATATTTTGCACCGGCATCAGCAGCTTTCTGGAAGGCTTCTGCTGCACCTTCAAGATCTTTGGATTTATATTTCTTAATCCCAAGTTGATAGTAGCTGTCCGGCAATAAACCTTCAGCCATCTGCTTGTATTCATCAGCTTCAGAACCAACCTGACTGGCAATGTCAATACCCTTTTGCAACGAATCAATGGCTGCCTGTGGATTTGTCTTCATTAAACCTGCGCCGGCATTATAGGCTTTTGCAACATCCTGCTTTGTTTGTGAAAAAGCTACAACCGACAGCAAACTAAACAATACTGCAAAAATTGCTTTCATTTTTCTTCTTTTTTGAACCATCTTCTTTTTGTTTTAATTATCCGGATTATTGTTTATTTAATTTTTCCTCTCAATGTGACAAATATAAACATATCAATTTATTAATGAAATTTTTTTTGAAATCACATAGTATTATCTTATTGAGATTCTTAATTAGGCAAAATATATATACATATCTTTTATAATTTACAGATATGCAAGATATTTCAAAAGATATATATGAACATGCAAGAATTAAACAAATACCGTGCAAAAGTGTTCGACTTGAGATAAAAAGCACTTATCTGTCTGTTTATCTGTTTATTAAATAATACTGAATATCAAAACGTCTTACTATTTCTTCAATTAAATTTAAAGTATGTCCTCTCCTGAAAAAATGCATGTACCATAGAAATTCAGGATATAACTTTTTAAATATAGATATATCATGTACATTTATAGTTCATTAGGGGAACTTTTCACTTAACTTATGGAATTATTTAGTTAAAAATTGTTAATTCTAAATTGGAAACCTTATGGCGAAGATTGGGAAAAACATTGTAATAAATGGCTTGAGAGGGAAGTTAAGAAACCTGATAATTTTCAGAAGACAAGGAAATAAAACATTTACTTATTTGACACCAGAGAAAAGAACAATACCCTGGTCAGCAGCCAAAAAAACCGCCGGAAAAACTATTCCGGCGGTGCTGTTTATGTTGACAGGAAGATTTTACCCCAATGAGTTACCATGCTGAATTACAAACCATCCAGTCTTCTATCTTAAAAGAAGCTTCAGAGCTGGGCGCATTTTCGAAAGAAACAGTTGATTTCATCCAGTCTTCAACCTTCATGTCAGATTCTGAAATATTATCAGATGCATTACTTAATACAGATGTACCCCAGGAATCTGTATCTTTCATCCACTTTTCTGTTTCTAAACGCTCATCCTGTAAAGCTTCAGTGGTGATTCGTCCTTCATTCGTATTATTTGCCATAACGGCAACTGATGTACCCTTAACGGCAGGTTCCTGATAACTGTTTTTTATCTGGTTACCTTTTTCAGCTATTAATAGTTCCCTGGATTGAGCCATCAGGCCGGGCAACATAAACATGCTAATTACTAATACTACAATCATTCTGCTCATGATGTTTTGGTAATTGTTCTTTTGTAATCTCATTTTGAATCCTCCTGGTATTTTACATTTAATTGATAGTTGCATCTTCTCAATCATCTTTTGTGCCAAACTTTTTATTAATCTGTATATCTGTTATATATGGACTTTTTTACGCCTTCAAAGAATTTGTAATTGTGTACGCTGCAGAACATCGGTGTTCATTATCGTACAACTATAAGTCATAATGAAATATCATCTAAATGCCTTTTTATAAGTGTTATAGACGTTACTTTAACAATATTTAAGAAAAAGACAACCTGTTCGGTTGCTTTTATTTGGCTGTTTCGCACCTAAAATGATTACTTTTGTTAAAAAAGCATCTATGTCAATAATTGTATCCGGGGTAAATAAATATTATGGAAGCCAGCAGGCTCTAAAAAATGTCAGTTTTGATATTCATTCAGGAGAACTGGTTGGATTCATTGGTCCGAACGGCGCCGGAAAATCTACCATGATGAAGATCATCACGGGTTTCTTGCCTCAATCTTCGGGCGACGTAAAAGTCAGCGGACTTGACATTATGAAAGACTCACTGGCCATCAGAAAAATTATTGGCTACCTTCCGGAGAATAATCCCTTGTACCCGGGTATGTATGTGAAAGAATATCTGAAATTCGTTGCAGGTATGTACAAACTTAAAAATACCGGTCAACGTATTAAAGAAGTGATACACAGTACCGGGCTGGAAGCGGAACAAACTAAAAAAATTGGCGCCCTTTCCAAAGGATACCGGCAGCGGGTTGGACTTGCCCAGGCGCTGGTTCATGATCCGGATGTTTTGATCCTGGATGAACCCACAACAGGGCTGGATCCCAATCAGATCGTAGAGATAAGAAGTTTGATCTCAGAGACAGGAAAAGAAAAAACCATTATGCTTTCCACTCATATTATGCAGGAAGTTGAAGCAATCTGCGACAGGATCCTGATAATTAATAAGGGAGAGATTGTTGCCGACGACCGTACAGAAAATATTTACAGACACAGTCAGGAAAAAAGTACAACCATCCTGGTTGAATTCAGTGAAGAACCTGATGAAAACAAATTAAAACAGGTAGATGGTGTTGAAAAAGTTGCCAAACCATCCAGGAACACCTGGTTGATACAGAGTGCTTCAGGCCGGGATATCAGAAATGACCTTTTTAATTTTGCTGTTAAAAATAAAATTGCTGTTTTGTCAATGCAGAAGAAAGAGAAAAATCTTGAACAGGTTTTTCAGGAACTTACTAAGGAATAATTGTTTAGACAGTTTCACTAAAAACCATAATTCAGACCTACTTCAACTGTGTTGGTTTTTCCATAGTAATAAGGCGCAGTGTATTTTTTCTCATCCCCTGAGCTATTCCTGATCATATAGGACAAGTATAAATATGCATCATTAATAATTTGCCAGTTGGCACTCAAAGTCAGTTCATTGTTCTCCCAGGCAACATTTTCCATAAATGGCATATCTGATTCAATAGTTCCGGTTTCATTATACAAAGGGCCATGCTTAGCATGCCGGTAGGCCAGTTTTATCTCTGAAGCCCGGAAAAAGCGGAATCCAAGAGAAACATAAAATTCCTGTGAATTATCACCCAAATAATCACCCAGGAGATAGGCATTGGTCTGATAAGTAGTTACAGGTGTTTTAGATTGATAGACAAACGGATTGTACCGGGTAAATTCAAGTGTTAGAAATGTATTGGGCATTACATTACTGAATTGTATCCCATACTTATAACCTATAGGATTATGTTCTGCTTTTTTGAAAAACCGGGAGAGCTTAATTTCATCAGCAAAAAGAGAAGCATACAAATGAATATTCTTAATATTTCTGATACTCACATTAAAAAACAACCAGGAGTTCCTGACAAAATCTTCGTTGTTTGCATTATTTTTGTTTTGCTTATCAGCCCCAAAATAAAGAAAAGGGATCAGATAAACAGGATTAACATTTGGGCCACTGTATATTACTGCGTTTCCTACTGAGAATAATGTTCTATTGAAAGGTTTGAAAGAAAACATATTCGCAGCCAGATATTTATTGGCAAAAACCAGCCGGATATCAGAGGCATAGCCATTGGTATACTGATAACTCCTTGTGCTGTCAATAACACCTGAGACGAGCCAGCCATGAAAATAATTGAATTCAAACCAGTCCACTGGTTGTAAATTTAGCTTAATTTGTGCATATGAAGGGGCTCTTGCTGATAAAATAGAAGGATCGGCATAATAATCTCCCCATACATTATGATCCTTGACAAGTCCGACATTCCCCCATTTCCAGGAAAAGGTAATCCCACCTCGCATCTCACTAAAATCCACCCCCCCTCCGCGGGGATATTTATAAGCACCTCCAGTTTCTCTGGTCAAAAAATCGGGAGATGCAATAATCCTGCTTTCATGATTATCCCGTAAACTTGCATATATGCCCACATGAGAACCAACATAGGCAAAAGCCTCCGCTCCGTTCCACCGATGATACATACTTCCGTGCTGATTGTGGAAATATCTGACCCCCAGTATTGGATTAACAGAAAGTGTAAAAAGAGAATCATTATAATACAAAAGATCAATTCTCTTTTTAAAATCTTGTCCGGCTAATAATTCCTTATTGTAATCTCTCAGGTAAAATGCAAGTTCATGCTTTTGTCTTTTGTTGAGTTTATCAAGTTGATTTTGTGCTTCTCGCAGTTTATTGGCGATTAGTATTCTTGAATAAGGTTTTACCGAAGAATTTATCTCAATGATACCAGCATTTGCAAGTTCATCCAGAAACTGGTAAATACCATAATTGCTTACATGCTGATATACCTGTTGGTTTTTAGCCACCGTGTCATACAGGAAAAATATCAATATCGTTAAGAAAAAATATCTCATAATCAATCATCCAACTAAATCCTTTTCAAAGATCGTAATAAAAAATAAAAGAAAAGGTGGTGACTTATTCTTTTGTAACACAAAAAGAGATTTCGGGACTTAGATGTAAATTATTTTTCATCTAATTATCAACAACTCTAAATTATTGTATTTCTAGTATTTAACTGCCATATATTGAAACACTGGTAACATCTGTCATATTATTAACTGATATTTATCAGTCTGAACGGGTAGTTATTGCATGTCTGTTTCATTGGTACAAAAAACAGATAAACGTATTTTTACTCCCTTAAAGTCTTTAGAAATTGCTGAATTTCAGCCCGTTCCTTAAAAGAGTTAGACGGTATCTCTGTCGGGACCAGCTGAATAAAGGAATTTTTAACCTTATTATAATCATGCAATAAATAATTATGCATGCAATAAACAGTATCCGCAATGAAAAGTAAACGACTGCTAAAAATACATTTAACTGTATTTGTTCTCTCTGTTTTACTGATTTTTACGGAATCATGGGGAATACAACTGCATGCACAGGGAATAAGCGGACATTTTTCCAAATCTGACAGAAAAGATCTTGACGAGGCGTCTAAGGAAGAAGTACAGGCAGGTGAGCTTATAAATGAAGCCAATTCAATATATACAGAAATATATAATTCCAAATCAGGACAAAACGATCAAAAAGGAAAATCAAAGCATCTCGGGAACAAAGCATTAAAAAAACAATTAAAGGCAGAATCCCTTTATGAGTCAGCCAATGCTACCCAATATAAAATTTATAAATATCACATTACCAAACAAAAAGAAGAGTCCAGGCTCTCCCCTTCCGTGTTAAACAAGGTAAGACTACTTGAAGAACAGGCCGATCAAAACTACAACAGGGGACAGACGCTTCGGCAGGATGGGAAAAAACTAAAAGACGATAAACTCAAATATTCGAAGTATACAAAAGCCAACGATTACGAAAAAGAAGCGCTACAGGAACAACTAAACATATTAAAAATATTTTTCGGGGATTCGGCAACCGGAACAGCCATCTCTGCCCCTGTAGCAAAACCGGCTGGTGATGAAACCGGTTCTCAATCCAAAAAAACCCTTGCAAAATCAGATCAAAAAGTTGTAATAGACAGTGTTAGAGTCAGGGCAATACAAAATAAACTTAAATATATTTCCGATGCGGCTACCTTTAACATTGATTCACTTAACGGTCTTGATAAACAGAGTCTATCCCGGGCATGGTTCAATTATCTGTATGAGGCAGACACCAGTAAATATATGGAAGAAGCGAACAACAAACCTCAACCGGCAACGGCTGAAAGAACAGGCATAGCTGAAAAACAACAATATGAATCACCCTTATTAACAGACAAGGAATTAGTTGAGAAAGTTCCCTCTCATGAAAAAAATGAAGATGATCTGTCGGGTATGGGCCAAAAGGAGAAAAATACAAAATCACTAAACAACCAATCACCCATCAGCACTCAGAACTATACAAACCCGGATTATTCTGAAAGACAGACTGTTTCAGACAGCACTTACAGAGTGCAGATTGCCGCTGACAGAGCCCCTCTCTCACAGGAAACACTAAGAAAAATATACAGTGGGAATAAGAATATTACAATGACGCAGGATGGAGGATGGAACAAGTATTCCATCGGACCTTTCTCCTCTTTTGAAGAAGCACAAAAATTCAAAAAAAGCTGTGGGGTAAAAAATTCTTTCATTACAAGTACTCTTGCTGAGAAAGGGAAAAAGAGGGCACAAAGCCTCGTGAAAAAACCCGCTCAAAAAGCTGTACAAGAGGCAACTGTTCAGGATAAAGACCAGATTATTTTCCGTGTTCAGATTGCGGCAAGCAGAGTACCTCTCTCAGAAAAGAAAATTCATCATATTTATAATGGAAATCTTCCTGTAGCCATGCACCGGGAAGAGGGATGGTACAAATACTCCATCGGAGAGGTCGAAAATTATGTTCAGGCCCGGAATACACAGAAGCAAATACCGGTCAAAGGTACATTCATCGCTGCTTACCAGTCAGGAAGGAAACTCAAACTATATGAAGCGATCAGACAGAACCACATGACAGGTTCAACGTCATCAAAAGATGTTTCATTTTATGTACAGATCGCAGCCAGCAAAAATTCCATGAAGCAAAACACATTGAAAAAAATATACAGTGGAGAGAAGAAAATCCTTATGAGCAGGGAAAACGGCTGGTATAAATACAGAATTTTTGCAGGTGAAACCTACAGGCAGGCAGCCTCGTTTAAGAGGCAGCTTTTTGTTTCAGGCGCTTTTGTTGTTGCTTACCAACATGGCAAAAAAATTCCTTTGCAAAGTGCAATAAGCCTTACAAAATAATAATCACAGTAAAATATATCTAAGAATTAAACATTATTTTAATTATGAAAAAGAAGGTACGTAAGACATTAAGAATCGGATTCGGAGTAATTGTGGTTATGTCGCTACTTAGTTCCTGTATTTCACAAAGGAAAGTAAGGATACTGCAGGAAAAAACAATAAAAGATATTTCTGCCAATTTCGAAAACACCAAAAAAACCACGTATAAATTACAGGTCGGAGATCATCTTTATATTAAGGTAAACAGCGTGGATCCCAAAACCAGTAAAGTATTCCAGTCAGATTTCCCGATTAATTATACCAATACTTATCTTTACCTGAACAGCTATACCGTGGATGAAGAAGGATACGTTCATTTCTCGTTTATTGATAAATTATTTGTAAGAGGACTCACCATTGAACAGGTAAGAACGTTGCTCCAAAAATCTGTAAATGAATATTTCAAAGAAGCCAATGTATTTGTAAAACTAGTGGATTTTCAGGTTGCCGTGCTGGGAGAAGTAAGCAGTCCGGGTAATTTTACCATTGACAAAGATCAAATAAATATCTTTCAGGCCATCGGGTTGGCGGGAGGCATTAAGGAATTTGGGAACCGTAAGAAAATCACTCTTGTAAGGCAAACACTCCAGGGTTCCGAAGTACATTATCTGGACCTGACGGACAACGCAATACTTAAATCAGATTATTATTACCTGTTGCCCAACGATATCCTGTACGTTGAACCCTATTCCAGCAAGTCATTTACATTCTCCACATTCCCTTACAGTGTTATTTTGTCATCCGTCTCCACCCTACTTCTCATTTTCACTTATCTGAAAATCTAAAACTCATTTTTCAGAGATATATTTTACTGTAATTATAGATTAAAAGTCAGGGAGAAAACATATTCTTTCGTATCCTTTTCTCCCTGACAAATAATAGCCGGAAATTTCCGATTACACCTCATCTTCTTTAAATATGAACTATCAGGATGTTTTTGAACAGGAAGAAACGCTTGACATTCGCGAGATTATTGTCAAATATCTTATCCACTGGAAGGTGTTTTTAGTTTTTCTGGTATTAAGCCTGGGTATTGCCTTTCTTATAAACCAGTATACACCGCCGGTATATAAAGTAACTTCAAAAGTACTGGTTCGGGACGAGCAACAGTTGATGGATCCTAAAACTATTCTTGGCGGAGGAATGATCAGTGATCAGTTTTCCTATAAAATGCGTAACGAGATTGGCATTATTACATCAAAAGAGCTTACCCGGCGCAGTATAAGAAAACTTCCATTTGCCATTTCATATTTTGATGAAGAAAATCTGGTGCCAAAAGAATTATATAAATCTGCTCCCTTTACTATTTCTTTTGATTCTATTCATCCTCAGATAATTTCGTCGCGGTTCTATCTTTATCCCCTAAACGACTCCTTATTTTTAATTTCCCTGACAGCGAAAGAAGTTCCCGTTTATTCATATACCTCCGGTAAAATACTTTACATACTACCCAACTTATCATATAAGGACACAGCAGCATTTGGCGATACGCTCTTTACACGGCACTTCAGTTTTTCAGTTAATAAAGATTACCGGTTTGATACAAGAGAGACAGCTTATTCATTCCTTTTTAACAGCAAACAACAACTTATCAATCACTACAGGCAATTTAAGGTACAACAAATTGATAACTCAACAATTCTTGAATTATCAGCCGAGGATAACAACATCCTAAAATCGGTTGATTTTCTGAATGCCCTGATGAATGAATACCTGAAAAAGGGTATTGAAAGAAAAAATCAAATTGCAGTAAATACGATACAGTTTATAAACGAACAGATTGAGAGCATCACTGATTCCCTGAACTATTCTGAAACCCGTCTACAGAATTTCAGATCAAATAATAAACTGATGAATCTGGATTTTCAATCACAACAGATCATTTCCAGGCTTGAAGACCTGCAAAGCCAGCAGGCAAACCTTACAGTAAAGCTCCGTTATTTTGAATACCTGAAAAAATATCTTGCAGACAACAAAGATGTAAAAAACATGGCAGCCCCCTCTTCAATGGAAATTGAAGATCAAATGCTGAATAACCTCATCATGGAACTCTCTTCACTTTATGCAGAGAGGTCAGAAATGTCTTTCAATTCAAAAAAGGAAAACCCCTACCTCGAAGCCATCGACCGGCAAATAGAAAACCGTAAACAAACCATTGCTGAGAATATAGAGAATTCAATCCGGACAACAGAGATAGCAATCAAAAACATCAATTCGAGGATTGATGATATGAGTTCCAAAATTAGCAAGCTACCTGGAACGCAACGTCAACTACTGGGCATTGAGAGAACTTATAAATTAAATGATGAATTATATACCTATCTGCTTACCAAACGGAGTGAAATGCAAATAAGTAAAGCCTCTAATCTACCTGTGAATGAAGTTATTGAACAGGCCTCACCAGAAGATTATCAGCTGATCAGCCCTAAAAAAAGAATGAATTATATGATTGCTGTTGTACTGGGTCTGGGTCTTCCCTTTTTATTCTTTTTTGTTAGAGATTTTATCAATGATAAGATAGAATCGAACAGTGATATAGAGAAAATAACAGATACTCCAATTCTTGGTCATGTTATCCATAATAAATACCGGGAAAATTCTGCCATCCGCACACGTCCAAATTCACTTATTGCTGAGTCTTTCCGGACACTACGAACAAATTTCAGGTTTGTGGCGGGAGAAAATGAACATCATTCAGTTTTGGTAACTTCTTCATTAATGGGAGAAGGAAAAAGTTTTATCAGCAGTAACCTGGCCTCCATATTTGCCATGTATGAAAAGAAAACTATACTGTTAAGTTTTGATCTCAGGAAACCAACAATTCATGGTTTTTTCGATTTGGATAACACTGATGGATTAAGTACTTACCTGAGCAAAAATTGCGAGTTGAATTCTATAATAAAAAAAGATGTAATGCCATACCTGGATGTTATTACAGCCGGACCCGTGCCACCAAATCCAACAGAATTGATAGCCGGAAAACGCGCAAAGGAATTGTTCCTGAAGTTACAGAAAGAATATGATTTTATTTTTATAGATACACCACCAATTGGCCTGGTAACTGACGCTTTATTACTGGAAAAATATTCGGATGTAAATATTCTGGTTACTCGTAACAAACATACACGGAAGCGTTCATTTACTACAGTGATCAAAGACCTGGAGAAAAGGAAGATCCCAAATATAAATATTGTAATCAATGATATCCGGGTTAGCCAAAATAATTACGGGTACGGACACGGTTACGGATATGGCTATGGATATGGTTATGGATATCAAAAAGATTAAAAAAGATATTCTTAGAGTCCTTTCCAATCATATATTTTTTTTCTACTTTTGGCAATCATAAAGACAATGAATTGTTGTTAACTACTATGCACCTAATAGAAAATCAGAACAGAGTTATAAATATTGTTTGATCCTATTGGCATAAATTATTAGGTATTTTGTTTCATCTGGTTTGAACAGCCAGCTTATAGCAGCTATAATTTTATCTGACCACAGATTATCAAAATATCAAATTTGATAGAAAAGCTTACTTTTAAAAGCAAATACAACAATTCAGTAAATTTATTTTAGGCAATTAACAAAAACGGTATTATTTTTGCCAATGTTAATTAAATACAAATTGGGCATTTTAGAATCATAATTAATAAGAGTTTACAAAAA
>Ga0102962_1000838_pt1 | contig 12976 bp, 11 predicted proteins | sample SalPonF2_C_D2_MG_FD_84519 | JGI IMG/M metagenome (GOLD analysis project Ga0102962, IMG submission 84519) | Salt pond soil microbial communities from South San Francisco under conditions of wetland restoration - Salt Pond MetaG SF2_C_D2_MG ...
CAGCACGGCCTGGTGGCCATCAGCGCGCACGCTGACCCAGCGCGGGACCACCGAGGACTTTATCTTTGCGATGTCGTGCAGGCGCACCACGCCGTCGGGACCATGCTTGACGACGACATTGCCGATGCTCTTCGGGCTTTCGAGCTGGCTGTCGGCGACGGTCAGGTAAAGCTGGTAGTGATCGGTGAGTCGCCCCACGGAATTGAACACGTTCTGCGCTGATACCGCCTTGGCCACATCGGCGAACGTCAGCCCCAGCGAATGCATCCGGGCCGGGTTCACGTCGACGTGGTATTCGGCAATCTGCCCGCCCTGCACCTGGACGTGGGCTACCCCGGGGATGCTCGAGAGCAGCGGGCGGATCTGGTATTCGGCCAGGTTGCGCAGGGCGACCGGTGAGAGTGTCTTGGAAGTCAGACTATAGCCGGTAACCGGGTACAGCGTGGGTTCCATGCGCTGTACGTCGAAGGTCGTACCCTGCGGCACCTTGGGCAGCGTCCGGCTGACCGCCCCCTCGATCTCCAGTTGCTTGCGCACCATGTCGGTGCCCCACTTGAAGTCCGCAATGATTTCGGTGGAGCCGCGGCTGGTGGTGGAGTGTATGTCCACCACGCCGGGGACGCCACGCACGGCGAGTTCCATCGGCCGGGTGACTTGCAGCTCCATGCGCTGGGCGGGCCGGTCGCCCGCGCTCAGGCTCACGCGGATACGCGGGAATTGCACATGGGGGAAGAGCGAGACGGGCAGGCCGAATGCGCTGTAGAGTCCGCCTGCGGCCAGCACGATGGCCAGGAAAACCAGCGAACGCCGGTGGCGACCGATCCATTCGACAAGGGAGGCCTTCACGAACCGCTGCCCTTCTTGCCCTCTATGCGCACGGCCGAGCCGTCGCTCAGTTCGAAATTACCCTGGATGACGACAGTGTCGCCCGCCGTGAGTCCCTTGACTCCGACCAGGCCGCCGGTGCGGATGAGTGGTTTGACGGCTACGCGGTGGGCAGTTCCGTGGCGGACAAGGAATACGTAGTAGCCCTTGGAGTCCTTGAGCACGGCCGACCGTTTGACGGTCACGGCCTTCACCGTGTGCAACGTTATTGTGCCGGTTACCCACTCGCCGGTAAACGGACCGTTCTTGCCGGCGGTGACCGGCACTTCGGCGTCGATCAGTCCCGTCGCGGCGTCCGCCTGGGCGTCCACCGTCATGACGTGACTCTTCAGCTCGTGTCCCGTGTTGAAGACGGGCGTGATTGTCACGGCTGCGTGCGGTTTGACGGCCGCGGCCTGTTCCGGGGTGAGTCCGAAACGTACCCACAGGGCATTGCGGGGCGCCAGAGAAGCAATGCGGGCACCGGCGCTGACCCATTCGCCGCGCGAAACCTTGAGTTGCGTGACGACACCGGCATGCGCGGCTTTCAGGGTTTGTGCATGGGGGCCTACGCCCTCGGCTTTCAATGCGTCGACGCGCGCCCGGGCGCTGTCGAACGCACTCTTCGCAGAGGCCAGGTCGGCGCGCGTCGCCAGGCCGCCTTTTTCCAGGCGGCGCGTTTGTGCAAGTTTGCTCCTGGCGGATGCCAGGGCTGACAGGGCGCTTTGGTAGTTCGCCTGGGTTTGCGGCGTCGCCATGATCTTTACCAGCGCCTCGCCTTTCTTTACCCTTGAGCCCCGGGTCACGAGCACTGCGGCCACGCGCCCGCCCTGGGCCGCGCTCAACCACTCCACGCCGCTCGGCGAAGGGGCCAATTGTCCGTAGGCGGTGGCTGTGTCCTGAAGTGTCTGTTTGCGTACCTTCTCTACCTTGACCGCAGTCGTGGGCGCGGCCAGTGCACTGCATGCGGCCGCGAGCAGAAACGATACGCAGGCCAGGCGGAATAGCTTCATGTGGATGTTCCTTTGGGGCGGGTCGAGTTCGCCGGCAAAGCAAGCAGCATGTGCAAGGTAAGCGCGAGTTTGCCGGCCGCGGCTCTCAGCTGGACCACATTTATCCGGGCATCCAGCCAGGCCGTGCGTGCGCTGAGCTCCTGGAAGCGCGTCATGTCTCCATGCGCGAGAGCGGCGTGGGATGACCGGGCCGCATGAGCCAGTGCCGGCAGCTGGGTTTTGAGTTCTTTCAGTTCATGGCTTGCGAGTTGCAGGCGGTGCCAGACGGTGCGCGCGTTGTTGGCGGCGCTGTCGAGATGGGCCTGGTAGGCGGCGTTCAGGGATTTACGGGTGGCGCGATCCACGGCGATTTTCCCGCGATTGCCGTTGAAAATGGGCAACCGCAAGGTGATGCCGAATCCAAAGCTGTTCACTCCCGTATTGTCGCGGGACCGCGTGAATCCGATATCGAGAATTGGAAACTGGGCCAGGATGTCCGCGCGCAACCGGGCATCGGCGCTGCGGTAACCGGCCTGAAGTGCCAGCAGGTCAAGCCGGCGCCGGGGCAGGCTCCGAATGGCTTTGCCCACCGTGCCGGTTGTTGGTGCGTTCACGCTCGCGGGCGACGACAGTTTCAGTGGCGTGTCCGAGTTCAGTCGCAGCAAGGTCGCCAGCGTGTCGCGAGCCTGCAGTGCCTGGTCGGACGTCTTCCGCAGGCGCAGGAGGATGCTGGAGTACTGCTGTTGGGCTTGCTGGTAGAGCACCGCGGACAGGACTCCCTCGCTCCGCGCCTTGCCGGCTGCGGAAAGGGTTTCGCGGGCAGCCTTCGCCTCGCTGCGCAGTGCGCTGATCACCTGGCGGTCGGCCCAGACGTCGAGGTAGGTTGCCTGGGCCTTCAGCGCAATCTGTTCCGCCTGCCAGCGCCAGGACAGCAGGGTCGCCGCATAATGCGCCGTAGCGGCCGAGTGCCTGTCGCCATGCGTGATCAATCCGATCAGGCTTTCGGTCAGGCCGATACTCCAGGGGTTGTGATGGTCCGAAGGCGCGCCGCCATTGAACGGATGAGCCAACGAAAGTCCCAGAGTCGGATCCGGCAGCAAGCCGGCGTTGTATGCCTGGGCTTTGGCAACTTTGACACGCGCTCTTGCTGCTGCAAGTGCGGGGTCGTTGCGCAGGGCGAGACGGGCCACGCTGTCGAGATCGAGTACGGGAGCGGCCCGCGTCGACGCTTTGGGTGCAGCAGTGGTGCTGCCGGACGGCGCATGCCGGAGGTTAGGGTGTTGAGCGAGTGGCAAGGCATGGTAGGTTGCGCAACCGCCCAACGCGAGTGCGGCACCCAACATACCGATGCGGACATAAGAGAGATTCAAGGCGCTCGTCATGGATATCAGGCAAGGCGTCGCGGGTTGTCCGGCGCGCGGAGTGCAACCGGAAGGCCGATAACATTATGCGGTGAGAAAGCTGTTCGAGGTATTACCGATTGTTAACCTTGATTGCGCGCGTAATGAAGCGCTTTCGCTTATCCTGAGCACATGCGTGTACTCATTATAGAAGACGACACCGAAACAGCTGCCCAGCTGGAAAAAGGGCTGCAGGACAGCGGTCATGAGACGGACCTTGCGGCCACGGGGCCGGAGGGGTTGAGCAAGGCGCGCGAAGGTGGTTATAACGTGATGATCGTCGACCGCATGTTGCCGGGTCTCGACGGTTTGTCACTGGTGCGCGAATTGCGCGAGGGCGACGACGACACACCGGTTCTTTTCCTGACGGCATTGGCTGATGTCGACGACCGTGTTGCAGGACTCCAGAGCGGCGGCGACGATTACCTCGCCAAGCCGTTCGCATTGGCGGAATTGCTGGCCAGGATGGAGGCGATTGCCCGCAGGCAGAGCCGGCCCAGCGCGGACATGACGCTCCGGCTGGGCGACCTGGAAATGGACCGGCTGGAAAGGCGGGTTACCCGGGGCGGAAAACCGATCATGCTGCAGCCACGCGAGTTCAGTCTACTCGAGTATTTTCTGTTGAATGCAGGGCAGGTTGTGACCCGTACCATGCTGCTGGAGAACGTCTGGGGCTATCACTTCGATCCGCAGACGAATGTGATCGATGTGCACGTCAGCCGCTTGCGTTCCAAGATCGAAATGGAGGGTAGCCCGTCATTGCTGCACACCGTGCGCGGTGCCGGATATTGTCTGCGTGAGCCGGAGCAGGGTTAAACTGCATTCTCATCAGCCGCGTGGGCCAATGAGAGTCAAGCTTATACATACGACCGCATTCCGGCTGGCCATGCGCTATGCCGTGTTCGTGTCCTTGCTCACGGTCACCTGCTTTGCAATCATCTACTGGATCACGGTCGCCCAGCTGCACAGCCAGATCGATGCCGGTCTGCGGGCGGAGGTCGCCGCGCTTACGCGTCTTTACGACCTGAAGGGGGTGTCGGGCTTGCGCCAGACCGTTGCCGCGCTGAGCACCACGAAAAGCCTTATGGCAAGCAACGCCGGCGATGCGGGCCCGCGCCAGTATCTGTTAGCCGATTCCCGGTTCCGACCCATGGTGGGCTCCCTGACGCACTGGCCGAAGCGCATGCGCGGACATGGCATGCACTGGGAGACGGTAAACGTCAGCCAGTTGCATACGGAGCCCGACCTCGACAACGATCGCTACCGATTCCGGATGAGGGCGGTAACGATTGAGCTGCCCGATGGTGATCATCTTCTGGTGGGACAGTCGTTGAGCGAGATCATCGAGTTGCGCGAAAGCATGTTCGCGTTGATGCTGGCCGCGGTGGCCCTGGTGCTCGGCGCCGGATTGCTCGGGGGCGCCGTCGTGGGCCGCGGCGTGGTCAGGCGACTGCAGGCTGTGACCCAGACAGCGGACACGATCATGTCCGGCGATCTCTCCCAACGCATCCCGCAGCAGCGGCAGCGTGACGAATTCGGGGCGTTGGCGTCCAAGCTGAATGCCATGCTGGAGCGCATAGAAACGCTGATGAAAAGCACACGGGAAGTGACGGAGAACGTGGCGCATGATTTACGCAGTCCGCTGACGCGCCTGCGCGCCCGTGCCGAGATGGCGCTCATGCGTAACGCGTCGCCTGAAGCACGGGAAGAAGCCCTGCGCAGGGGGGTCGAGGAAATCGACGGCATTGTCGCGACCTTGAATGCAATCCTCGGTATAGCGCGCATCGAATCGGGGGTGAACCGGGAATGGAGTGATGTCGACCTGACGGCCGTGTGCCGTGACGCGGATGAACTCTACGAACCTTTGGCGGAAGAGAGGCGGATCCGGTTCGTTTCCAGGATTGCGGAAGGCGTGCACGTTCGTGGCAATGCGCAGCTCGTCGCCCAGGCCGTAGGCAATCTGCTGGACAACGCCATCAAATACGCGCCCGCCGCGGGCCATGTTTCACTCACGTTGGAGCGCAGCGGGTCAGGGGCGTCGATTACCGTTGCCGACAATGGGGCGGGCATTCCCGTCGAAATGCGCGAAAAGGCGTTCGAGCGTTTCGTACGCCTCGATTCCAGTCGCAGCCTCGCCGGCAACGGCCTGGGGCTTTCCCTCGTAAAGGCCGTCGCGGACTTGCACGAAGCGCGCATCGTGATGGAAGACAACCAGCCGGGCCTGCGAATCAGGCTCATATTTGAAAATAGGGCCTAGAAGCAAGCCATTTTCCGGTAATCCGCAAGTAGAGTGCGCTGAATCTCCCTGCGTGGATGCGTTAGCATAAAAAAGACGTGCAAGCCCGCTAACGGTTTGATTGCAACATATTGTGGTTGCTGTGTCGCGGGCCTCTTGCATGTGTCTGGCTCAGTTCCGGGAGGCCCATCATCTCTAGCGAAAATTGGATTGTATTGAAGTTCGGCGGCACCAGCGTCGCTTCGCACGCACGTTGGCAAACCATCTCACGCGTCATTGGCGAACGGCGCAAGGCCGGTTACCGGGTACTGGTCGTATGTTCCGCCCTGTCTGGTGTGTCCAACAAGCTTGAAGCATTGATCGACCACATCGAACGCGGCGATTCCGTCGACGAGTCGCTCCGGGACATCCGTGATCGACATTACGCCATGTGCAGTGAGATGTCTCTGGGAAAGGAGGTCATCGACCCCTGGCTGGAATCGCTCGAGAAACTGGTTCGCGGTATCGAATTGATCGGGTTGCTGACGGATGAATTGCGCGCACGCATCATGTCGCACGGCGAACTGCTTTCAACCACTATCGGTCACCGCTGGCTGGAAGACCAGGGCATAAAAAGCGAATGGCGCGATGCCCGCGATCTGTTGACTCCCTTGCCGACTCCGATAGAAGCCACGCAGAGTCGCCGTTATTTGTCGGCCGTGTGCAGCATTGAGCCCAACGAAGAACTGATGAAGGACCTGGGCAATGCCTCGGCGCCCGTGATCATCACCCAGGGCTTCATCGCCCGGGACGAATACGGACGCACGGTCTTGCTGGGCCGTGGCGGTTCCGATACCTCGGGCGCGTATTTTGCGGCTCAGCTGCGTGCGGAGCGCCTGGAAATCTGGACCGACGTGCCGGGCGTGTTCACCGCCAATCCGAAGGATCGTCCGGACGCCCGGCTGCTGCGCCTGATCAGCTACGAGGAAGCCCAGGTCATGGTGGCCATGGGCGCGCGTGTCCTGCATCCGCGCTGCATCCGTCCGGTTGCCGAAGCCGACATCCCGCTGCATCTCCGCTGCACGCTGGCGCCGGATATGGACGGCACGGTGATTTCCGCGGAAGCGACCAAGGAAAAGCCCCAGGTCAAGGCCCTGGCGACGCGGCATCGCCTGTACCTGATCCGGTTGTATTGCCCGGGCAACTGGCATATCGCAGGATTGCTGTCGGAAGTCACGACGGTCTTCAAGCGCCATGGCCTTTCGATCGACCTGATCGCCAATTCGCCGCAGCGCGTTACGCTGACCATGGATCCGGCGGTGACGCCGATCGGCCCCATCGAGGAAGAGAACCTGCGCCGCGACCTCGAGGAATTCGGCGAACTGGAATTCGGCCAGAATGCGGGCTCCGTCAGCCTGGTGGGTTCACAGATCAACACCGTGATCGACCAGCTTACGACCGGGCTGGGTGGGATTTCGAGCAGCAACATCCACATGGTCAGTCAGGCGTCGGGTGTTGACGGACTGTCGTTCGTGATGGATCCCGGCGACGTCGACCGGGTCATGAACCCGCTGCACGACTGGCTGCTTTCGGGCACATTGCCGGACAGGACGTTCGGGCCCAGCTGGGAAGAACTGGCAAAGAGATTTCCTGCAAGCTGAGGGCAAGACCCCGGCTGCTCAGGTACCCGTCCGGGCAACGTGGCGGTCTATGAACCCCGCTACATGGTCTTCCAGCCAGAAATGCGGCAGGCCGCGCCCATTGCGCCCCAGGAAGCCGATATGCCCGCCGTGCTCCGACAACTCGAGCGTGACTTGCGGCGATAGCATGTCATCGGCGGGCAGCGTGTTGCGGGGAATAAGCGGATCGTCCAGGGCGTTGACGATCAGCGTGGGCACCGCGATTCGCCCCAGTCCCCCAATGCAGCTGTTGCGCTCGTAATAATCACGGGCGCCGTCGAAGCCGTGCAGGGGGGCGGTGATGTGCTCGTCGAAATCCCGAATCGAGCGGATTTGTGCCATCGGTGGCATTTGAGGCGGCGGGGTGAACCGGAACTTGTGCCGCACGCGGTTGAGCATCAGCCGCGTCAGGTGGCGGCCGTAAAAACGGGCCGGCCCGTCGCTGAGGTGGTCTGCCGCCGGCGCCAGGTGGAATGGCGCCGAAATCGCGACGGCGGCGCGGAGCGGGACGTCGGCGGCGCCATCCCCAAGCCACTTGAGTAACAGGTTGCCGCCCATCGAATACCCGATGACGATGCCCGGGCCATGGAGGCTGTGCAACTGCCGCGCGACCAGGTCGAGGTCGCGGGTGAAACCCGCATGGTAGGAAGCCGGAAAGCGGTTGGGGGTGCCTGAGAGGCCCCGGTAATTAAGGAGTCCCGTGCGGTAACCGTCCCGATACAGGCGATTGAACACCCGGGTAGCGTAAGGCGAACGGAGATCGCCCACCAGACCGGGCAGTACCAGTGCCCAGCCCCGGGGCGTTTGGGGCTCGGCCCAGTCGATATCGGCGAAATCACCATCGGGCAATTCCCAGCGCTCCCGGGTTACGGGCGCGTGCAGGCGGGCCGGCAGCAGGCCGCCCGCGAGCGTTTGCAAGTGTGCGTTGCGTAAACCCGGGGCGGGGCGGAACCCGGAGGTCCGGATGCGATTCGATTCCCGGGTGTCTTTCATGCCGCTGCAGTCGTCAGCGCCTGGGGCCGCCAATGCGTGATGGCCCATGTCCAGATGTCTTCGATGGGGGCCGAGCTCAGCGCAGCTGGGGGAGTTTGGCGCAGGAACTCGAGCGCTTTGAACAGGGTCTTCGACGGCGTGCCGGCATCGACCCGGGGGGCATGGGTCTGCTTGCCGAGCTTACGCCCGTCCTCTGCCCGCACCAGCGGGAAGTGGGCATAGGCCGGCGTGGGCAGGCCAAGCAGACGTTGCAGGAGTATCTGGCGTGGCGTCGAATCGAGCAGGTCGGCGCCGCGCACGATCCGGGTGATCCCGGCGTCGGCGTCGTCGAGCACCGTCGCCAGATGGTAGGAGGCGATGTTTTCCACGCGCCAGAGTACGAAGTCGCCGACTTCGCGGGCCATGTCCTGGCAGATTCGGCCGGCCCATTCGTCCTCGAGGCGAATGGTTTCGTCGGGCACCCGCAGGCGGATGCTTCTCGCGGCTTTGCCGGGAGGCAGCCCGTTTCGGCAAGTGCCCGGATAAACGGCGGCACGCTCTCCGGGTTCGCCCTGTTCCTGGATGTCCTTTCGGGTACAGGCGCATGGGAAAGCCAATTTGGCCTCGCGTAGCTGGTTGACGGCCTGGCGATACCGGGTTCCCCGCTCGTGCTGGGACTGCACTGCGCCGTTCCACTGGAACCCGAGAACCGTGAGATCCTCGATGATGGCTTCACGGGCTCCCGCAACTTCCCGGCCGCGGTCCAGGTCATCAATGCGCAAGAGCCACTCCCCCCCGCGCGAACGCACGTCCAGGCAGCTTGCCAGCGCGGCGACCAGTGAGCCGAAATGCAACGGTCCACTCGGCGTGGGCGCGAAACGGCCGCGGATGGGGACTTCGGATGTCACGATGCCTGGGTGTTTTCAGTCCGGACGTGGCCATGATACAAGTCGTATCCCTTGCCGGATTGCGGGCGGCATGAGGTACATTGATATCCTTGGCTCTGACGGACGGTTTGGATACCCCCCTTAAGCTGCGGCATAATCCGCGCTTGGGTCTACTCTTCACTTCATCTCCCTGGAGAGCAAGACGGCTCGATCCCGGGATTCGCGTCGGCCGTTGCGGCAGAGATTCTAGGTCTGCGCATTAACTTTAGGTAACCTGCGGTTGTGGAGTTTTGTCCGGATTTTCCTGTAAGGTAGTGGATATGCTGAAAAAAACCGCTCGATACATCGCGGCTTCGCTGGCGAAAACCATGGCTTGGCTGTCCACGACCCGCACCAATTACTGGGCCGAATACTGCTTGGATATCTCGCTCATAGTAGCGCTGGTCTACATGGGGTGGCGGCACAACACGGGCGGTATTGGCCTGTTTCTGACGGCTATTGCCATTGGATTCGTTGGTTACAGCTTCACCGAGTATGGTTTCCACCGGTGGCTGTTTCACACGCGCATCCCGCTGTTTGCCGACGGGCACCGCAAGCATCATGAAAACCCGATGGGATACGACGCATTACCGTTTTTCCTGCCGGCGGTACTGTCAATCGGCCTGACAGCCTTGTTCTCGTTGTTCCTGCCTTTGGGGTTCGACTGCTTCATGATGGCAGCGGTGACGCTCGGCTACGTGCTGTATGGGTTCAGCCATTTCATCATTCACCACGTCCGTTTCCGTAACCGGATTCTCATGCGCTGGGCGGCGGTCCACCATATACATCACTACCATGCGGACAAGAATTACGGCGTGACCACGCCGCTGTGGGATTACCTGCTCAACACCCGGTATAAGCGCCAGGCCGGGAAGGCCTGACTCCCGCGGCGATTGTGCCAGGAGGCCTGAATCAGGCATGCCGGCGGGCTCCCGGCCCAAGCCGTTTTCCTTGGGGACCTTACACGCGGGCTTTGGAAGTGGTGCCGGAAGAGGGATTTGAACCCCCGACCCACGCATTACGAATGCGTTGCTCTACCAGCTGAGCTATTCCGGCACGCGGGGTGGCAATTTTAGCAGGTTGGGGCACTGCATGCGCCCCTGTGTGGGGGCAAGGCAGCGGGGCTTTCAGGCGGATGCGTGTTGGCGTATCCGAACGATGACTTCCACTTGCTCAGGCTCGGTGCCCTCGGGGGACGGGGGGAGGCCGCTGACTGTGACGGTTTCGGCGGGTATGTCGGTCAACTCGCCGGTATCGGCGTTGTAAAAGTGGTGATGCGGCGTTGGACTGGAGTCATAGAAAACCCGGTCGGGGTTAACGACGATTTCGCGGACAAGGCCACGTTCGCTGAACAGGCGCAAGGTGTTGTAGACCGTTGCCTTGGATACGGCGGCGGCGGTATGGTTGACTTCCGCAAGGACCTGGTCGGCGGACAGATGGCGTGGCGTACTCAGCAGCACTTCGGCAATACGCAGTCGCTGCGAAGTGGGGCCGATTCCGGCGGACTGCAGTCGCTTGGCGAGCGCAGGCTGATTCATTGCGCGCTCCATCGCGATTTGAACTCATTATAAAGCGCGTTCGTCAAGCTTCACAAGCCGTTATGATCGTCGCCTTGCCTGTGATCGATCCGGCATGAGCATGCCCAGCCCGTCTTTGCCATCCCTGCCGCCCCGCCGCGTGCTTGCACGACGGATGACGGTCATCGCGCTGCCGTTGATCGCGAACAATTTGCTGACCACGGGCATGCAGCTGACCGACACGGTCATGGCAGGGCGCCTGTCGGCACACGACCTGGCTGCCATTTCGGTGGGGACGGGCGTCTATATCCCCTTTTTCCTGCTGGCACTGGGAGTTCTTGCCGCCATCAGTCCCTCGAGCGCCCAGTTGCACGGGGCCGGGCGCACCCACGCCATTGGGCCGTTGGCGCGGCAGGGGGCGTGGCTGGCCCTCCTGCTCGCCGGTATTCTGATGACGGGCTCCAGATTCTGTGCGCCGCTATTCGCCGCACTGCATATAGAAAGCAGTCTCGCCCGCGAAGCCACCCGCTACATCATTGCAATGGCCTGGGGCCTGCCCGCGATCTACCTGTATCTGGTATTGCGCTTTGCCAGCGAGGGGATCGGCCACACGCGTCCCATGCTGTACGTGGCGCTTGCGGCATTTCTGGCGAACATCCCGCTTGATTACTGGTTCATGTACGGCGGGCTCGGCCTGCCGGGCATGGGTGCGGTGGGTTGCGGCTATGCGTCCGCGCTGGCGATGTGGATGCAATTCGGCGTCATGCTCGCCTATATCGGCCTGGCCCGCCGGCGCTACCGGCCGTTGGGGTTTTTTACACACTTCGATCCGCCGCGTCCCGCTGAGCTGAAGTCATTGGCCGGGCTGGGGGTGCCCATAGGCATCATGCTTTTTGCCGAGGTGAGCCTGTTCGGGGCCGTGGCCCTGCTCATGGCGTCATTCGGGGCGGTGACGGCCGCAGCCCACCAGATCGCCATCGCGGTCTCCTCGTTCTCGTTCATGTTCCCGATGGGGCTGGCGACCGGCATCGCCGTGGTGGTGGGGCAAGCGGTGGGCGCCGGACGGGAGGCAGAGGCCCGCCGGGCAGGCTGGGTGGGTATCGGCTTGTCTTTGGCGTTCGAGCTGCTGGCCGCCGTGTTCATTCTCGCTTTCCGGCGGCCGATCGCGGAGCTTTTCACGGCCAACACTGCAGTAGTCGATCTGGCGGCTCGTCTGTTGGTGCTTGCCGCGGCCTTTCAGCTGTCGGACGGACTGCAGGTGGCGAGTGCCGGTGCCCTGCGGGGGCTCAAGGACGTGCGCATACCCATGTGGATTACGGTGCTGGCCTATTGGGGTACGGGACTTCCCCTGGCCTGGTGGTTCGGGTTCCGCATGAAGTTGGGCCCGGTCGGTGTCTGGGTAGGGCTCATCGCCGGATTGAGCGTGGCCAGGATCCTGCTGGCCATGCGGTTTTTGCGCCGGAGCCGCCAAACTTCTCCGGCCCGGGCAGTCTGAGCGGGTTCTGCTTCCCGCCTCCGGCGGCTCGGCAGGTGCTTCCCGTATGATGATGGAATGGGAATGGAAGAGAAACTGGAAGCGCTGCTCGCCTCGGGCAAGGATGCGCCGCAGCTTCGCGTTTCCCTGGCGCAAGCCTGCCTGGCACGCGGCGATTCGGACGCGGCCGCCGGGCACCTTGAACGGGCTCTGGAGCAGGATCCGGACTACACTGCCGCATGGAAATTCTATGGCCGTGCATTGGCGGAGGCGGGCCGCGACGACGAGGCCCGTGCCGCCTGGCAAAGCGGGCTGGAGGTAGCCGAGCGTCATGGCGACCGCCAGGCAGGCCGGGAAATGCAGGTGTTCATGAAACGGCTGGAAAAGCGGAGTAAAACATGAAGGACGATGAGATGGAGCTGCCGGGCGCGCATTCCCGGAAAGAGCCCGTCAATGACGGCATGCTCTCGCGCGAGTCATGGAAGATTTTCCAGATCATGGCCGAGTTCGTGGAAGGCTACGAGCGCTTGGCCCGGATACGGCCATCCGTGTCTTTCTTCGGGTCGGCGCGGATCCAGCCGGGCCATCCTTATTATGAGCTGACCGAGGAGCTGGGCTACGAACTCTCGCGGGCCGGGTTCTCGGTCGTTACCGGCGGGGGCGGCGGTTTGATGGAAGCGGCCAACAAAGGGGCCTTCCGCGGCAAATCGCCCTCGGTCGGGCTGAATATCCAATTGCCCCACGAGCAAAAGGCGAACGATTACCAGGACATCACCTTGTCGTTCCGGCATTTCTTTGCGCGCAAGGTGATGTTCGTGAAATATGCCTCCGCTTATGTGATCATGCCGGGCGGTTTCGGCACGCTGGACGAGTTTTTCGAGATACTGACGCTGGTCCAGACGCAGAAAAGCCGGCGCATTCCCATCATTCTCATGGG
>Ga0102962_1000841_pt1 | contig 12952 bp, 14 predicted proteins | sample SalPonF2_C_D2_MG_FD_84519 | JGI IMG/M metagenome (GOLD analysis project Ga0102962, IMG submission 84519) | Salt pond soil microbial communities from South San Francisco under conditions of wetland restoration - Salt Pond MetaG SF2_C_D2_MG ...
AACGCACATTACCGTTCATACAGGACGGCTGGAACCGAAAGGGGCTTATTGGGCAGAGAGGTGACAAAAAAGAAGCTTTTTATGTACTCCGCGACTTTTATATGGAAAAGAAAAATAACCCATAGTGATAGAGAGGAAAATTCGCTTTAGGAAAGACGATAGGCTGGAATACAAGGTTTTCTTGCCAGAAAATTTACCTTCCCCCGGATACACGCCCCGGTCTGTCTCAATCCCAGGACAGTGACTATTCAGTTGTATATGATTCGCCAAGACTTAGCTGGATAAAGTCATCTTTCCAGGTTTCGGAAAATAGCTTTATCGCCTTTTCACCGGTACAATGAGACGGTGCTACGTGTCGAACGTTCATGGCTGACAGTTTCTCAATGACCTTTCTGATGTCCTGTTCACTCTGACCATCCATATGAAACCCTCCGGCCACAAGAGCGATCTCATTACCCGGGAAATGATTTTTAGCTTCGGCAACAACCTGTTCGATGCCTGGATGTGAACAGCCTGTTATGATGTACGATTTACCCTCTTTACTGATCAGTAGTGCCTGTTCGAAAAGTTTATCACCCTTATGACTGGCGGTCAGGGGACCAGTGGTCCATATCGAGCCTGTAATACATTGTGGCGCGGTGACCGGTATGATGTCAGCACCGGGGATAAGGTCCCTGATTTTCTGTTCGATGCCTGCAGGAACAAAAACGGATAACTGCCGCCTTAATTTACTTGTAATTACCGGAAGTCCGTTTACATGATCCCAATGCTCATGCGAAATGACCATTGTATGAAGACGGGTGAGGTCGAGTCCTGCCGCAGTGATATTATCTAACAAAATGTTACCGTCGCTTCCCGAGTCAAACAGCACAGCCCCTTCATTATCTTCAATCCACGCTGCAAAGCCCCATGCGCTCTTCAGATTGTCGTTGTTGCTGATATTGTTAAATACCACTGTAATGGTAAGCCGACCCGGGTCTTTGGGTGCACTGACCACTTCAGGCTTTTCCGATTGAAGATTTCCTGAAGCCTCAGCCCTTATTTTAGCGGAATTATCAGGTTGTTTCATGCGTCTGGAGAATTTATTAGGTTACAATAGTGCTTCAAAAATTCGGATTTCTTTTCATTATGGTGTATGCAACTTCTGTGTCTCTTGTTCTTCCAATTGCTCAACGATTCGTTTTATGCCCTCTCCCGGACTCACTGGTTTGAAGCCAAATTTAGAAGTAAATTTTGAGCTGTCGAAGAAGTAGTCCTGTTCATACTGGTACACCATTTCTTTGAATTCCCTGATAATTGGCATAAATAACCCGGCTATTCCCATCATCCAAACAGGCATAACCTGTACGGCAGGTTTTACATTCAATTCCCTCGAAAAAAGCTCAACCCACTGTTTACCGGTTAGTTTGGTGCCATCTGTCGGTAAATGCCACACCTGACCATAGGCTTCGGGGGTATTACCCAGGATAGCCGTAGCCCTGGCGGCATCGGGAATAAAGGTGAAATTATGGATTTTGTGAAGATCCGCGAACCAGTTGGCTTTCTTCTCTTTCATCAGGTTCTTTGGTACCATTTCAATCAGGACGCTGTTAGTAAGACCGTAGAAATCTGCAGAACGGGCGATAAGTGCTTTCAGTTTTCCCGATTCTACAGCTTCCAGAATCATGCTTTGCACCTGTTCTCGTACCTTACCCTTGCGACTCGACGGACGTACCGGTGTTTCTTCAGTCATGTGGCTGATGTAATTCGGATCGTACATGTATACATTATCGAAAAATACAAGCCATGCGCTGTGTCTTGAACAGCTATCAATAACATTTTTTATAAAAGGCGGCCATGTTTTCTCCCAGACCTTCCTGTTGTATTTAAAACCGACAGTGACGTAAACAATATTAGATCCTTCAACAGCTTTGTCAAGTTGACCCGCATCGGTAAGATCAGCTGTGAACAGTTCATCCGATTCATTTACCTTTTGAGGATTACGGCTAGCAAGCCGTATCTTATCGGTATAAACCAGGAGTTCTTTTGCCAGGTGGGAACCTACGGCACCACCCGCACCGAGTATTGTTTGCATAGTGATATGGTGTATGATGTTTGCTTATATAACATTGTAGAGATATTAAAGTTGAAAATTAAAAAGGAGCTATCCGATAGCGGCCGTAAAAGCGAAAAAGACTGTTTTCAGAAAAGTGTGTAATAATTACACTAAAGTGCGTAAATTTTACTCAATCCAGCTATTTAATTTTAGTTTTAGAAAGCTCCCGGTCTTAATCTCGAAATTAATCTCGGCCCACAAACAAACAACCATAAACACAATACAAAAACCCGGGAGCAAAATTTACTTCCGGGTTCAACGTAATTGAACGTGTTTTGAATATATTCCTGGCCCCTGCACCAAGAATTTCTAATGACTGTTTCTCAATTTATTAATCTCATCAAGGTGTTTTCGTTTCACAATTTCCATTTGCTCACGGGAATGTCTGCGATGCTCTTCAAATTCCTGCTTCAACTCATCCAGATCATTCCTGGTCTGCACGGTAATTTTATTACTACGTTTAAAGAGCCCGATAAATACAGCCAGGGCTACAATAAGTGCGGCTATCAGCGTCCACATGACGCCGTTGTAAATATTTTTATACATACTGATGCCGAGCAGGGTTAGACTGTCGCGGTTTTTGATAGCTGTTTGCAGGTCTTCGCGGGTTTGCTGTAATTCAGCATTAAGAGAATCAATACGGGTATTTTTTGAATGAATGAGTGCCTGTTTCCCACTTATATCCGTCCGCATGGATTTCAATGAATCCAGAAAATGTGATCGGAAGGTATAGACCCAGGCTTTTTTGATAACTTTATATTCCTCGTAGTTGCTGGACTTATCGACCATATAATCGAATTGTTGCTCGATGGGGCCGGTATTCAGCGAGGGTTTCTCTTCGTCCTGAGCATTGGCAGACTTGATGCCGACGGTTATAGAAATGAAAAGTAAAAAGACAAAAATTATGAGGTGTTGGCCCGGGTTGTTCTTAATGTAGTTTCTCCTCTGCATAGTACTTATTTTTGAGTTAATCTCCATTTTAACGCTACTATTATCCTAAAAATTGTCCTAAAAATGATAACGTGTCAAGATAATAAAGACATTCCCTTTCCAGTGTTATATTTGATTGGAAGACAACATCTTTCAACCTCACCGGCAACAGGGACGATCGCTTTTTTAAGTTCGACCGCATGCTTCACAAACCAATGATACTAATGGCTCTGAAAAGAGAAATCGGTCCCCGCATGCTCTGACGATAGCTACAGATTACAAAAATAATGAATTGATTTTAATGTGACACCCATGATCCAAAATTACAAGCTTGCATTTTTAATGAGAATTTTCAGACATGTTTTTATATCTTTAGCCATCATCAGATTAATTTAAAAACCACTACTATGACCCCCAAAAACGGTTTCCTGCCTGGCAGGCTGTTACTTTCGGCAATACTAATTATACTGGCTTCGTGTACAGGAGGCCAGGGCAACCTGAATAACAATGCCGACAGATCCGCTTCGCCCGACACCCTTGGAATGATCCGGCGAATTGATTCATTTAAAAAAGCCGGATACCCAATGACGGATCTTCACGCGCATCTGAAAGGCGGCTTAACCCTGGAGGATGTCATGGCATATTCCCGTCTCACTGGTATAACGTACGGTATCGCCGCCAACTGTGGCCTGGGATTTCCGATTACCGGCGACTCGGCACTTATGGTTTATTACCACTCACTCGATGGTTATCCTTTTGCCAGGGGCCTGCAGGCTGAAGGCAGGGAATGGATAAAGCTTTTCTCTCCCGATTCGGTAGCAAAATTCGATTATGCTTTCACCGATGCCATGACATTCACCGACGACAAAGGCCGCCGCACACGACTTTGGATGAAAGACGAAGTATGGGTGGACGATGAACAGGCATTTATGGATATGCTCGTAGACAGGATTACCGGTATCATGGAAAACGAGCCGATAAACATATATGTTAATGCCACATTTATTCCTGCCATTATACAGGACAAATATGATGAACTATGGACGCCTGAGAGGATGGACAGGGTTATCTCGGCAGCCGTGAATAATCACATTGCCATTGAGATTGGTGCCCGGTACAACATACCTTCGGCAACATTCATTAAAAGAGCCAAAGCTGCAGGTGCCACGTTTACGATGGGCACCAATAACACCAATAAGGATCTTGGTTTTCTGACCTATTGCATGGATATGATCGAAACCTGCAATCTGAAGCCCGCTGATTTTTTCACCGTAGAGAAGGATTGAGGAGAAGCATCGTGAGATCTGCCCGGGTGAAGACAGATTTACCTGGCTGTAAGGATGGAGCTCCCCGGTACCCACAACTGGCTTTCCATGAAAATGGACCGGCTGCATTTACACGGCTACAGACCAATAAAACATTACAGGCACCGGACTGATAAAAAGCGTTGAAGGTATTACCCCCTTGCGAAACGAGATATGCCGTTAAACGGCATATTTCATCTGGTACCTTGTTTTTACTTTGCCTTCTGAGATTTTACGCATGCGACCGTTAATCATCCTTTTCTTAAGCGGGGAAAGATAGTCGGAAAAGAGTATACCCTCAAGATGGTCATATTCATGCTGAATGACCCTGGCTGTTTTGCCACTGTATTCTTTCACCTGCTTTTCGAAATTCCTGTCGTAATATTCAATAGTAATGGTAAGTGGCCTCTCCACTTCATCCCATATACCGGGAATGCTCAGGCACCCCTCATCGTCGGACCACGTTTCCTGTGACCTTGACGTTATAACAGGATTAATGAAGGTTTCCGTTATGCCTTTATCACCGATGAACCATTCTCTTTCATCTTCATCAAGATACTTGTAGGAGGTTTTACTGTCGGCAAGGAAAATCCTCAAATCCATGCCTACCTGGGGAGCGGCCAGACCGGCTCCATCGGCAGCATAAAGGGTATCCCACATATTATCTATCAGGGTATCAAGCCCCGGATGTTGCTCATCAACTTCTTTACATTTTTTTCTTAAGACACTATTTCCTACTGATACAACAGGTAATATCATGCATGCTAATTTAAACGATCACTACTTAGTATTAAAAGAATCTGAATAACAGAGTCTTTGAAGCTGCAAAAATAAAATATTTTATTGGAAATTCCACATTTCGTTCACACCTACCCTGTGAAGAGTCTATCGGAGCATTTCAAAGCCACAATGATAGCGACACATTTGTGACGCCAGATCCCGCCGGAACAGAATAATTTGAAGAAAAACAATCACATTCGGGGATATTTTGCCACAATCTGAAAAACTTTCACGGAAACGTATATTTTCATAATTAAGCTGCGAACCCTTGAATATCAATGACCGTAGGAGAATTTAGTAAATCTGCTATTCTCTGACCTGGCATTGGCATGATGATAGCTCTGCATTGAATAGTGTTTAACAAAAAAATCAATGTTATGAAACGTCTTTTGTTATTACCTGTTTTGTTAATGTTTGGATTGGCAGTCATGGCCAGCGGACCTGTTGAGAAGATCAATAAAAAAGAGATCAGCCAGATGACCAAAACTGAACATCAGCAGAGGGTGAAGATCCTTGAAAAGAGAGTCAAGGAGATTAAGGAGATGCCACAGACTACTATGTCGCCGCTGGACAAAAAAGATCTTAGTTCAGAACTTAAATACATAAAGAAAGAAATGAAATGGCATCAGGAAGCTGCCGGTATCTATATTTCAGGAAGTGCCTTACTGATTATCATTCTTTTAATCATTTTGCTCTAACCATTAATAATCATCAGGGTTATTCCGGGAAAAACCGGTTTAAGGCTGTCTCAGTATCATGAAGGAGGGCTGATACCTGTCCGTTTTCAGGTTTCAGATGTTTCTGTATCTATCCCCAGATTTACCCTTAATTCATGGAAATACGTCCTAAGCCCCCTGGTATTGCGATCGTGAATAAGGTCAATCAGTTGATTTAGACTGTCCCTGGTCTTCTCAACCTGTTCAAGGCTGTAGGGACTCAGGAGAATTTCCGAGAGCAGGAAATCATCCTCTGAAAGCAGTCCTTTGGCTATTTCATGGTGCTTCCTGAAAGTGGTACCTGGTGCTTCCTGGGCTTTCATGCACGATGCGAACACGAGGGTTGATGAAAATGGTACCGACAGGGAATAGGCGATGGTTTTGTCGTGTTCTTCAAAGGTATACTCATGTATCTTTAGCTTGTGAGAAGCATAGAACTGATTAAAAAATTCTTTGCCTTCGTCATCAGATTCCTTGATGATGATGGCATTTTCGTCACTGAGATTTTTGACGTTGGCAAATGTAGGCCCGAACATGGGATGAGTGGAAACAAACCTTCGTCCGGCTTTTTCGTAGAATTTCGCCAGTCCGTTTTTGACCGATGTGATATCGGCCAGAATGCAATTTTCAGGAAGGTATGGCACAAGCTCTTCAAAGACTTTTACCGTATTTTCGAGGCTGACAGCATTAATCAGCATATCGGGTTGGAATTCGAACAATTCCTCGTAATAGAGAAATTTCCTGGAGTTAAAGAAATATTTCAGTTTTTTACGGTCTGCATCGTATACGCCTACTTCATAATCAAGACAAAGTGATTCCACTAACCAGGAGCCCATATTTCCTGCTCCAACAACGGCAATTCTCATAATTTTTCAGTTTTCCTGTTTAAAAATCCGGTTAATTTTTCCTTCCTGCATGAGCAAGTCGGCAAGAACGATAGCGGTTGCACCTTCAAGGACAGGTGGAACACGCAGGGCAATACATTTATCGTGACGGCCTTCTACCCTGAGTTCCTCAACATTTCCCGTCTTCACATTCAGGGTTTGCTGTGGTTGGGATGTGCTGCTTGCAGGTTTAACGGCCACGCGAAACAGGATTTCGTTCCCGTTGCTGATACCGCCGTTAATTCCACCGGCATGGTTTGTTTCGGTAGTACCGTCGGCTGCCACGATAGTATCGTTATGTTCAAGTCCCCGCATACGGGCAGCGGCAAAGCCGGCGCCGAATTCAATTCCTTTTATTGCCGGGATAGCAAAGACAATATGTGCCAGCAGCGATTCCACCGAATCGAAGAAAGGTTCACCAAGACCGGCAGGTACATTTCTTACCCGGCATTCCACGATCCCCCCAATGGAATCATTATCTTCGATTGCTTTTCCCACAGCGCTGTCAATATCGCTCATTCCGCCGGCTTCGATAAGGCGTGCTTGCACAGTAACAGGGGCAATAATTTTTTTGGCTATAACGCCGGCCGAGACAATGCCCAGAGTGAGTCTGCCAGAAAAATGGCCGCCGCCACGGTAATCTTCAAATCCTCCGAATTTCTGCGAGGCCGTGAAATCGGCATGTCCCGGACGCGGCATATCTCTGAATCTGCTGTAATCGCTCGATCGGGTATTTGAATTCTCGAACTGCACATTGAGAGGAGCGCCTGTAGTATGATCTTCGAACAGCCCGCTCATGAAGTGAGGTATGTCAAATTCTTTTCGAGGTGTAGTCCCTTTGGCCCCCCCCTGGCGCCGCCTGAGATCACCTTCAAAATCTTTACCGGTAAGTGGTATGCCTGCCGGACAACCATCCACAACGATACCTACCGAATTGCCATGCGATTCGCCATAAAGTGAAACCCGGAATAAACGGCCGAACGAGTTCATAGTACATCAATTTTTAAAATATGGTAAATTTCCAAAAGTTCATCTTCGGTGAGCTGCCCCGGAGCTGTCGTCTCCGAAGCACCGGAAGCTGCGAAGGTAAATTCAGCCCCCAGGGGTACAGAGGCCACCCTGGTAATCATGCCCTTATCACCCATCCCCAACACCACCTTGCGACCCTTCTTACGATAGAGCGAGAGAAGATTGGTGATGTCAGTATCATTGTTTACCATGGTTGCAATTTTTGCAACATTACCACCCAAACCATAGCAATGTTTGAGTATCGATTCCAGTTCCGGCAGTATGGGTGTCATCTCAAAATTGTGATACGAAATGATGAGGTCTCCGGCAAAATGCCGGGTTAGTGATTTGACCTCTTCAATAAAAGGAACACTGTTCTCCATCTCGACATCCACATAATCAGCACCATTTTTCAGGGCAAACGAGAAGACATCAAGCCTTTCACTGTCATTGAGTGTCCCCGGTCGACAGGTAACCACACTCCGGGAAGCCGTTTTAATCAGTTGTGCAAGGTGGGGATAATCATAGCCGGAAAGGTCGTGCCTTATCTCAACCATGCGTGCCTGGCGGGCCAGCGACAAGGCATCGGCAAACGCCATATCTCCGAGGCTAATACAAATCATGTAGCATGGCATTTAAATCGTTCAGGGGAATGCTTTTCACAACAGCCTTTCCCAAGTCTTCAAGCAGGATAAACTGTAGATCGTCACCTCTCCGTTTTTTATCACTGCGCATGATCTCTGCAATCTCTGTAATGTCAAAATCCATTTCTACCGGTAAACCTGCTTCAGCAATGAGTTTTTCAAGTCCGGATACTTTCCCGGATGATATCATCCCCAAATTCACAGAAAGTCTGCCGGCCAGGATCATACCGATAGCCACTGCTTCACCATGACTCACCTGGTAACGTTTCTCCAGGGCATGACCACAGGTGTGCCCGAAATTTAAAAGCTTACGGTCTCCCCTTTCATGTTCGTCCGATTCCACTATCTCTATCTTGGTAGCCACTGATTCGCGGATCAGATGAGTGAGCACCTCATTGTTGAATGAGGTTGCCTCAAGGATATGATTTTGGAGATACGGGTACAGGTCGGGCCTCCTGATGGCGGCATATTTAATAATCTCGGCAAACCCACCGATAAATTCTCTTTTGGGAAGGGATTTTAAAAGTTCTGTGTCACAAATAACGAAGCCGGGCTGGCGTATGACACCGATCATATTCTTGTAACCCTTGTAATTCAGGCCGTTCTTACCGCCGATAGCAGCATCCACCTGGCCAAGGAGTGTTGTGGAAACAAAACCAAAATTCAGTCCGCGAAGAAACGTGGATGCAATAAAACCCGCCAGGTCTGTAGCAATACCACCGCCAATACCTACAACTGACCATGATCTGTCAACTTCCCTGCTTATGAGTTCACCATAGATCCAGGATGCGTGATCAATGGTTTTACTGCCTTCGCCTGAACCGATATCGATAACCATGAAGCCATCGAACGTCTGGCCGTGCAGCCGGTTAACGTTTTCATCCACAAGGAGAATTGTCCGCGCGGGGTTACAGAGTCGTCGAATATCTTCCAGTCTGCCGGGAATTGAAATCTCCGTAGTACCAGCGCCTGTATTAAGCTTTATTGTCGGCATTAGCTGTCTGTTCCTGTTTGTTCATAACAATAGTCTGGTGGTTGATCGATTCCTGATGGATTGCCCTGAAAACCTTCATAATAAATTCCTCGCTGAGTCCTTTCCTGCTTCCCAGACTGACTCGTTTCTTAAGAATATCGTCCCATCTTTTCGACTGAAGAATGGTCAGGTTATTGGTTTTTTTCTGATACCCTATTTCCTCGACGACCTTCATTCTTTTTTCGAACAAATTTAACAGTTTATCGTCGAGCTTATCTATTTGCTCACGTAATTCTGCCAGGGTAAGCGCTGCCTGGAAACCCGCATCAGGTTCCCTGAGAACCAGGCGGCTGATTAATTCACCAAGAACAGCAGGTGTAATTTGTTGTTTCGCATCACTGAGGGCTTTATCCGGGTTTATATGCGATTCAATGATCAGGCCGTCAAAATTCAGGTCCATGGCTTTCTGTGACACGTCGTAGAGCAGATGACGGTTACCGCAAATATGACTCGGATCGGTAATGATAGGCAGGTCGGGAATACGCCGTCTGAGCTCAATGGGTATCTGCCACTGGGGATCATTCCTGAACAGGTTCTTGTCGTAGATGGAGAAGCCCCTGTGAATGGCCATCAACTGAGTAATACCGGCATTGTTTATCCGCTCCAGGGCTCCAATCCAGAGTTCGACGTCCGGGTTCACCGGGTTTTTCACAAGAACAGGAATATCAACACCCCTGAGGGCATCGGCAATATCCTGCACAGCAAATGGATTTGCCGTTGTACGGGCTCCAATCCAAAGGATATCAATACCATTCTTGAGCGCCTCATACACATGCTTTACATTTGCTACTTCGGTGGATGTCAGCATCCCGGTCTCTTCTTTTACAGCCTTGAGCCATTTCAGCCCTTCACTCCCTACACCTTCAAAAGCATTGGGTCGGGTACGGGGTTTCCATATCCCGGCCCTGAAGATTTTAATTCCTCCTGCCGCCAGCTCCCTGGCTGTCGACAGTACCTGCTCCTGCGATTCTGCGCTGCAGGGTCCGGCAATTATTACAGGCCTTTTCATGCATTCTCCGCACAGGTTAAAAGGCTCCAGATTTAAATTGATTCCCATATCTCTGAGTTTTTTATTCCATGATTGATTTTCCTTTTTCATATTCGCCTAAAATGCCCAGTTCACTGGTGAAAGGACGTATGGCATCGATCGACTTATGATACCATTCATAATCGTCAAACATCAGGTCGGCGTAAAACTGGTATTCCCAGTCCTTTCCCATAATTGGCATCGACTGTATCTTGGTCAGGTTAATATCATAATATGACAAAATAGACAAAATCTTTGACAATGACCCTGTTTTATGAGCCAGGGCAAAATGAATAGAAGCTTTGTTAAAATCAGATATGTTATAATCCAGACCGTTGCTGTTCTCTTTGAGGATAAGAAAGCGGGTATAGTTCATTTTGTTCGTTTCGATGCCTGGAGCTAGTATTTCCAACTCATATTTCCTGGCTGCAAGACCGCTGGAAATCGCACCAACCCCACGGAGTTGCTTCTCCTTTATATCCCTGGCCGATAAGGCCGTATCAAGACTTTCAATAAGTTTAATACCGGGATACTGATCGAAAAACATCTGACACTGGAGAATGGCCATTGGATGGGAGAACACTTCCTTAATGTCGGCTATCGACTGCCCCGGAAGAGCCACCAGGTTCTGTTTTATCCTGAGATATATTTCTCCGATGATCTTCATCCGGGAATCCTTGATGAGGGTGTAATTAGGCAGAATACTTCCGGCAAGACTGTTCTCGATGGCCATGATCCCGTAATCCACCTGGTGCTTTTTTAACGACTTCATCAGATCTTTAAACGTATTCCTGGGGAGAATCTCAATATTCTCATCACCGAAATAATGCAAGGCTGCAATCTCGTGAAATGCACCATAGCCCCCTTGAATGGCTATCCGACTAATGTTTTCCGTTGTCTGGGTTTCCATAATACAAAAATAAAAAAGGCCCCGGTTGACACCGGGACCTTTTATTTATAGTTATTTCATATAACAACAGGTATCCCGGCGGGTCAATTCCCGGTAAAAAAGAAAAAATAATAATACCAATTCCGGATGTTGTTTGTTTTTCTCATGCTTTCAAAAAAAAATTTCCCGGTGATTTACCGGGATCAAACACAAATCAATATGTTCCCGATTAGCTACAAAAGCGATGTAAAATAAAAATAATACTTGTTTGCAAAGCGGAACATAATCTTAAATATTTTTAGCAAAATAAAGCATTATGCTTAAAAATTGCAAGTTAATTAGTGAAAATAACTAAATATTAACGTAAAAAAGTTAATTACAGGAGCAACCTCAAAGTCTGAATTATGTTCCTGCGTGCGTATCACGAATAAGACATTACATTGGAGCGCATTGTTCACGCAGATGGATAAAACGTTGGTTTTTTATTAATTTTAGAAGCTGAAAGAGTGGAATTTTATGAGAAAGAAGGAACGATTTGAAAAAGTGATCAGCTGGTTCCAGGCGAACATGCCGGTGGCTGAAACGGAGTTAAAGTACAACAGTCCTTATGAATTGCTTGTGGCGGTAATCCTGTCTGCACAATGCACCGACAAGAGGGTGAATATGATCACGCCGCCATTTTTTGAACGGTTTCCCGATGCTGAGACACTGGCGGCATCGGGCACCGAAGAAATCCTGGAATACATCAAATCCTGTTCTTATCCTAATAATAAGGCCAAACATTTATCGGGAATGGCAAGGACACTGCTGGAGGAATTCAATGGAGAGGTGCCGTCCGACACCACCTTGCTTCAAAAGTTACCGGGCGTGGGCAGGAAGACCGCCAATGTTATCGCTTCCGTTGTTTTCGACCTGCCTGCACTTGCTGTGGATACGCATGTTTTCAGGGTATCGAAAAGAATAGGCCTGACCACCAATGCAAAAACGCCATTGGAGACGGTACGGCAGCTATTAAAACACATCCCTGTAGAACTGATTCCCAAAGCTCACCATTGGCTGATCCTGCATGGAAGGTATGTCTGTGTGGCGCGAAAGCCGAAATGCAACATTTGCGGACTTGTTCCATGGTGCCGGTATTTTGCCGAAACGAATAAGTTGTAATAAATTATTTTTACATAGCAATGTTGAAAAAAAAACCAAAGACATGAACCCTGTATATCTCGATTACAATGCCACAACACCTGTTGACCCCGAAGTTGCAGACCACATGATACCCTACCTGAGGGAACATTTTGGCAATCCTTCGAGCACACATTGGTACGGGATCCAGACCAGGAAAGCCGTTGAAGAGGCCAGGAAACAGTTAGCCGGCCTGTTAAACTGCCGCCCTTCAGAAATTATCTTCACAAGCGGGGGAACTGAATCCAATAACCTGGCTATTACCGGCACAGCTTTGGCTCTGCGCGATAAAGGAAATCACATCATAACCACAACCATTGAACATCCTGCTGTTCTAGAGGTATGCAGGCGGCTTGAAAAACAGGGCTTTGACGTAACCTACCTTGACGTCGATGCAAAAGGAAGCGTTCATCCGGCTGACGTTGAAACGGCCATCAGACCTTCTACTATCCTTGTAACCATT
>Ga0102962_1000842_pt1 | contig 12930 bp, 9 predicted proteins | sample SalPonF2_C_D2_MG_FD_84519 | JGI IMG/M metagenome (GOLD analysis project Ga0102962, IMG submission 84519) | Salt pond soil microbial communities from South San Francisco under conditions of wetland restoration - Salt Pond MetaG SF2_C_D2_MG ...
ACTTCCAAGCCAAGCTCATCTTTTGCCCAATTAGAAACTTGTTCATAAAGGTATTCTGCGGTATCCGCATAGGCTGTAAATACCAGTGCCTTTTTATTATTTTCGTTAATGGGATTATTGGCCTTTTCCTTTATTAAGCTCTTCAGCTCATGCAGTTTGGCGTCATTTTCTGCATCAACCGATTTAGCCATCCTTAAAAGTTTAACGAGGCGTTCCTTATCCTCCTTTAGTTCTTCCTTCCACCGGATGGGATCCATATCCTGGATAAGGACTTTAATCTTATTACCAATTAAGAACGGCTCCATGGATTCGTCTTCCAGATCTACTTCATCTATGGACAATTCCTCAATTTCATCAGCGGTTTCTATCTTTTCAATAAATCCGGTGACCTTATCATGTAGCTTTTCAAGCGTGGTGGTAAACGAGACAATTGAGCTTTCCAACCTTTTCAGCAGGTTAACTCTCATCAAATGAATTAAACTCTGCTCTCTATCTACTTGCTTAAAGACTGACCCTTCAGATAATTGTGTATCATACTTTTGGCTATACTCGTCTCTTTTCTCCGGTAACAAATACTTAAGGGGAGAGTACGCTGCTAAGTTAAGCTTCCTGATTTCTCTATTAATCTCTTTTAGTGGTGGAAAACGATCACTACGGTCAATATCCGGCTTCACATTTACCGGTTTCAGGCGTTCTGGGAATTGTCCTAAATCCTCACTATTAAAATACTTCGTAATATGCTTACGCGATCGGGCAATGGTTAACAGATCCAGAAGCTTGAAATAATCGAAGTTCAGTGAATCTAAGAGTCGGTCTGTTGTCCGTTTTTCTGCTTCTCTGTCCTGCCAATTGTTAAACTTGCTTTGCGCCTTTTTGAGGGTATGCTCAATGCTATGGATTCCCTCATCATATAGGGCATCATCCTTACCTTCGGTAATAAATGCCACCTGATTCTTTAAATCATTCATTCGGTTGTTTACCGGTGTGGCAGATAGCATTAGCACTTTCGTTTTAACACCACTCTTTATGATGTCCTGCATCAAAGTACCATAACGGGTGACACCATCTTTCTTCGGTGGATTGTTACGGAAGTTGTGAGATTCATCGATTACTATAAGATCATACATGCCCCAATTAACCATATCCAGATTGATATCACCAGACATGCCCCCATCCCTCGTCAAATCAGTATGATTTAGTACATCATAATTAAATCGATCCTCGAGAAAGATATTCCGTTTATCATTCAGTGTCTGTACAGTCCAGTTTTCCCTAAGCTTTTTAGGCGTTAGAACCAATACCCGATCATTACGAAGCTCATAGTATTTAATGATCGCCAGTGCTTCATAGGTCTTTCCTAAGCCCACACTATCGGCAATAATACAACCATTGTACTGCTCAATTTTACTGATTGCGCTAATCACACCGTCTTCCTGGAACTTGTAGAGCTTATTCCAAATGACTGAATCCTTTATGCCAGTTCTACTTTTCATGATATTCTCTTCATCAATTAAATGAAGAGAGTCCTTAAACAAATGATATAGCGTTTGAAAGTAGAGTAGCTCAGGAGATCGCGGCTTATAGATCTTTTTTAGCTCCCTTGAAAGTCTGCCCTTCGCATCCTGATTACGATCAAAATTATTCCATATTTCTGTAAACCACTTATTAAGTCGTTCAATATTGTCTTCGTCTTTATAAGCGGTATTCATTTCATGGCTACTGCTGGGAAGAATCCCTAGGCCAGTACCAGTAAGGGTAGAAGAGCCATGAATAGTTAGATTCTCATGTTCTGGCCTTTTGATCTCATAGTAATTAGCATTTAAAGAATCTTGGGTAGCACGTATTTCAGCCTTTTCATCTAACCACTCATCCATTGTCTGTGCTAAATACTGGCTAGTAAGTTTATTCCGAAAAACACGTTCTTTTTTACTACCTAAGAGTGGAGGAAAATCTTCAAAGGATTCAGGAAACATGCTCCGAGATGAACACAGCAACTTAAGCCGATCAATAGACTCTAGCTCCTCTTTAATAGTTTGGTAGCCAAATAGTGACAACTTCTTAGTAATAATACTAAGCTGTGTACCTTCTGTAGTGTATTCCTTAAGAACATCAGCTACTTTTCCGTTACCCCGATTATCTAAAATCAAAACAAACTATCTCCTGAGGTTATAATTGATTTCAGTATGAATATACTAAATTGAATACTATACGAAATTTTATGTAATTCCAATACTTACTGGTAGATCTTTAAACTGTATCTGCTTTGCTACATAATAGGTCGAATTACCATCCACAATATCAAAAAGCCCTTTTTATTCTACACTTGGTCTGATAGAAATAGTTTTCGCGGGGGTATTATTCCCTGAAAAGCTTGTCGCATATAGAAAAAAGCATTAGCAACACCTTTGGACGTTTTCTCGTTGGTCGAAGGCGGCTGATAGGTATGATGGCCGTAGCTTTGTCCATATCAAAGAAACGATCCAATCGGGCCGGATCCAGGCAAAACAGCTGCTCTCATAGTTATGCAAGCACAGACATCTCAATCGGTTCCAACGAATCTAATTGGCTCCAATATCATGCAGAAGTGTCTTACAGTTGGGTGCTACTTGAAGGATTGGATAGAAGCGACAAATTCCATAATTATAAAATGAGTATCAACATCGAGACATAGGGATTACCTAAAAAAGGAAAGCAACCCTGGATGCCGAATGATGCTAAAACGTTAATACTTCGGACTCAGACTGCGTGTTTGATTTGCTAAAAGCCGAGTTATGCTGATCTTTTGTTTGCTGCACCAATTCATCCATTTCTCTCACAGAGGCATTCATCTTTGTCTTTTTTGCCTCTTTGTCGATATGAGGCAGGTGTGAATTCAGCTCGTCCAAAAAAGAACGAGAAGCGAATTCGATATCAGAGAAATCCAAGACAACAGTATGAACCCATGAGCTTTCAATTCTCTTGACCAATTTTTTAGCAGTAGCCCTGTTATTTAAGGCGCTTACATCGAATTCTTTTCGAAGGTTGATATGTTTATCGAATATACTCATAGATGTCGACGTGTTTATGCGGTTTTTGGAATCCCATACAAATAATGGTGCCATTCCAACTAACCTGTGTCAAATTAATAAAGTGATTCCGCCCATTATTGTCAATAAAATAGCCGGCACTACCACTTATAACGCAGAAATACCCATTTAGTTCATTATTAGATAGCAAATTAATGGTGTTTTTAATTCCGGTTCCCCTTTTTTGAGAACCAAATTCATCTTTAGCAGATAAATGCTGGCGAATTACTTTTCGCAAGGCATCCATATCGTCGGTAACACTTCTCCCAGCATTTTTTAAGGACTGGTAAATCCCTATACCGTTATCAAGGAGGCAAATTTCACACGAGGTATTAGCCGGCCAAAATTGTGAAAATATATAGGCTAAATCTGCATCCGAATGTTCCATGATGTTATCAACCATTTCAGAAATAAGCAGATAGAATACATTATTGCCAACTCGGTCAAGAAATTCCAGGTCGTCAATGTTACGCCGCAAAAGTTTGGGGTATTGGTCAGATAAAAATCTAAGCTTTTCTTCCCGTCCGTCCCTAGTAGTCGATTTTAGATCTGCTTTTGTAATGGGGAAGTATGTTTGCCCAATTTTGTTGAAATCAGAAGTATTCGTTCCATCAGGAAATTCAATACTATCTAAATATGAATTGGCATTTTGTATCGTGATGTTATGATCATAGGCATAGCTGGCAATGGGCAGTATAGAAACCGGTCGAATAAAATCGATAGTAGAAAAACTCGCTGTGCCACCATCAGGAATGGAGCTAAGGGTTCTCAGGTTGTTTACCAATTCCTTAATACGTTCTAAAGGATCCCAACTACCGCCTATTTGTAAACTCATTGATCGTTTCGTTCAAGTAAACTTATTTAAGAGAGAATAAGATAACAGTTATACGGTTGAACAAATAAGGTTTTCGCAAGGCAAATCAAATACTGTTGGCTGCGCCCTTCTTATTTTTCTTTTGAAATTGAACCTTGAACAAAACCCAATTTTTGTCCTGGCTATGATCCAGCGTAGCCTCAAGTTGCTGGGTTAGAACCTGGATAAGAGTAGCAGGAAGGTACTTTTCGGTATTTATAAGTTTCTCTTTCATTTCCTGATTGAGTTGCTGAATAGAAAATTTAGCAGTAACCTCGTTTTCATCACTGATGTTAAGTGATAATCGTATCTTGTCACAGGTAAGAGTGCCGTTTTTATTTTTCAGTCGAGATAATATCTCGTTAATCATCAGGCCAAGAGGCACGGCCTGGTTGATATTTAGTTTTAGCTCCTCACATTCAATTTCCACGTGGGGATAACCATTTTCTCCGTTGTTCTTAAAATGAATCTTCTGCAGTCGATGGAGAACACTATGAAACGGTATGTTTTGGAGGCTTTGTTGCTGAAAAAGTAATTCGTGAATCTCGGCAATAGTAAAAATGCGGTTGCGAGTTGCCTCAAGTGGAACAGTATTAAATTTTTGCTTGTATTCTTGCATTTCCAGTTCGATTAGTCCGATAATCAGGGCAAGGTTATTTTTAACCCGATGATGTAACTCACTCAACAGTACCTGTTTTTCCTGATTTGACTTTTCCAGCTTTTTGCGAGTGTTGACTTGTTGAGAGACGTCTATAGCCTCAACAAAGATTCCGGTGCAGGTTCCCTTCTCGTCCGTCAGGGGTTTATAAATGAAGTTACGATAGTATGTTTTTTTCCTGCCATCGTGTTCAACCACAAACGGCACCTCATTTCCCTTATGTAGCTCTCCGGTTTGATATACCTTATCTAACAATTCAAAAAATCCCTGTTCTTGTAATTCCGGTAGAGCCCCTTTGACTGGTTTTCCTACAAGATTTCGGTCACCGACTAACTTTCGATATTCTTTATTGGCATAGGTATACCGGTGCTCGGGACCTTTTAGAATACAAATAGCGGAGGGAGCTTCTAAAAGGATTTCTTCCAGTTGCTCCTTTTCTTGCTCCGTTTGCTGTAGGCTGCTTTTTTCTTGTTCCAGAAGTTCTTTAATGAGTTTTCGACTGTTTCGAACCTTTAGGGCATCCCGGCGGATGAAGAAGTACAGTACAAATGTCGTGACTAATACAAAGCCCCACCCCTTGTAGATTTGCAAGGTGAGGAGTATCTCAGGATCGGTAACCATCTGATTGGCTAAACGGTCACTGAAAAAAATCCAAATCGCAGAAACCAGAAAGTAGATAATCGCAATTTTTATTTCATATCGTTCGAATGAAAATATCTTTTTCATAATATGGCGAATAAAATAGTAGTAAGACCTCAATCGATTATATTGATTTCAATATGTGGAATTTGGTTGAATGATGTGGAATTTTGACTTTAGGATGGGCTTAAAGATCCTGAGAGAAGGTGCTATGCTATTGACACCTACCGCTGTATGATTGCCGGCAGTGATTTCATCCCAATCTGCTTCGCCACAAAATAGGTTGAATTCCCATCAATTATATCAAAAAGATCTTTTTCTTCTACATTTGGTCTAATAGAAATAGGCTTTCGTCTAGGAATTAATCCTTGATAAGCCTGACGCATATAGATAAAAGCATTGATAATACCTTTCGAACGTTTTCTGGTTGGACGAAGCCAGCTGATAGGTATGATGGCTGTAGCTTCATCCATTTGGAAGAAACGATCTTGCCGGTTGGGATCCAGGCAAAACATACGCTGGTAATTTTGCAGGTACGTCCCAACCTGTCCCATATCGAGCCAACCGGTCAGTGGGACCTCAAAACCATCCTCATTTATATAATTCACCTGAATGCGTTGCTTCGTCTCATCTATAGATAGATGAAGTTCGTTAAAATCATGATACTGACGGTTGATTTCATCTACTTTTGTCGACAGATGATCAGTTGTTACAGATGGATTCACCATCTTTTGTCTGGTAATTGGCATTTCATCTACGCGGTTAGATGTTTTCTGCATGGGGATTCTCCTGAATGGTCTGAATGATATTATCTACTTCTGACCTGCGGCATAGCTTAACGGCTTCACGCCCGGTACTTTTATTCCGCCCGTAACTGCGCACGGTGATCATTTTGCGATAGCCGCACCGGTAAAAGGTGGTCCGGGAGATGCGTCCAAGCCTTTCACACATGTAGCTGATCGCTTCGCCAATCGTCATGAAATCTTCATTGTTGGAGGACATGTTTCCTATCGGGGTGGTGGTATTTTCAGGATTTTCAAAATTAGACATCATCTTTCTTATTTTCTTAGAGGCCAAGGTTAAGTGCAGTAATAACTATCGGTTAAGTGTCTAAGAAATCGGCAAAGATTCATCTTAGATATCTTAGACCGATCTTAGAGTTCTTAGCCCGTTCTTAGTGGGTTTCTTAGATATATTATTATTTATTAACTAACTATTATTATTATGCTTATAGGGTGTTGTATGTGGGAGAAATGGAACTTCTAAGAAAATAAGACGGTGTTTTCAAATTCTTAGAAAATCTTAGATTTCTCCTGGTTTCGGTTAAAAGGGCGGCACGCTGTCACCGGCGCTTGTTTCGTATTCGGTGGCCGGCTGGCGGCCTTGCTCTTCCAACATGATGTTCGCCTCCTCCCGCTTGCCAAAGGCGCGCAGCCAGGTTGGCGTGAGATGTTTGCGGGGAATGTGGTAGCCGTGCCGATTTTCTTTGACGGTTCCCTTTATGGGATCTTCGTAGCTGTAATAATTCGTTTTGGCTTTTCCGTTCAGGTCCAAAGCTTCTATTTCTTCCCGGATAATATCCTGGCTGATATACTCCCGGCCCTTGTTGTAGTTGGTATAGGCGTCCCAGATGCCGCTCCAATACATGACGAGTCCCTGTTTGCTGTTCCAGCCATAGTATCGTTTGGGGAGCTGGCCGTTATCATTCATGATCTCAATGCTGGCCAGGAACTGTTGCAGGGGTGTTTGATGGACCTCGCGTTCTGCAGAATTGGCTAAAAACTCCACACCATAGCGAAATATCTCGGTGGACACCCGCGAATCCCGAAGCAGGTTTTGCATTTCCGTTAGGTCCTTTTCGCTTGCCTTGCCTTTTTCTTGAGCTGACTGACCAACAAATTCGGCGAACTGGACATCACTGGGCCGACAGACAAACAGGTCCACCGTAATAAGAGCCGCCATATTTTCGATTTGACGGTCTTTAATCTGGAAACGAACACCTTCTCGGTCACTTCTACGGCCCAGTTCTTCTTCTACCGCTTCGGTGAGCAACCGTTTTGTCCATTGGAGCTCGCTTTTAAAGAGCTCCCGGTTAAAACCGTTGTAGGAATATAGCAGCGACAGGAAGAGCCGCTGCATTTCCTTTTTGTGGTTATCAAACCACCAAAGGTTATCCACCGAACCACGTTTGTCTTTGGCGTATTCGATCATAATACACCGCGAGCGAAAGTGATCTTCGGTAGGTTTGTAGTTGGAAATAAACATGAGTTGTGACCGAACTGGGCTCCAGGCGTTTTTCGTCCGGTCATGGGAGGCGCTCACGCCACGTTGTCGCAATTCGTACCACATGTTAAATACCTGTGGGGTGATCTTGCCTTTTCCGGGCACAAACTCATCCATGATCACCGGGATCTTGCTGTGGTTGGCCAGCTTGTTTTCGGCGGACTTGAGTGTAGGGTTGGAATCCACATCGGTGAAAGATTGGCCAAAGAAATTGAGCATGATCTGCGATAGTTGTCCTTTCCCAGTGGATGGCTCCCCAAACAGGTACAGAAAGACCACATGTTTAAACACATCGTAGATCTCGTCAAAAAACAAAAACGAGAGCATGTAGGAGAATATGAGATACCCTTCTGCCTTCTTCTCGGACTGTTGTCCGGCAATAAGCTCCCCGAACCTGTCCCGCACCGTATCGATAAAATAGTGGAGCTCCTTATCGACGTACAAGTGGTGTTCTTCATCGCTGTAAAACCCATCGGTGGGCGAAGGGAGATCAAATAATGGAGCTGGTTCAATGCGGCCGGGTTTGACGTAGAAGGTAGTGTCGGCAGCTACCATGGGAAACAGCCCAGAGTCTTTGTCCGGCGCTATGATGTATTGGGGCTCCCGAAGGTGGTCCTCGGGAATATTAATTAAGGCATTGCGGGTCAGATAAAATTTGTAGCCATGATGTTCGATAAAGCCGTAATAGTTGAACTCATAGACCGTCTGCGGTTGCCACCGGTTACACAAGAAGCTCATGAAAAAAAGAATTTCATCGTCGGACTTGAACCGAGCTGACTGGTAGGAATGCTTAAAAATTTGAATCTGGAATGCCTTCTTTGACAGCAGATCTTCCGGTTCCAGGACAAAGAGTTCGCTCCGGGTAAGCCTGCGCGTTTCCGGGGTCAGCCAGCTCACCTGGCATTCATAGAGCGTGGAATCCCATTTGAGTGTTTCAGGATTGTATCGGATGATCTTGGAATGAATCTCAATGTCAAAACTGCCTATTTTGCGGCTGGTGCCATCGGTTTCATTGCGATACCATCCAAAATCCAGCTGATCCGAGCTGTCTACATAATCGAATGGTTCTTTTTGCGTTTCAGAGGCGGATGATGGTTCAAACTCGGTTGGTTGCTGCCGATTATTGGGCGACAAGAGCCTTAGAGGCCCTTCCTGGTTTTTGCTGCTCATCTATTTGTCGTTGAGATATTAAAATTTTGTGTTCACTCACATAACCTGGATTGAACAGGTCTCCGAACCCGTAGATGACCCACAGCCCGAATCCATTCACCAGTTGAGTTTCGATGATATTGACTATTTCTTTTCGCCGGTTGCCTTCGGTATCAAAAAATTCAATGGTATCACCGATGGTAAATTGTGTTATGATTTTTGTCATGATTCGTGTTAATTAAGTCAATTGAGGTTCTTGCAGGTGCAGTTGGATTCCTTTGGTAATTCGAAGCGCATTAGTAGAAAGATTGAACTCCTGCTTCAGCCGGGATTTGATGAGTTTGGGAGGAATGCCCAGTGCATCTTCCATGAGGCACAATCGTTGATCAGAAATGTAATAGGGTTTTTTAAACCATTGGCGAAAGGTGTTTAATTTGATTTCTGGAAACATTACTTTCCGGAACTCATTATAAGAGTCGAATTGCCGGAATATTTCTTGTTTGATTAGCAACAGGCGGGTTTGGTTAATGTCATACTTTGTTATTGGTCCGTTCACAAGCGTATTTCGGTCTTTTAATATTTAAGGGTAAGTAGTATAATCGGTTGGTTACACATAAACGTTACCGATACCTACAGGGCTAAAGTAGTGATGCGTAAACAACGAAACAACAAAATATGATGTGATCGTAACTAAAAAGAAAGGGACATTACGTTAACCACATTAAAACCAATCGGTTAGAAAAGAGGTGATTTGGAGAAAAAAACTGGCGAAACATTACAAGATAATGTCCGGTATTTGCTGGAGGAGTATTACGATGGAAATGTGTCTGAAATGCAGCGGGAAACGGGAGTAAATCGGTCTGTTATTTCAGAGATTAAAAATGGAGGGAAGACAGAAGTAAACAGCTCCACGTTAATTCGGTTTGCCGAGGCTGGTGTAAACCTCAACTGGTTGTTAACGGGTAAAGGCAGGCCTTTTGTTGTTAACGAAGATTCCGAAATTAACACGGAGCTGAAAGAAAAACAGTTACTGGATAACCGCATGAAAGAGATCAAGAAGCTTGTAGGTGATATCGAAGATCAGCTATCCGAGCAACCGCACCTGCGGCTTGATCCGGATGTTCAGAGCGCACTTCTTGAACTTTTAAAGAAAGCTGTTCGATAAGATCAATGACCGTCTCTTTCTCTTCCTGAATTTTTGATTCTTGTACCCTGAAGTCAACTTCTGTAGAATTTAGCATTACTTGTCACTCTTACCTGATTAAGATTTTGATTGCTTTACCCGAAAAAACTTAAATATATACAGGAGTAATCTGAAGGTCATTTGTTACACTTTTATTGTTATATATCCTTCCATTATTTTGCGCTCAAAACCTCAATACAGCTCGTCTATTTGATCAACTGATTCGACAAGTGGACGGTTATCCAGCCATTCTTTTATATCACTTTCCAGCCAACCGACTGTACGAGATGAAATCTTTTTTCTGCGGGGTAATTCTCTGCGTTTTTCCATCCTCCACACGGTCACAGTGGAAACAGATAAAAGTTCTGCGAGTTGTTTGGGGCGAATTATTTTTAGTGTACTCATGATACCAGGTTTGATTATGTGTTATTGTCTGATATAAGAGTAAAGCCTATGAAAACTGGAAGGCAAGCTTTAAATAGCACTTATATAGATGGAATTAAAACCGGAATGGCTGGAATTCAAATTAATGCTGTGTGTAATCAGACTTATAGATTACTACTCGGTTCCTGAAAAACAGAATTACCATAAGTATTTATCCAATTCCTGATCGTCTTCGGATCCGGTTTTACAGAAATTTTATTACTTATTATCCTCTTAACAGCTTCAACATGACGGTTCAGCGAATGCAGGTCGTGCTGCAGAATATATTCCCTAGTTTCGGTCATAGCCATAACAACAATTTCGGTATCATAGACTACATTTTTAGCTCTCTTTTGGAATGCCCTGGCAATCCTCCAGGGATCCGGCATTTCTTTACGCACATAATCGATCTCGGAAAACTGCTTTCCTGTAATGAGATTTTCAAGCACCGTTTCCAAAGGGAGGATCACTCTGGCAAGTTGCTCGGCTATTTTCAGAATAGGTTCACGCTTCCCGGAAAGAGACAACAATCCATGGGCCGTAGCTCGATTTAATTGATCAGGCACAAATTGGTTGGACTCAACCTTCTCGGGAACCCAATAGGACTGTAAACTTTCAGTGTCCGCTCCACCTACGACAGCCTCATTAAACAGGTTACGGATTTCATAGAAAATAAGAGGTCGATCTGGTCGGGATATTAGCTTCCGCTCTTGATTGGGTAATGAGCGAATAGCTTGTCCTGTTTCAAAATAAAATACTTTAAGCATCTCAGCGATCTCTTTATTTATTCGCCAGACTTCTATCGCTTGTCGCTGGATCTGCTGAAATAAAGTGTTCCTGTAATTGCTAACCTGGTTGATCAAATCCATCTGGGTTTTATCCAGGTCAATTTGCTCTATGACCCTTCGGTAATCCTCTTTGCTTTCTCTTACCAATGCCCGTCTCGACTTGATAAATCTGAAGTAAGGCCGAATATACCCGTTTCCGTTGAATTCATTGTGTTCAAAAGCTCCGATATCCTGCCAAATCCTAATTGAATTAGGGTAAAAGGTTTTTTCAACATTCCGGTTAGGAGAACTCCATTCAATGGGCTTGGGTAACTCAAAGTATTTTTCCCAATCTCTGCTATGTTCACCATCTTCATTCTTTACCAAGTAGTACCCATCATCACTAAATCTAAATGAATAGCCTTTTAAACTCTCTGGTAAATCATCTAAAACCTGCCTGCTCATTTTATCTTCCTATTCTGTAGATCCGGGCTTCCTTTTTCTCCTCCTCAGAAAGTATTCCCTTTAGATGATTACTCCAAAGAATAAGTGCTCTTCTTTTTTCGTCCATATAACTATGCCGGTCGTAAATAGCCGTAACTTGTCCGTCTCCTGCCAACCCTTTGTGGTTCAAAATTTTCCCTAATACCGTACGCTCAACTCCTAATTTAGCCATATAGGTTGCCGCGGTTCTTCTCAAATCATGAGGACGGAAGTCTTTGACTTTCGATTCCTTACGAATATGCTCAGCGACCCTCTTTACTTCTTGTACCGGACGGTTCTTTATTACCGGTGATTCAAATACATACTCACTTTTACCCGATCTTAACCGCATTTCCTTGAGAATTTCCAAGGCCGAAGGTGATAACGGTACGTCGTGAGCTCTTTTCCCTTTAGCATCTTCGGCAGGTATGGTCCATACATCATCTTGGATACATTCCCATTTCATCCTGCTGGTTTCTCCCTTACGCTGTCCTGTCAGCAAAAGCATTTTAAAGATCGAACGGGCGGGGTCCTCCTGATTTTCAAAAGCCTTCCAAAGTTTCTTTATTTCGTCTTCCTCGTAATATCGATCTCTTTTATTTTCTCCAGCGCTATACTTTGGGGTGCTGATTACGGGATTATAATCTATTAGTCCTCTATCGATAGCAAAGGAATACATCTTCGAAAGCCTCGATCTTATACGATTTGCCATAGTAGGATAACCTTCATCATATGCCTTCTTATCCAGCAGGTTAATAACCTGATGTCGTGATATCTCCTTAATTTCAAATGAACCTAACGTCGGAATCAATTCTTTATCGATAATTCGGGCATATTCATAACGTGTCCCTTTCCTAAGGGTAGGTAGATATTTTCCTTTAAACTCCTTAGCCAATTCGTTTAACGTTACGGAACCCGGATCATATCTGGCTTTCTTTTTTTCGGCCATGGGATCCGTGCCATTATTTACTTCATAGGATAAATTTTTAGCTTCATTTCGAGCAGTAGCCAGACCAATTTTGGGATAGGTCCCAATGGTAAATCGCTTAATCTTATTTTTGTATCGATACCTGTAGACAAAAGATTTATGTCCCGTAGGGGTAACACGTAGTGCTAATCCCGCTACCAGGGTATCATAAATTTCGATTCGCTTTTCTTGAGGTTGGACGCTTTTTATATAGGAATTATTTAGCTTTTTCTTGGCCACACTTTTTCTGTTTTTGAAATTGTTCATCCCAGTGCTGGGGACAACAGGGGGACAACAAAATCGGTTAATGGTCTGAAATAAACCGAAACTCAAAGTATGACCCAACCGAATGATATACAATAGGTTACCGATAAAATTTAATGTAAAGTAACGACACGAAATTACACTTGATCAAACTGTCACGCAGGAGGTCGCGAGTTCGAATCTCGTCCGGATCGCT
>Ga0102962_1000843_pt1 | contig 12918 bp, 5 predicted proteins | sample SalPonF2_C_D2_MG_FD_84519 | JGI IMG/M metagenome (GOLD analysis project Ga0102962, IMG submission 84519) | Salt pond soil microbial communities from South San Francisco under conditions of wetland restoration - Salt Pond MetaG SF2_C_D2_MG ...
GCCACTGGTCGCGCCCATGTACGCGATGAAGCCGTCCTTGATGAACTGGCCGCTCTGCCGGTCGGGTGCGCTCGCCGGCCAGTGGCTCGTTGAGTTCGTCCGGTGGACGCTCGCCAGTTGGGCGAGGCGGTACTCCTGGAGCGTTCGCTGAGTGCCGTGGATCGGGATTCGCGTCTTCGGGTTGGTCGTGAGCGTGTAGCTGTCGATCGCGCGGGCGAGCTTCGCGGGCGACGTCCCGGAGTCGACGACGTTACGGAGGAGGATGCCGCCTCGACCGCCACCGGGAGCGCCGAGGACCTTCGGGTCGTGGTCGGTGGCGACGAAGATCCGGGCGTTCCCGTCAACCGGCGGGCGCGCGGTGGACGCGGAGGTGCTGGTCGCGACGACCGCGACCGTGGAGAGGGTAATGCTCGAGAGGAGGATGAGGACGACGAGGATTCTGGAGAGGCGATGTGGGGTGGATTCGGTCGTCGAGGAGGCGGTGTTGGCCGGGTGAGGGTCATCTAGTACCCCCGCGGGGTTACTAGAACGCGAGGTCATGCGTCACCACTCCAGGGTCGGGGGGTGGTCGGGGTGACGGAGACTTCGAGTGATACTGGCCGCACGGGTCTGGACTCGTCTGCGGCTATGTTGTGCGACGACAAAGTGTTTCCGTGGTGGTGGGACGGGGCAGCCGCTCGCCGTGGTGGTTGTAAGCCCGGGGAAGCCGGGCTGAGGGGCGACGATACCTCAAAGAGAGGTCGTCAGGGATGAGGAGTTACGACGGAACGTCGAACGATGCGAGCGTCTCTGTACTCTTACCGTTTGGCCCTTCCCAAACGACAGAGATGTGGTCTCCGGGGCTGATGGTGATTGGCGAAGTTGTGTTCCCAACTTTCAACTGATCACCTGCCTTCACTGGAGTAGACCAGGTCGTCGTCTTACCCGTGGAAGTGTCCGTAATGTTCAGTTGAAGGGTGTTTGAACTGGTGAGTTTGGGCCCACCGGTGTCGCGAACGATAACCACACCACTACTGCCAGCAGCCGCGTCGCTGGCGCCTTTCTGGTAGTTGAAGGTGAGCTTCGCGTGCGGTGTCTGGGTGGTTCCGGAGCCGAATCCGAACAACATCGTTGCGACCGCGCCACCCATCACGACGACGAGCGCGATGAGGATGAGAGTGGCGACGATCGGGCTGACTGCACGGTCCGACCCCCGGAACAGCGATGCGACTTTCTCGAACCGAGATTTGTCGTGGGTCATGTATCGGGGTCGTGGTTCCTGAGCGAGCTATCCAGCCCTCGGGAGACGACTGGCTTCCCCGGAACCTTACCGACTGTTCCTCGTCCTACGGTATAAACTTCTCGCCGGGGTGGATGGTTCACTTGTCCTACCGAATCGTGCTTCTATCGACGTCGAAGCAGGAATTCGAGGACGATAGACGTCGAGCGGACCGCAGGACGGCCGTTAGATGAGGAAGAAGACGATGACGGTGACTATGACCTGTCCGAGGGCGTACTTGAGGCCGCTCTTCCCGTCTCCGGTGGCGAGTTTGCCGCCCATGATACCGGTCGCGACGGCCTGGATGAGGGTCGCGTGGAAGAAGAGCATCCGGTATTTGGTGAGTTGGAAGTTCGAGCCGAACGCGGCGCCGTTCAACTGGCTTCCGAGTTTGCTGGCTGCGCTCGCACTTTGGACGTGAGCGACTTGCGTGAGGAGGGTCGAGTAGAGGAAGGCGTTGATGACGAGGAAGACGCCGAAGCCGATGACCGCCATGAAGACGTAGAGGAACATCCGCTGGGAGTGCTCCTTGTCGAGATCGGCGGCGTTCTGGACGTCCGTCTCGATGGCGTTCAGGACGTCGCGGACGTCGTTGGTGGCGGTGTTCGCTTGGATGAGGAGTGACGCGACACGTGTGAACCGGGGGTTGCGGAGTCGGTTTGCGAGTTCGGCGAGGCCGTCACTGAATTCGAGGTTCCACGTGAGGGCGTGACTGAGTCGCGAAAACTCGTCTGCGAGGAGGCCTGACGATGTCTCTCCGACGACGGCGATGCTCTCGTTGATGGACATGCCGGCTTCGTTCGCGCTTGCGAGCTGGCGGACGGCCGTTGGGAGTTCTTTGTTGATGTGTTTCTGCCGGCGACTGGAGACTTCGTGGTAGTACGTGACCGGGCCGATAGAGATGAAGAGCGGGACGACTCCGAGTATCGTGGTTGCCCAGAGTGGCGCGTTGGTGAGCCCGCTGAGATGAGCCGTGCCGGTCGCGAGGATGAGTAGCTCGACGAGTACTGCGAGTGGGAGTGACCAGCCGAGGGCGGCGAGTGGTTGTTCGTAGGGGTGGTCGAAGGGGTAGCGGAGGAGTTCGAGTACACGCTGACGGCGTTTCGCGGAGGCGAGGCCCTCGATGAGATGGAGGTTTTCGGTGAAGGATCGCGTGTTCCCGGCGGCGGGGGGAGTTATCATGCCACCGTCCGTCGCTGCTGTCCCTCTCCTGTCGGTGTTCCGTGTCGAGGATGTGCGTGCCTCTTTGAGCGTGCTGGCTTCCTCGTCGAGGTCGGTGGTGGTGATGGGGTCGACCGTTGTGGGGAGGGTTACGTCGATGGTTTCGGCTTCGTCGACGGAGAGGGCGTCGATGATGACGTAGAAGGCGATCGTGCCGCCGGGGATGAAGATGTAGATGATGGGGTAGAGGAAGAACGTCGTCCCGGGGTTGATTGTCCCCATGACGACGAAGATGGTGGTGAGGAGGAGCGTGCCGAGGACCATGGCGATGAGGTAGAGTTCGGCGAGGATCTCGAGTGTGTCGAGGAAGTCCTCCTGCGCCTGGTGGGCGCGCTCGTGGAACTCTTCGGTCTTATCCCGGAGGAAGGGCGTGACGCTCTGACTGGCGTGGAAGACGGTTCCGAGGTCGTTGAGGAGGGCGGCGAACTCGGGACTGGGTGTGTTGGCTCGCGTGTGCCGCATGGCTGCCTGAAGGTCGCGACCGAAGTATTCCATCTCGCGAACGATGAGCTGGCACTCGGAGGCGAACGCGCCGTAGGGGCCAGTTGAGTCAGCGACCTGCTGAACGATCTGGACGAGCGGCATATTCCCTCGGGAGAGCGCGTACATGTAGGTCACGCCGTAGGGGAGGATGTGTGTGACCTCGCGGGATCGCGTGTCCTTCTGAATCCGGGGGGCGAAGTAGAGGAGTGCGAAGACGATACTACCGCTGATGCCGCCGAGAAAGAGGGTGAGGAGGCCGCCGCCGAGGATGACGCGATAATGGTCTGCGAAGGAGGAGACGTTCTGGGGGGCGGCGACCTGGGGATGGATGGCGGCGAAGACGCCTGTCGTAGCGAAGAGGAGGGAGAGGAGGATGCCGGCGATAATCCCGCCGAGGGCGGTGAGTGCGGAGTAGATGGTGATTCGGGCGAGGTAGAGGTCCCAACTCTCCTCGTGGCGAGCCTGATTGATGTCTTCGCGGACGGAGTGGAATCGGGATTCGCGGGCTCTGAACCACCCGGAGAGTTCGGCCGCCCAGAGGTCGATTTGGGACTGGTTGTCGGCGTTCTCGGTGAGCCACCGTTCGTAGGCTGTGGAGAGGTTGGTGAGTCGGTTGAGGACGGCTTCGACCCAGCCGGACTCAGCGGCCTCGTCCGCGATGGTGGCTGTAATCGCTTGCCGGGCTCGCGTGATCTTCTCGGCGGACTCACCCATACGCCCACTCGTCGATGTCTCGGTGCGACTCCGGCCGCTTGTAAGCGGGTCGACTTGCTGGGAGGACGTCGTCGTAGGAGTGGATTGGTCTATGGCTGTCGAACTAGGAGAGGTGGATTCGGGTTCGGGTGTGTTGTCGGTCGCCTGGGGAGCTGCGGTTGGTTCTGTGTGAGCGACGACCGTGTGTGCAACGCGGTCGCCGACTCGCTTTCGGAGTGGCGACTTCCAGATGGAGAGGAACGCAATTGCGTAGAGGATGAGTCCGTCGACGACGACGAGGAGGTTGCGGACGACTGAGGCGGTTAGCGTACAGGTCCGTCCGTCGTCCATGAGGACTTGGATGTTGAGGAGGCGCTTACCGACTGTCTGGCCGTTCCAGAGACCCTCGAGGAGGAGTTCATAGGCGAGGACGAAGAGACTCGCGACGATCACGCCGATGAGAAAGCTCGGTTTGTAGGCGTGTATCGTGTAGCCGATGATAGCGATCCCGAAGACGATGATGAGTATTCCGAGCGCCTCGACGAGGGCGTCGACGATGCGTGCGCCAATTCGTTTGGCGAGTACGTCTGTATCGCCCCGGAGTGGGGCTCTATTGTATTCTCCCATGGGTATCTCTCCGCTCGCGAGCCTGCGGTATGCCCCGAGGTACACTGTCCGAGCCTTTAACTGTTGTTCGTAGTGGAGGTTCTGAGTTCGGGACTGTGAGAGACGAGAGCCTAAGTGGGATGGCGACAGAGTGAGGGGTAGATTGGTCTCCCACGACGCCGACGTTCCGTGGACGTCCTGGTGTTGTCGGGGGGGACATCCGGCGCGGCAGGCGGACGAAAGGAGAGATTGAGACACCACCTATGACACCTGGACCAGAAGAACGGCATACGCAGGATCGAATCGCGACGCTCTCACGACGACAGGACACGGCTCGGCGGTCTCGCGAAGAGCTGGAGGAACGAGTTGCCGTTCTCGAGCAGCGGTGTACTGACCTCTCCCGACTCGTGCTTCGGCTCGTCGACGGCGAATTGCCTGACCATCTCTCCGATGGTTTGTCGAATGGTGATGATTCCGATGAACCGATCTCGCGGGTGGTTGACCGGATTCGCACACGGACGGATGTCGCCGACGAGACTTCTGGGAGTGACGAGGAGTCGTCGGTCGATTCCTACTTGTGAATTGCCTCGGGGTCAAGCCTCGAGGCATTCTCCTCGTACCTCTGTAAAACGGTCTGTTGGGCCTGAATAGTACGTGGGCTGTTTGGGGGCGAAGGGCTTTATGACAGTACAGACTACTCTTCCCCATAATGAGCCACGATGCGGAGAGCACAGACGGTGCTGCATCGGACTCTGGAACCCGCTCGACCGAGGAAACGGCGAGCGATGGGGTCAGTACTCCGGCGAGTAACGGCGACCAGCACGTAATCGAGAGTGCTGAGGATGCCGACTGGGATTTGGACGACGTCGAACTATCCCCGGATTCGAGTGTCTCGATCACCGAGCGGGAATCGTTCCATCTGCTCCGACCAGCGCGACACAACTTGGCGACCTACCTCGAGGAGCATGGATACGAGATCGTCGAGACGACGTGGTTGACACCTCCATTCGCGTACGGGGCGGTGCTCCGCGACCCGATGAACGACGACTACCAGTACTACGTTGCGGAGCCCGACCTTGGCCCGGGCGAGGAATCACTCCTTGCTCAGCTCGAACGCCAGCTGCGTGACGACTTGCTGTTTCGCGCTCCCTCGGAAGAGGACGTCGCTCCCGGGGACGAGGAGGCCGACGACACGTCTCTGGGAGAAAGAGATAGGGAGTCGCCCGCAGAGAGTCTTCAGTCAGAGGCCGAGCGTACTCGGTCGGAGGTCCTCGAGGCGGCGGTACGGAATATCATCTCGAAGTACAACATGGACGTCTCCGAACCGTCGATTCGGAAAGTCCTCTACTACCTCGAACGGGACTGGCTGCGATACGAGGCGATCGACCCGTTGATGCAAGACCCTCGCATCGAGGAAATCTCCTGCGACGGCGACGACATCCCGATCTTCATCCACCACCGCGATTACGAGGACCTCGCAGTGAACCGGTCGTTCGAGCGTGACGATCTCCGGGCGTTCGTGACGAAGCTGGCGCAGCGGAGCGGGAAGGACATCTCCATCGCGAGCCCGCTCGAAGGGGCGAGCCTCCCGGACGGGTCACGTATTGAGCTCTCCCTTGGCGGTGAGGTGACGACGAAGGGGTCGGCGTTCACGATTCGGAAGTTCAAGGAGGAGCCGTTCACGCCGCCGGACCTCATCAAGTCGGGGACGTTCACGGCGGAGCAGATGGCTTATCTGTGGGTGCTCTTCGAGAACAATATGTCGGCGGTCGTCGCGGGCGGGACGGCGTCGGGGAAGACGACGACGCTCAACGCCTCGCTGTTGTTCCTGCCGCCGAAGTCGAAGCTTATCTCTATCGAGGACACACGCGAGCTGCTGCCGCCGCAGATGAACTGGATTCCGATGGTGACGCGAACGGGCTACACGCAGGGGGAGACCGGTCTGACGATGATGGACCTACTCCGGCACTCGCTCCGGCACCGGCCCGAATACCTCCTCGTGGGCGAGGTACGCGGCGAGGAAGCGCACGCGCTCTTCCAGGCGATGAACACGGGCCACACGACGTACTCGACGCTGCACGCCGACTCACCACGTGGTGTCGTGAACCGCCTCGAGAACCCGCCGATGGGAATCGAGCGCGAGTTGCTCTCCGAACTGGACGTGATCATCATTCAGTCGACGGCGCACGTTGAGGGTGAACGCGTCCGGCGGGTGCAGACGATGAACGAAGTCCTCGAGCTCGATCCGGATACTCGGCAGATTTCCCAGCGGCCGGTCTTCGAGTGGGACGAGGCGACGGACACTATCAACCAGATCGCGGAGTCGAAGCACCTCGCCAAATTGGAACGCCAAGGGCGGAACCCGTACGAAGAACTCGAGTACCGCACGGAGATCCTGAACTACCTCGTCGAGAATGACATCACGGACTACGAGGACGTGACATCGGTCGTGCAGACGTATCTAATCGCGCCCGAGCGAGTGCGGGCGATGATCGAGGCCGACGACCTCGACTTTGGCACGCTCCGACGGATTCGTGAGCGGGCCCTGAGCATCACATGAGGCGCAACGCTTCACCGATCTGGGCGGTGACCGTGGATTGGGCGGTAGGTAGAACCAGTTGGAGGCTGTAGGAGCGGACGAATGATGAATCGAGTATCGACTGGTCTTCGGACGTTCGACTCGGAACTGGGAGGGGGAATCCCGTCCGGGGGTGTCGTGGTTATTCGAGCACCACCGGCTGCACCGATTGAACTCCTTCTGGGATCGTTCACGTTGGCCGAGGACGTCGACGGGACGTATGTTACAACCCTTCGGTCACCGACACGTGTTCGGCGCGCACTGGCGGCGTGTGCGGGTGCAAGAAGCGGGTCTGGTGACGTCGATGACGTATCCATCGTGGATGTCCGCGCCCCGCTTCGGGAGTCGCCAGTATTGGTCTCGACCATCGCGGAGGGCATCGGGCTCGACCTCGATCTCGATTCGGACGATGATGAATCGTCGACGTCTGATGATGAGCTTGGAGAGGAGGGTGGGGAAGCGTCGCTGGCCCACGCTCCTGATGGCGGTTCCCGGTCGCCTCCTGACGCGGTGGATGAAGGGGTTTCAACTCCCGTCTGGGTGTTCGACTCCCTCTCAGACGTCCTCGAGGCAGATGCGGACTGGCGAGAGTTCACGTCTGCACTCGCCGAGAAGATGGAGAGTATCGGTGGGGTTGCGTACGTCTTCCTCCGGCTTGCCGAGGATGAGAGTCCAACCCGTGCAGAGGCAAGTGTACTCGATATAGCGAGCGCCGTTTTCGAGTACCGGGTCGACCGGCGAGAGGACACATCGCACTCGCTCTCGGTTATCCGGTTCATCGGTGGGGAACCACCGTCGCGTCGGATTCCACTCGAGGTCTCTGAACGCCTTGACGTGAATCCGGACCGCCACATGTGACTCCTCTCGTTTTCAGGTTATCGTCCGTCCAGGGCTTGAGTGACAAACGGTAGGCGCTCGAGTCGGTGGTTAATGGCGGAGCCGCCGGAGGACAAGTCCCACGATGATGATGAGCGCCACGAGGGACTGAACGTGATGGTACTTGACGAAGACGGCGGCTCGGTGTTCGTATGCACTCAACGTGGTGAGGATACCGCTCCAGACACTGGATACAGTAACCGACCCGGAGTTTGGCGGTCCAAGTGACGAAGTTTTCGACTGCTGGCCGGGATTCGAGTACTGCGCGGGGGGCTGGGGGGCTGGTTTCGAGGTGTTGATGGACGTCGCCGGGAGTGTGTAGGCGGCCGGCCGCGTCGAGATCGGGATTGACTGAGTGCCAGTGATGTAGCGGCTCACGTCCTGCTTGACCGTCTTCCTCGGGAGGTACTTTTCGAGAGCGTGCTCGAAGACAGGGAGAGTAATGGTGGTGCCGTTTGCTGCCTTCTGGTTGATCGTCTTCATCACATCGAGGAAGGACGCGCTACCGTTCGTCTGCTCCCGGATTTGCGTGTCGAATAGGGCGAGGACTTTGGGGCCCCGCTGGTACTCGGTGTACCTCGAAGGCCACTGCGACTTGTTCGAGAGCGGTGCTACTCTCGATGGACCCATGTCGTGTAGCGTGTGCCAAAGCGACCGGAAGGACCCGTCGTGCTCGTTGTAGGTGACGAGCGCGGCGTAGTAGTTCGCATCGGCTTCAAGGTACCACTGCATCTTCGCACCGTACGTGTTCTTCTGAATGACTTGCCGGTTGTGGACGTACTCGTGGAACCAAGTGTTGTAGATGGTCTGCCAGCCGTTCTTTATGGTCTGGTTGAGATTATTCCCGGCGTAGATGATGATTTCACCGTTGCCACCGACACCATCGGCGGGGCCAGCACGTGCTTCGTCTGTGATTACGAAGATGGTGAGATTCGAGGGACGGTGACCGACTGTGAGGAGACGAGATTCGTTCCGGTAGGCGGCGAGAACAGTGTTTGGGTTCGGAGGCATCTGCTCCGCAGCGCCTACCGTAACGACGAGGGTTATCGTTTCGTTCGGCGTTGACGACGTGTACGTGTCATAGGAACCGATGTAGATGCTCCCGGCTGGGCTCGTGATGCTCTTGTTTTCGGGGGCAGTAACGGTTCTCGAGATACGCGGCGAGTTCTGACTTCGGATGCTCCATCCTCGATTCGTCAGCCGGGAAGTGACGATGACGCCGTGTTTTGTGAGCATCGCGGGAGCGTTCACGCCGATCGGGAGTGCTGAGAGATTGACTCGAGTATGGATGATGAGCGGGCCGGTTCCGTTCCAGACTGCACGGTTCTGGGATGTACTGAGGTGCCCGTTCGTGATGTTAGTGGTCTTCGCAGTGATCTTGGACGTCGAAGTGGACGTCCAGCGCGACGCGATCGTCAGAACCGACGCCGTCTGGACAGGAGATGGGAAGTTGATGTGCTTCGTCACGAGCAGGATATGCCGGGACGGGTGGCGAATCGAGACGTGAACGGTGATGTTGGTGCTTGAGGCGGATGCGTCATGAATCGTCAAGGACGACGCCGAGAGATCGGAGTGAGTAGGAGTGGAGGCGGTTCGCGTCGGTGCGGTTACGTGGCTTACTGCCGTGACTGGAGTACTGAGGACCGCTAGGACAGCCACCCCTATAAGCAAAAACCGGAGGGCGTCGACGGGCGGGGTGAGGCGATTCATTTTTGATTACTCTCCATATCCGAAGGGGAGGATAAAAACGTGGGCGGTGTGACCACTCGTGATTTTCAAGGGAGAAATCTTGTTGAAGAGGCCGCCAAGCTACGGGTTTGTAGTGATCGAGAGACCGGAAGTAGTTAGACCGGGGTTAGAAGCCGCAGAACAGTCCGCTGCACCCGCTCGAGCCAGAGGAGGAACTGCTACTCGAACTCGACGATGAGCTACTGCCCGAGTTCGAGGAGGACGAACTGGAGCTGTGTCCCCCGCCGAAGAGGCCGCCGAACCAGCCACCACCACTGGAACTGGACGACGAACTACTACTCGAACTCGACGAGGAGCTCGATGAGGACGAACCACTATTCGAGCCGCCTCCGGTGAGGCTGTTCCACGCGTTTCCGACTGCGTTCGCCGCACCACTCGCGGCGTTTCCGACCGCGTTTGCTGCGCCACTCGCGGCACTACCAACTGCGTTCGCCGCGCCACTCGCGGCGTTCGAGACTCCACTCGAGATCGCGCCGACGGTGTTCGACGCTCCAGTAATCGTGTTGGATACGGTGTTGGATGCACCGGAGTACATGTTCCCCGCAGTCGTTGTGATCGAGTTCGAGGAGTGGTGGCTACTCGAACTACTGGAGGAACTCGACGTAGAGCTACTCGACGTAGAGCCACTGGTGGTCGAACCCGAGATGATACCTCCTGAGGTTGTTGTCTGACCACCGGATTGTGAACTACCTGTACTCGGGGTAGTGTTCTGCTGCTGGGTTTGTGCGGTCTTGTTCTGTAGCTGTTGGGTCTGAACGTTGACCGTCGTCCGTGCCATCGTCCTCGTGTAGTGCCCCCCGCTAACGCCGATGGTCTGACTCATCGTCTTTGCGGATGCCGATACAGAGGCAGTGAACGTACCACCCTGCGAGTACGTGTGCGTGACAGACTTCGTGAACCGGCCGCTTCCTCCGGAGATGGTCTTCGATGAACCGTCTCCGAAGTGGACGGTGATGGAGTTCTCAGATGCGCCCTTGATCGAGAACCTGACGGTATCGCCGGGTTTGTAGTTCCCACCGGAGGCGGAGATACCCCACTGTTTCTTCATCGCCGACGACATCTCGCCGTTGTACGCATTGAACTTCTGGGTAGTTGAGGTGCTCTTCGTGTCACCAGGAGTGCTGATGCCCGCAGTGACAGTCTCCTTCACATGGCCTGCCCAGAGCTGTGATGGGAGGGCGCTGTACTTGATCTTCGTGAAGGACCTGCTTACAGTGGCCTTGTAGTGGTCCCCGTTGGTAGGCCCGGAGACGTGGGCTGTCCTGACGACACCGTCTGAGAAGTGGACGGTGACAATTGCCGAGGGATCGGCCTTGTCACTGAACGTGACCGTACACGTGTAGTGGTTTGTAGTACTCCCTGTCTGCTGGCAGGTTATCTGAGACCCCTGGATGTGGTCGTTAGGCGAGTTCGAGACCGGTGGCGTCCCGGTAGTGGTCTTATTCGTCGAGGTGCCCGTTGGCGGAACGCCGGTCCCAGTCCCGGTTGACGTGGGGTATCCTCCGGTAGTGAACGAGTTCGGCGGGACGGGACCGATCCCGTTCGGGGTGTTGATGGGAGCGTTCGGACCCACTGGCGGGTACTGGGACGACGATCCGGAGGACGTCGACCCACCGGTGTTGCTCCCGCCGGTGTTCGTCAACCCGCCACTGTTACTGGAGCTTCCTCCACTGTAGGTGGTCGACGAGCTCGAGCCGGACGGCCCAGACGAATGTGTGTGGGTGTGCGTGTTGCCCGAGTAGCTGCCACCGTTCGTCCACGTGTTTCCGACGTTCTGCGATTGCGTATTCCCGCGCTGGCCGGTGGTCAGGGGATGCCCGGTGAACGCCTGGATGCGCCGAGTCTTCGAGATGAGCACCTGGTTAGTCTGCGTGTCGATGACCGTAACGTGGACGAGATCGCCCTTCTGGATGAGTTTCTTCTTGAGGCCGATGATGAGGGACTGCCCACTCCGCCATGCACCGGGAGTCGCGGCTCCCGAAACAGCGGTCGAGTCCTTCGTCGAGAACTGGACGCTCCGAACGGCCATCTGGACCTGCTTGTTCTTGAAGCCGTCCTGCTGGGCGCACGTCTGGTGGTGGCCGACGTTGATGAACGGGAGTGCCGAGACGGCCGACGCGACCGAGAATCCCTTGTGCTTCCCGTTGTCGTGGCACTGCGCCTGCGCGTCGTGATGTTCGCCGTAGTGGTTTCCGTTGTCGCCGTGGTGGCCGTCGGTTCCGATGGACTGGTGGAAGCCGGCGAGGTGGTGCGTGACGTTCACCGTCTTGGTGTCGGAGACGATCTTGTACTGCGGGATCGACTCGGTCACGTGTTTCGTGTGCGCGAAGCCGACCTTCGTCCAGCCTGCTCCGGGCTTGGACTGAGCGGTCTTCGTCTTCGTCTTCGTGACGGTCTTCGTTCCGGCGTAGCCGTTCCACGACCACCCATCGCCGGGTCTCGAGGAGCTGGTCTTCGTCTTCGTGCGCTGGATAGTCGTCATCCCGGCTTTGGTGAGCCGCTGGTAGCCGGCGCCGGGGCGCGTGCGGCTGACCTTCGTGACGACGTGCCGCTTGAGGGTGGTGCCGACCTGACGGACCTTCGACCACTCACCCCCGGGCGACGTCGGGTTCGTCTTGTAGTGGACCTTCCTGATCGTTTTGTGGCCGACGACGCGTCCACGGGACCATCCGCTGCCGGGTCTACTCGTGCTCACGTGGTTCTTCGTCTTCGTGACGTGCTTGACCCAGTGGTAGACGGTTTTCGTCGTGTACGTGGGGACTCTCTCCCAGCTGTAGGTCGGGACCGTCTTGTAGGTCGTCCAGTGGTAGGTGTGCCGGACGCGGGTGGTGTAGTGGTAGGTGTGACGGTGGCGGGACGTGTAACAGTACCTCGCCCAGCCCCACCCGTAGCAGTGACGACTCGTCGTGTAATAGTGGCCGGTGTGCCGTTCGTGCGTGTAGTAGTGACCAGTGTGGCGGGTGGCTTCGCGCCTGGTTCCGGTCTTCACGTGCTCCCAGTGATGGCCGCTGACGACGCGCCGGTGACCGGCGACACCGACGCTGTACCAGCCGGAACCGGGGCTGTGGATGCCAGTGTCACGTCGTGTGACGGTGTAGTGCTTCGTCCACCGGTACTTGGGGATACGCTCGGTCGTGACTTTCTGCCACTTGTAGTTCGGAACACGTTCCTGGGTGACCTTCTGCCAGCGGTAGGTGGGGACGCGGTTCTGGGTGACCTTCTTCCAGTGGTAGACGACCTTCTGCGAGTTGTACTGCTTCTGCCAGTTGTAGACCTTGACTGTCTTCTGGACGTGCTTCGTACCTGCTCTGACGCGCTTGGTACCACTCGAGACTTGCTGTTGTTCGGTGACCGTGCCGCCGGTGATAGAAGAGCTGTTAGAGGAGACAGAGGTTGCTGAGGCGGCTTGTTTGAGGTTGGTGATCGTGACGGTGGAGATGTTCTTGTGGGGGAA
>Ga0102962_1000844_pt1 | contig 12912 bp, 9 predicted proteins | sample SalPonF2_C_D2_MG_FD_84519 | JGI IMG/M metagenome (GOLD analysis project Ga0102962, IMG submission 84519) | Salt pond soil microbial communities from South San Francisco under conditions of wetland restoration - Salt Pond MetaG SF2_C_D2_MG ...
GCGGAGGTTCAGTTGTGCCTGTGCCAGATTGAAAAAAAGATCTACAGCCCGTATAGCCACATTTTCCATGGCTCTGATATATGTTTCTTTGGCCTCCTTATATTTAAGCGGCTCAATCTTCTTCTCCCATTTCAGACTATTAAAGCCATTAATAGGTTGTTGAAAACCAATGCTTATAGGTTGAGCAGAATAATTTGTAGTATCTTCAGTTAATCTGTCAAGCCGTCCCAATTGTGATTCAATAAAAATAGAACCACCTGTCAATCCAATATTCTGATTTAATGATAGTTTAAGTGAGTTATTCAGGTCATTAATTTCTGTATAAGTATTGCCCCCTTTAACTGTAACCAGACTTATTGTATGATTAAAATCCGGCAAGGTGGCATTTAAGTTTAAACTTGGTCGGAATTTAGCCACATATGTCCGGTATTCCCAGTAACTGCTGCGAAATCGGTGCTTGGCCATGATTGCCTGTAACGACTGATCCTTGGCGATAGATATTACCTGATCGAGACTTAAAACTTTCTTAACTGGTTGTGAAAAAATCAACTGACTGGTAACCAATAGGAAACCAGTGAATAAAAAATTTTTTGTTCTGTTCATCCCAATGACTTAATCAAAAGCATTATCATTAATAAATTCTGTTATTCCAGGCCTTTTTAGCCAAATAAAAATATTATTTCTTAATTGTATCAATTAACAGGACTCCGGAATATTATTCATATCTCAACGATTCAATCGGATCTCTCTCTGAGGCTCTCTTGGCCGGTGAATAGCCAAAGATGACTCCGACAGAAGCAGAGACCAGGAAAGCGATGATTACGGAAAAAGGAGATACAATAGTTTTTATATCTGCAAAACTCTCAATTCCATATGACAGAATAATTCCCAGAATTACACCAATCAGTCCGCCTGTAAAACTTATCAGAACGGCTTCAGCAAGAAACTGTACAACAATATCCTTCTTTTTGGCCCCGATAGCCATACGGGTTCCTATCTCCTTTATTCGCTCCATCACAGAAGCAAACATAATATTCATTATGCCTATCCCTCCGACAACCAGAGAAATACTGGCAATTGCGCCTAATACGATATTAAAAATATCTTTTGTCCTTTGCTGTTGCTTAAGCAACAATTCGGGTACAGTAATCTGAAAATCCTTAACATCTTCGTGTCTGCGGGTGAGCAAACGACTTAATACCTTTGTAGTAGGAGTTAATTCTTCAGTTTCCTTAACCTGCACTACTATCTTATCCAGTTGATGATAGTTTGCTGCACTGTTTTGCCCTGGATTAGTGCTTGAAGAAAAAATTATATTATGGCCAATGCGAGTTTGCTGAACATTCTTGAGATTGACAAGTGCCCTGTTTTGAAAACGCAACAGCATGGTCTTCACAGGAATATAAATATTATCGTTTTGTACATTGACACCGGTATTCTCAAAACCGGTAACAGTAACATTATTTTTCTGCAGGACACCAATTACTTTCAACCAGACATCACCAAATTTTATATACTGGTTAATAGGATCAACCTGGTTAAAGAATTTCGACCTGATATTGGCACCGATAATACATACTGGTAATCCGTGCTCTTCCTGGTAATCATTAAATATACCTCCGTTTTCAACTGGCATATTGAAAAGAGAAAAATAATCCCTATTCACACCAATAAGCCTGGCGGCTTCTCTCTTCCCACGCAATATAGCATAAGCACTAAGTGCAATTTCGGGACTTACAGTTTTAACTGATGGTATAACTGATTTGATTGCCTGAACATCTTCCATGGTCAAGCCGGGAGAAAATTTCTTTTTTTCCTTTTTTCCGTTGCTTTGGTCACTGGAATCATCATTACCGTTATCCGAGCCGGAAGCCTGTACGACAGGCGTAACAACAATATTATTGACTCCTACCATTTTTATCTGTTCAAGTATCTCCTGCTGGGCACCGGTTCCTATTGCAAGCATGCTTATCACTGCTGCAACCCCAAAAATTATCCCCAGCGCAGTAAGCATTGACCTTAATTTATTGGACAGGATTGACTCAACCGCGATGGTTATATCATGAAAATATCTTTTCATCCTTATGAAATTCTGTTTTTATCTTATCTTCTTTTCTGAAAGGCAAATTGCCAGAAATGAACCGTTTTTCAACAGAAAAATTTAATTGGTTTTTTTAACGACACCACTTCCGCCTGGTTTTTTCTGAGCACCTGCCGGACGCTTAAAATTACCCCGCCGTTGTTGTTGCTTTTCCTGAACTGCTTCACGTTGCTTCTTCTCCTGATCATGTTTCTTTTTTAGCCGTTGCTGGATAACGGCTATCAGGTCTTCTCCCTGCAATTTATAATCTTCAGGATTATCAGGAGGAGAAAGAAGTACTTTATCACCCTTTTCCAGTCCCTTTTCAACAATAATTTGATTTTCATTAGATTCGCCCAACAAGACTACCTGCTTAATCCCTTTCTTCATATACACAACAGGAATACTGTCCATGGCATATACTGCTTCCATAGGTATGTAAAATACATCAGGGTATGATTTAACGAGTATTTTATTACTGGTGGTCATGGAAGGACGCAGGATCTTATCATAACCATCTACTTTTATATCCACCTCAAAAACCTTGGCATCAGTATTCGGAAGTTGCTCACCGATATTTGCCACCTGTTCCACCACTCCTGTGTAATTCTTGTCAGGAAAAGCATCAACGCCTATTTCAACAAACTGGCCTGCCTTAATCTTACTAATATCAATCTCATTCACGTAAGTTTTTGAAAGCATTGTAGAAAGATCCGGTAATGTGGCAACGGTGAGGTCCCAGGGATTTATAGTCGAGCCTACCTTACGTTTGTCTCCGCTCCATTCACGATAATAAATAACCATACCCGGTTTAGGTGCATGTATCACAAACTTATCAAGCACAGACAACATCTCATCCCTCCGCCTTTTTATCTTGGCAAGATTAATTGTTACTTCTGTCATATCCGCCTCAGCCTGGCGCACCTTCAGCTTATAATTTTGCTGCGCCTGGGTATAAGCCCTTTTTGCTTTGTCCATATCAATCTTTGCCTGACGAATGGTCGCCGGAGGTTCAAACTTCGACTGTTCCAGTTTGATACTGGCTTCTTCCATGGCAAACTTAAGGTTGACAAGGTCATCCCTGAGGTTGCGCAGATTTATTGTAGTATCTAGTTTTGTTTTGGTATATTGAGATTCCTGTTTTTGTACTTCATCCTCAACATCCTTAAGCGTATTATCGGCTTCGGAACGGTCCAGAGTAGCCACATAATCGCCGGAATCAACTAATGTTCCCTCGGGAATCAGGTCCTGAATCTTAATATCTCTGATTCTCAGGCTCCGGCTTCGTAATTCCAAAGGGCCTGTAATATTTTCTGAATTTTTTGCCTGCAGTTCTCCGGTTACATTGACAACCACATCAAACTGTCCTTCTTCCACTTTTACCTCCAATTGAGTTGTTTCATCTGATCCTGCAGAACTATAAATAATAACTCCAAGAAGTACAACACCAATTATTACCAGAGGAATAATAAATTTACGTTTCACGTGTTAAAAATTTATTTGTTTTTCTATTGGTTATATTATTTTGACCTTTATAAGTCAACACTTCCCCGTATATGTAACGTGAAAGTATAAAATTTATGCTTAATTCTTTTAACCTCTTCTCATATCATCTAAAATCATGTAAAGTATCTTTAATTGAAAAATTACCGAATAAAAAGATCGACGATTTTTCTCAGAAACAATATTATTAATTAACCGGGAAAAGGAATTATTCATATTCCTATTTAACTTTTCTTTAACGCCAAAAGTAGATTTCGGATATAAAAGAAAAATTAAATCACGAATTATACGATATCTCTGTCACAGAAATTAATTTAGAATAATATTAAATTAGTGCTTACCGGCAATATTATCAATTGCATTCATAATCTGCCGGGCAAGTGAACTTGCTTTGGTTTTGTCAGTACTTTCCGCATAAATTCTGATAATCGGTTCAGTATTGGATTTTCTGAGATGTACCCATTCGTTGTCAAAATGAATTTTAACACCATCTATATCAATTATTTCATACTGAGAATAAAGATGTTTCAACTCATCCAATACTTTTTCGACGTTTATAACCGGACTGAGCTCGATTTTATTCTTTGATATGTAGTAATCAGGATATTCCTGCCTCAGTTGTGAACATTTCATGTGTTTCCTTGCCAGATGAGAAAGAAACAGTGCGACACCAACCAGTGCATCACGACCATAATGAGATTCAGGATAAATAATACCCCCGTTCCCTTCTCCCCCAATGACGGCACCCGTTCGTTTCATTTCGGCTACAACATTCACTTCACCAACAGCAGCAGCAGTATATAACCCCCTGTATTTTAAAGTAATATCCTTTAATGCCATTGAGGAAGATAGATTTGAAACAGTATTACCCGGAGTATGTTGAAGCACATAATCAGCAACTGCAACCAGGGTATACTCTTCACCAAACATGGTGCCATCTTCAGAAACTATGGCCAAACGATCAACATCAGGATCTACAACAAAGCCCAGGTTGGCCTTGTGTTCAACTACAGTTTTGGAGATTTCTGCTAAATGTTCCGGAAGGGGTTCCGGATTATGAGCAAATTGTCCGTCAGGCTTACAGTTGAGCTCAATAACTTCAGCTACACCCAGTTGTCTCAATAATTTTGGTATAGCGATACCACCAACCGAGTTAACAGCATCAACCACAACACGAAACTTAGCCTTTCTTATTGCTTCAAGGTCAGTTAACGACATACGGGTAACTTTATCAATATGGTAAGCAGTAAAAGTATCATCGTGCGTAATGGTACCCAAAGAATCAACATCGGCATATTTAAAATGCCCGGATTCAGCAATTTCAAGAATTATTTGACCATCCTCACCAGAGAGAAATTCACCATGACGGTTTAACAGTTTTAATGCATTCCACTGTTTAGGATTATGACTTGCTGTAAGTATGATACCTCCTTCAGCCTTTAAAGCGGTCACTGCTATCTCGGTCGTTGGTGTAGTAGCCATTCCAATATCTACAACATGGATACCCTGTGCAGAAAGCGTTCCGCTTACCAGACGACTGACCATATCACCCGAAATCCGGGCATCTCTGCCTAAAACTACGGTTATCCCGCTCGTGTCCTCTATGTCTTGCATGATCCAGGCAGCGTATGCACTCACAAATTTAACAATATCAACAGGAGTCAGATTATCTCCGGGCTGCCCTCCAATCGTTCCGCGTATACCCGAAATAGACTTAATCAGTGTCATAAAATTATAATATATGGTAGTGTGAAAATTCAATCAAAGGTATAAATTATATCTGAATTGAAAACATGCAGTCATCATGCAGGCAGCAAAAAATACCGTCTGGTGGGATAATATATAGCTGACTAACCACACATTGTGAAGTTAAAATTAAATTAGTATCGTATTATGTCCCTAAAACATTATTCCCAGCGCAGCCCCCTCCCCCCTAAAGCCTGCCTGCCGAAGGCAGTACAGGCAGGGGGCCTACGCTATGTTTTAGAATGTAGTTTCGGTTAATATTGCGGGCTGCCCCCCTTAGGATTAAGGGGCAGTGGGCAGGATTTCATGTTAACTTTTGGTTTAATATTTTTAGATCTAAAAGCAAAATTAGGAATACAATCCGATAGTCATATAAAATTATAATCCGGCACATAATAATGTTATTTTTTGTTAAATCAGAAGATGTTTCCATGCAGCAATGTTATAATTTGACTAATTTCGAAAAAAATTATGCTCATCTTTATCAGATATTCTTTAACATATTATGTTTTATCAAATACTATTACATTTACCACATTAAATTTTGAGTTATGAGAAAGTTATTTTTAGCTGTTACTATTGTCTTTCTTAGCACGACAATTGGATGTTCACAGACCTCCTCAAGTAAAGACAGTACAAAAAAAGCAACAATTTCTTTTACAGAAACCTCCCATGATTATGGCACGGTTGCCTGGGGCGGAGACGGCACGTATAATTTTGTATTTAAAAATACGGGTTCAGAACCAATGTTACTTACTGACGTCCGCACATCATGTGGCTGTACAGTTCCTGTATGGCCAAAGGAACCGATAAAACCCGGCAAATCAGATAAGATTACTGTCAAATACAATACCCGAATATCAGGTAAATTCAGCAAAACCATCACAGTATATTCGAGTGCAGCTAATTCGCCGGTTACATTGAAAATACACGGAACTGTAGAACAACGAAAGGAAAACAATAAATAAATTACAAACCTGGCAGTTGCCAGGTTTTTTTAAATTTTACCTCATGCCGAAAATTTCAGAAAGGGGCCTTCGAATGCCCGAATCACCAATCAGAAAGCTGGTTCCTTTTGCAGAAGAAGCAATAAGAAAGGGCCGGAAGGTATACCATCTAAATATAGGACAACCTGACATCTCAACACCTGATGTAGCATTGAATGCTGTAAGAAACCTGGACATGAATGTTATTGAATACAGTCATTCAGCCGGAAATGAGTCTTATCGCAGAAAACTTGCAACCTATTATCAGGAATTGGGTATTCAGATTGATCATTCAAATATTCTGATTACCACCGGTGGATCTGAAGCCATTTTGTTTGCAATGATGTCTGCCCTTAACCCAGGCGATGAGGTTATTGTTCCGGAGCCGTTTTATGCTAATTACAATGCTTTTGCCATTACTGCGGGTGTAAATATCAAAGCAGTTACATCCCGCATAGAGGACGGATTTGCTCTTCCTCCGGTTGAAGCATTTGAAAATCTTATAACTCCAAAAACCCGAGGGATTATTATCTGTAATCCAAATAATCCTACAGGTTATCTGTATACAAAAGAAGAACTTGAGCAATTGAAAGCAATTGTTAAGAAATATGATCTGTACCTCTTTTCTGATGAGGTTTACAGAGAGTTTTGTTATGACGGCAATGAACATTTTTCCGCCATGCATCTTACCGGTATTGAAGATAATGTTATCCTTCTCGATTCTGTTTCAAAGAGATATAGTGCCTGTGGAGTAAGGATAGGCGCACTCATCACAAAGAATAAGGAAATCCTTTCTACTGCGCTTAAGTTTGGTCAGGCTCGTTTGAGTCCTCCGGGGTTGGGACAAATAGTTGGAGAAGCTGCACTGGATACCCCAAGAGAATATTTTAAAGAGGTTTATAAAGAATATATCCAGCGAAGAAATTTTATGGTAGAGGCACTGAATAAAATGGAAGGGGTAGTTTGTCCGATGCCCAGAGGTGCGTTTTACTCTATCGCCCGGCTACCGGTAGATAATTCCGATCGTTTTGCCCAGTGGATGCTGAGCGACTTCAATTACAAGAATCAAACAGTAATGGTTGCTCCGGCAACCGGATTCTATGCTACACCCGGCCTTGGTCAGGATGAGGTGAGAATCGCTTATGTATTGCGGACTGACGATCTGAAAAATGCCATGGAATGCCTGGAAACAGGTCTGAAAGAATATCCCGGGCGAATAAAATAATATCCAAAGGATCCGGAGTGATTTCGCTTACTCCGGATTATTTCTTAAAATCAGGGTAAATTAAATACTTTCCCCTTATTGTCATAAACCATTCGAGCCCCTGCTGCCAGTCGTTACGAATAGTACCTTCGGATAATCCTTCTTCCACCTGTCTTCTCAGCGTGGCTGTACCAACCAGATTTTCAAAATATGAATTAAAGAAATTGACCTTTTGTTTATCATGCTGATAGGCAAAGAGCAGATATTGGAGAGAAATAGCATGCTTTTTAACAAGACTGTCTATGGGAACTTTCCGGAGATCAACTCCATAACACAATTCACCTTTATAAGGAGGATTGACGCTGGCACCCGGTATTGATTGGGGTGTAAACGAAAAATCAACAGATTCAAGATACGGACTGCCAAATACCTGGAAAGGATAATGAGTTCCCCGACCTACGCTGATGGATGTCCCTTCAAACAAACCAAGGGAAGGATACAGGTAAACAGCTCTCATATCCGGTAAATTCGGCGAAGGGGAAACCTCCAGCTTATATAATGAGTCATGTGTGTAATTTTTACAGGCAATATATTTTAAATCACATCGCACACCGTCGTTCAGCCATCCTTCACCATTTAACATTCTTGCATACTCAGCTATAGTCATCCCGTATACAAGCGGCACTGTATGCAACCCAACAAATGACCTGTAATTATCCTCAAGTAAAGGACCATCAACATAAAAACCGTTAGGATTTGGGCGATCAAGTATAAGTAAAGTAATATTATTTTCGGCACATGCTTCCATCACCCAGGTCATTGTTGAGATATAGGTATAAAATCTTACCCCAACGTCCTGTATATCAAAAAGCACAATATCCAGTCCTTCTAAATCCTCAGACCTGGGTTTATAATTTTTCCCGTAGAGTGATATAATGGGTAATCCTGTTTCAACATCAGTACTGTTTTCAAATTTTTCTCCTGCATCGGCCAATCCTCTGAAACCATGTTCCGGGCTAAAAATCTTTACAACATTTATATTTTGAGAGAGCAGGGTATCTACCAGGTGTGTTTTTCCAATCATTGCTGTCTGATTGGCAACCACTGCAATTCGTTTGGTCCTCAACAAAGGCAGGTATAAGTCCATGCGCTGATCACCGCAAATAATTTTTGTTTCTTCTTTATGCCCTGCAGGAAAAGTGCATGCCGGAAGGAAAAAGGTAATCAGTAAAATAAATATAATTGTTAGTTTAAGTTTCATTTTTACTATGTTTGCTGTATTCTTTTTTTTCAGTTTGTAAAATTAGCACTTTTGCATTAACACCGAAACATTAAAAATCTTGAATACTGAACTCTTCATTGCCCGTCGTCTTATAGTTGATAAGGAGAGCAATAAAAGTATCTCCAGGTCTATTGTAGGCATTGCAATTTTTGGTATTGCCCTGGGACTGGCGGCAATGATTATTGCGGTGTCTATTGTAACAGGTTTTAAGAAAGAGATCAGAAATAAAGTAATTGGTTTTGGGGCCCATATCCAAATTATCAATTACGATTCAAATGTATCCTATGAAACAGTTCCGGTAAATAAAAATCAGGATTTCTATCCTTCACTCGATTCCCTTCCCGGCATTAAACACATAGAAGTTTTTGCAACCAAGGCAGGCATCATAAAAACCGCTGATAATATCCAGGGAGTAGTTATAAAAGGAATAGGAAGCGATTTCGACTGGACCTTTTTCAAAAATAATCTGGTAGAAGGAAACATTTTCAAAGTAAGAGACGATTCACTTACCAGGAAAGTACTTATCTCAAAAAAGATTGCTTCATTATTAAATCTGCATGTTAGTGATGATTTTGCCATGCTGTTTATACAGGATCCTCCCCGAGCGAGACGTTTTACGGTATCTGGAATTTATGAAACCAGTCTGGAAGAGTTTGATAAAATGTATATCCTTGCAGATATTTCCCACATTCAAAATCTGAATAACTGGACATCTGATCAGGTAAGTGGTTTTGAAGTAACCATTGATGATTTTGACCAGCTCGATTACGAAACCAGGGTTGTAAAAGACCTGGTAGGATACAAATTTGATAAAAACGGGACTAAACTAAAGGTGGTTAATATTACACAAAAATATCCGCAAATATTTGACTGGCTGAATTTGCAGGACATGAATGTCGTGGTGATTTTAGTGCTGATGCTGGTCGTTGCAGGATTTAATATGGTTTCCGGGTTACTTATCCTCATACTGGAACGAACCAATATGATTGGGATACTGAAAGCGTTGGGCTCCAGTAATGTCAGCATCAGAAAAATATTCCTTTATCAGTCTGCTTTTCTGATTGCCAGAGGACTTTTCTGGGGAAATCTTATTGGGATCGGATTATGCCTGCTACAGGAACATTTCAAGTTTATTAAGCTGGATCAATCTTCCTACTACATTGCCTATGCCCCCATAAACCTTAATTTACTTTATATTGTACTGTTAAATGCCGGCTCACTGCTGGCTATCACCCTCATGCTGCTTATTCCGTCTCTGATCATCGCAAGATTAAGTCCGGACAAGACCATCAGGTTCACCTGATAAAACTAATTAGTGTCTGTCCATAATGTCCGATAACTACGTTGTTGCAAAAATTTTAATTCCTCATATACATTAGTATACTGCGGATTAAAATTTTTGCACGCTCCCGTTTAGAACGGAACAGGCTTTGTTCTCAAACATTTTGATCCAGACACTTGACTTTATTGACGGACTCTAATTATGGACTTTAACTAAATTAATAATTTATTTTGTCTGCAGTGATGTTCCAAATGTATTAATTTTACAGGTTTACAAAATTCTTTGCAGCATATCATTATAAGATTCTGCAGTACTCATGATAAACAATAAATTCAACATTAAGGAAATAATACAAATGTTAGATCAGTTACGGAGTGAATTAAAATTATTACTTACACAACCGCTTCCCGGAATAAAAGCACAAACAATTATGGCTCCTGCCGGCAGAGATCTGAAGGAGAAATACACCAATCCGGTAAAAGGAGCCGTCATGATACTCCTGTTTGAAAAGGAAAATGAATTGTTTACGATTTTTATCCGGCGACCGGATTATGATGGAGTACATAGCGGTCAGGTGGCATTCCCCGGTGGTAAATTCGAGGCTGAAGATCCTGATCTGATCCATACAGCATTAAGGGAAACATATGAAGAAATAGGGGTTAAACCAGAGGCAATAGAAGTGCTTGGTAAGCTCTCTCCGCTTTATATTCCGGTGAGCAATATTGAAGTACAACCTGTAGTGGGATTTCTGAATTCCCAACCTTTACTGGATCTCAATAGTGCTGAAGTAAGATATATTATTATAGAAAAAGTCAGTGATTTTTTTAAACCGGAAATATTGTCAACCCTTCAATTTTCAATGGAAGTAGGAAAAATAGAAGCTCCCGCATATCATGTCTCGAATGAATTGATATGGGGAGCTACCGCAATGATATTTTCAGAATTTCTTACTGTACTGAAGAATACATCATTTACCGTTCGGCTATGATATTCTTATAGTGATCATAGCGATCAATAATTTCATTGACATAATTGTATGGCTGGTTACCCCGGCAATATCCGTATTTTACAACAGGATCCTGATAATATTTAGGCTTCGACTTGTTTTTCATAAAAAAATCTACATTGTTATCCCAAACATTAGGATTTTTGCCATATTTAGCTGCCAGTCTCTGGGCATCCAACACATGTCCATATCCGGCATTATACGCGGCCAGTACAAATTTTATTCGTTGTGTTGAATCTTTGATCTTGCCTTCAAAACGTTTTTCCAGCCACTTAATAAACTGTACTCCTGCATAAATATTGGCGGATGGCGGGGAATCATCATCAACTCCAAATCGTGCCGCAGTATTCGGCATTAACTGCATCAGTCCGTATGCACCTGCCCAGGACCTTACCTGAGGATTAAAACGTGATTCCTGGTAAATCATTGATGCCAGTAATCTCCAATCCCAGCCAATCTCAGCACTGGCCTTCTTGATGTACTTATCGTATGCAGATATTTTCCCACTGTTTATGGCAAAATAATCACTGCTGACAATTGAAGCGGACTTCTGGTTGCGGAAATACTTATTGTATAACAACGCGTATCTTTTGGTACGTTTAAATTTAACCAACCAGTCGTCTATTTCTTCCTTTAGTTCAGGAGATCCTTTTCTGACGCCCCAGGCAATTTTCTGAGGAAAACTGATGGCAGTCTGGATATCAATATTTGGATAATATGTAGCATTTACCATAGCCACATTTTCATCACATACTGTGTAATTTATTTCTCCATCTGCCACTTTGGCAATCAGTTCTTCGGTTTCATCAGGTACTTCTTTCACATTTATGCTGTCGCCTATTTCTTCCTGAAGATTATACAATCGTTGTGCATATGCAGAATTTTGCTGCACATAAATTGTTTTTTCAGCAAGGTCAAGCTGGTTTCTGATGACCCCTTCATCAATCTGACGGGCTGTCATACTGACATAGTTTTCAGGTTTACGCTGAACCAATACCTGCCTCGTCTGGCTGTGAGGCGTGGTGAAGTCCACGAATGTCTTCCTCTTTGTAGTAACAGTAAGGTTTTCTGCAATTAAATCGCATTCACCATTATTGAGTTTATCAAAAGCCTCTTCAAGGCTGTTACTTACAATCACCTCCAGTTTTATACCCAAATGATCTGCCAGTTGTTGCAACAGTTCAAACTGGTAGCCCATTGGCTGACCACGGTATATGAAATAATTTGTTGAATTATAATCTGTTACAGCAACTAATTTACCTCTCTCCCTTATCTGAGGTAAATCAATAGTATCTTTCGCTTTACCTGTAATTTTATGTGTACTGCTTTGCTTGTGACATGACCCAAACAGTACTAATGATAAAACAAGCACAAATTGCGCTGCTCTCATAAAATTAACTTTCATATTTTCAATTTTGGTTAATAAATGAGGATAACAACCTTATAAATAAAATCAATTGATTTTAGGTTATATACTGAATTTCTGTTATTTAACAAATAAATTTAATTGTTATCCTTTTCATAATCTTGTGCATAAAACACCTTATGCACCGCTAACGTTTTAAATTTAACTTTTTTTAATATGCTGGTTTATAATTTCTATAAATACAGCTAAACGGTTTATTTTCTGTGCATAGTTACTGCAAATATCTTACCAGAGAAAATTTACGGATCCTAATTTGATAAACAGTCAAATTTGTTAGTTATAAAACGTCCAGTTGATGGCGAAAGTAAACAAACGGGGTGACATGGGGTAGTGAAGAGCGGTAAAGTACTCGTTATCAGGCCATCCCTGGTTGACGTGGGTGTACTGGAACGACAGC
>Ga0102962_1000845_pt1 | contig 12908 bp, 9 predicted proteins | sample SalPonF2_C_D2_MG_FD_84519 | JGI IMG/M metagenome (GOLD analysis project Ga0102962, IMG submission 84519) | Salt pond soil microbial communities from South San Francisco under conditions of wetland restoration - Salt Pond MetaG SF2_C_D2_MG ...
CAAGCGAATTATGAGCAGCAAGCGTCGCAGCCTGTGAGCCGTCAACCCTGGCTATCTCTTCAACAGCAATAATATATGACAACATATCCAGATCGTGGCCTCCGTATTTTGCGGGTATCGTCATGCCGAAGAGTCCCATCTCACCCATTCTCCTGGTCAGATGCGGCGAGAACTCTTCCTTTTCATCTAGAGCAGCGGCCACCGGCTGAATCTCTGTTTCGGCAAAAGCACGAATTTTTTTCCGTAGTTGTTCGTGCACTTCTTTTTCATATAGTAAACGATCCATAAACGAGAATATATTTAGTATACCTGATTCATTCAATAACAAGGACAGGCTGATTGAGCTCTACCTGGTCCCCGGTATTTACCCTTACCTCTTTAATGAGTCCGTCGAAGGGTGAGATAATCTTATTTTCTATTTTCATAGCATCCAGGATGAACAACAGTTCACCTTTCAGCACTTTCTTTCCTCTTTCGGCATTGAGTTTAATGATTTTTCCGTGAAGGGGTGACTTAATGATCCGTTTTCCTCCCCGGCCGGATTCTTTCGACTCCACGATAAATGGTTGTGACGGCAGGTAATCGAGAGGCTTCAGCCTGAAATCGTAACCCCGGGTCAAAACAATATCTTCGATGTCATAGCCGCTCGTTACGGTTCCTGAAACCCATTGACCGTCAAGGTCTATTATCAGGCTATCGCCTGACATATTGCGGAGGCGAACCCGGAATTCTTTCCCCTCACACTCAAACACAAATCCGTCCTTGTGTTTATCTACCACGTAAAGGTCGAATTGCCGACCTTCATAAAACACCGGCTTTTTAATCAACTGACGCCAGTAACCTATCTTTTGCCAGACCAGGTCGGTCGTGCGGACAGGCGTAGCTTTGAACAGATAACGGGTGAGCCAGAGCGCAAAGATCGTCTCCCTGTCAATCTGCTTCATATTTTCACTGAGATGGCCGGCTATCCTTTCTCTGGCGTGTTCAAGCCACGACGTGGATATACGGTCGGAGACAAAATCATCATCTTGAAGTAACTCGAATAAAAATGCACGGTTGGTCCGAGTCCCCCCGATAACGAAATTCTCCAGGGCTCTTCTGAGATTTTGTACAGCTTCATCCCTGTCCGAACCGTAAGCAATGATTTTAGCTATCATCGGATCATAGCCGGGATGTAACTGTGTCCTCCCGTCCATGCTCGAATCAATGCGCAGGCCGGGAAATGACGGCTCATGATAAGTCGTTATCTCTCCGGGCGAAGGAAGGAAGTGTTCACAGGGATCTTCGGCGTAAAGCCTGGCTTCTACAGCATGTCCTTGTGACGTTATATTTCCTTCCTGAAGAGCCAGGGGGTTACCCGCAGCAATCAGTATCTGTTGCTCAACAATATCCAAACCGGTTACCATTTCTGTAACGGGATGTTCAACCTGGATGCGGGTGTTCATCTCGAGGAAAAAGAAGTTCTGGTTATCATCCACGAGGTATTCAATAGTTCCGGCATTTTCATAACCCAGCTCCCTGGCAATTCTTAATGATGCCTGGAACATTTTACGGCGTGTAGCATCCTGCAGAAAATCAGAAGGGCTTTCTTCGATAACCTTTTGATAGCGCCTTTGGACAGTACATTCGCGCTCACCGGGAATGACAACCTTACCGTGTTTGTCGGCCAGTACCTGTATCTCAATATGCCGGGCATCAGGATAAAATTTTTCAATACACAATTCGGGATTCCCAAAATAGTTCATGGCTTCACGGGCGGAAATCTCTATAGCCTCCAGGAGTTCCTGCATATCTGAGGCTTTTCTCATGGCCTTTCCGCCGCCCCCGGCCGAAGCTTTGATCATAACCGGGAAAAGATCCTTCCTGGTTTGCATCATCTTCGCCAGCCCGGCCGGCTTGCCTTCAATTCCTTCCAGCAGGGGAACGCCAATCCCGGCAACAGCCATACGAGCTTTGGCTTTGTCGCCCATACGTCTTATAACACCGGCAGGCGGACCAATGAAAGTGATACCGGCCTTTTCGACGGCATCTGCAAAGTTGGCGTTCTCACTGAGAAAACCATATCCGGGATGAATAGCATCGCATCCGGTTTGATGAGCAAATTCAATGATTTTGGAGATATTGAGATAGGTATCGGTAAGCTGGTCGCCATCCAGGAAACAGGCCTGATCTGCCAGTCGAGTATGCAACGATCCGGCATCAGGTGCAGCATAGACGGCAACTGAGCCGATGCTCATTTTTCTAAGCGTCTTAATAATGCGGACTGCGATCTCTCCGCGATTTGCCACAAGTATTCTTCTAAACATGCTCATTTATTAATATTTAACCAATAAGGTTTTCGCTTCTCAAAAAAAGCAGCAATACCTTCCTTCGCTTCCCGGGATGATCTGACTTCGGCAAGCAATCCGGATGTGAATGAAGCAATATCCTCATCTGATGACATTTTTTTCAGCCGGCCCAGCATTTGCTTGGTGGTCCTGAGAGCCATGGGACCTGACTTAAGAATTTCAGTGGTGACCCGCTCAATAATTTCTTCCATAAATTCAACCCTGCAGGTTTCATTTACCAACCGGCAGCTATGGGCTTCTTCAGCTGAATAGGATTTTCCCGTAAGCAGCATTTCCCTTGCCTGCGATATCCCCACCCTTTCAACAATATATGGTGAAACGGTAGCGGGAACAAGTCCCAGCCGGGCTTCAGCAAACCTGAAAATGGCACTCGTTGAAGCGATGGCGTAGTCGGAAGCTGCCACAAGGCCATTAGCCCCGCCTGCACTATGACCATGGACGGATGCGATGACAACTTTGCGGCACGCATAAACAGACTCGAACATTGTCGCAAGACGTCTTGCATCGGCCAGATTATCACTATCAGACAGTTCCGACTGCTCTTTCATATAGTTCAGGTCGGCCCCGCTGGAAAAAGACCTGCCACGTCCCCTCAAAATCACAACATCCGTTTCTTCGTTGTTACTAAAGAGATTCATAACAAAGGTCAGTTCGTCAATCATACCGGCATTTAACGCATTATGAACGGCAGGCCGGTTCAGCCATACAGTGGCTGTCCTGCCGGTAGATTCTGTTTCTATGAACCTGAATTTTTTCATCATTTTTACATTCTGTAAATACCCGTTTTTGTATCTTCAAAAGGTTTATTCAGTGTTACCGAAAGAGCCATCCCCAGGATATCGCGGGTATGGACAGGATCAATAATTCCATCGTCCCATAACCGGGAGGTACTGTAATAGGCAGAACTTTCCAGTTCGTATTTCTCAAGAATCTCGCGTCGTTCCTTTTCGTCGCTCGCTCCAGTAGCCATACCGGCATGATTCGCCTTCTTTACCGAGGTCATGACGCGGGAAGCCTGTTCACCGCCCATCACGGCAATACGGGCATTGGGCCACATAAACAGGAAGTCGGGATCGTAAGCCCGTCCGGCCATAGCATAATTTCCGGCACCATAGGAGCCTCCGACGATGAGGGTTATTCGCGGAACCGAAGCGGTGGCTACGGCATGAACAAGTTTAGCCCCGTCACGGGCGATACCCCTGTGTTCAAATTCCTTTCCCACAATGAAACCTGTAATATTTTGAATGAACAGCAAGGGGACTTTCCGGAAATTACACAACTCAATAAAATGGGTCGCTTTAAGAGCCGATTCAGAAAACAGGATACCGTTATTGGCGATAATGCCAACAGGCATCCCCATTATGCGGGCAAAACCGGTAACAATAGTCGTTCCGTAGCGCTCTTTAAATTCATGAAACCGGCTGCCGTCAATGATCCGGGCAATGATCTCTCGGACGTCTATCGTATCCTTCGGATTGGCAGGAATGATGCCATACAGCTCCGGCGTATCGTAGGCCGGTGGTTCAGGTTCTGCCATCACAACCGGCTGACGAACCGGTGCTTTAAAAGTTTCGAATATATTGCGGCAGATCTGTATGGCATGGATATCATTATCAGCGTAATGATCTGCGACTCCCGATACCGAAGTATGCACATCGGCGCCTCCCAGCTCCTCGGCCGTAACATCTTCACCCGTAGCCGCCTTAACCAGGGGAGGACCGCCAAGAAAAATGGTGCCCTGCTCCCTTACAATAATCGTTTCATCACTCATGGCAGGAACATAAGCACCACCGGCGGTGCATGAACCCATTACAATCGCTATCTGGGGGATGCCTTCAGCAGAAAGTCTTGACTGATTATAAAATATGCGACCGAAATCAAACCGGTCGGGAAAAACCTCGGACTGGCGCGGTAGAAATACCCCTCCGGAATCAACAAGATAAACACATGGCAAATGATTGTTCAGGGCTATTTCCTGGGCCCTGATATGCTTTTTGATTGTCTCCCTGATGTAAGTTCCTCCCTTTACCGTAGCATCATTGGCAACAATTACCGCCTCGCGCCCGTGAACAAGACCTACCCCGGTGACGATTCCGGCTGATGGAAATTCATCGTCGTATTGACCATAAGCTGCCAGTGCCGAAAGTTCAAGAAACGGAGTACCCGGATCGACCAATAGGTCAATCCTCTCCCTGACAAGAAGTTTACCCCTGGACTTATGTTTTTCCCTGGCTTTCTCTGGCCCACCCCTCTGCACCTCCTTCTGTATGTCATGAAACTTCTCAAGCTCCTTCAGAAACATATCCCTGTTAACCCGGAATGTCTCAGAGTCCCGGTCAGTGTACGATTGCAGCTTAAACAAATTACAGTGTTTTTAAGGTTTTTACGATTGGTTAACAATTTTTTATTGCTATTGTTTAAATTTTTGTTATAAATATTAAACAAAAAATGTGGGCCAATATGGAAACCAGCGACACAAATAATTCGTAAAGGCTTGTATTAAAACACGAATAATTGTTAATTTAGCATTGGTGATAATTTAATTAACCCAATATCATGTCCGGAAACCACACAGAGAAAAGGAAAATGCCTGTTATCAGCGAAGAATCGATGAAGAAAAGAAGCCAGAAGAAATATAATCTTCCGGTTATTGGGCACTTTGCCGACAGGAGCATTGAATTCAAGTCCATTCTGCAGGCAGAAGCTGTCACCGGCATTCATTACACACTCATTTTTGAAGCCTGTATCGGGAAGATTTACAAGGCTAAAAATGTAATCTGGGAATTTAAGAAGGGGAATCACTACATCAAGTACAAGGCGTACTATATCAACGTCCAGGAAAGTTACACCCGCAAGGGTGGCTTTAATGGCTAAAACCCGGGTTATTTCAGCGCATTCTTCACCACGCCCAGAGAAATACCCAGGCTTTTCACGGCAATCTTATCCAACGCAGCTTCGTCGCCTGTAAAATGAACCGTTTGCTCTATATGCACAAGGCTTTCCATGGGAGCAAGTTCTGCACCTGGCGAAGAGGTTTCCAGCTCATAGAAAGGACCCAGCTGACTATTATCTTCGAGGGGACCATCATTATAAGCATTGACCACATCACCGCCATAGGGATGTTCCTGCATTTTCCATAATGAATTCACGTAAACTGAACCTTCGGGAGGTCTATTATGCCTTACCACGGTAAGAATATGGTTGTCGGGGTCATAAGCGGCGATATAGCTGCCTTCCCTGGCCGGAGGAATCCCGATTTTGCTGCGGTATTTCCCGTCGGCTTTGAAAAACACAAAATCAGTGGTAACTTTCAGATTTTCAGGAGGAATAGTGCCAAAATAGGACGTCTTAAGTTCTGGTTTGTCTTTATCATCCGGACCATTTTTATAAGGAGCAAAAATTACCGTTGACGGTGAAGGGACATACATACCAAGTATCCATATTGAAACCAGTCCCGTTTCCCGCTTCCAGGCTTGACTGCCGGTATTGGTAATCTGGTTAACAGACTTATAGCCTACCAGGCTGAGATCGTCGACGGGCGATATCCCGTACTCCTTTTTAATGTTTTTGCTATCAAGAATGGTTACACGGCGGTCGATGCGCATATCGAATACCGTACCGGCATAGTTACTAACCTGGAAAGATTCCCGGAACAGCGCTGAGGTATCATTTGATTCGAGCAGGGTAAATGGTTTCGAATCGAATACGGCCGGCGTTTTCCAGTTTTCAAACACAAATTCGGAACCTGCGGGGAAGAAGAGTGAATATTGGCCACCTTCAGGACCAAGCCATAAACGGTCTTCGCCACCAACCGGGTTTATCTTTTCAAGTATCCTGCCCGAGGCTATCAGATCGTAGTTAACCCATCCGAACGAAAGACCACCGGACCCATCTGCAGTACTTGTCATAACCCTTCCCTGGTATTCCGGCGACACCGCCAGGGAAGCTTTACCTGATGACAGGAATACCGGCTGGGTATACCTGGCAAGAAAACTGCTGTCATATTCAAATGTTGACATCCCTTTACGGGTGGTTTTAGTCTCCTTTACCTGTCCGCTGTTCCTGTTTGTGTTAGAGCATGATACAGAAAAAACCAGCGCGACGGTAAAAAGCAACAATAGCTTAGTCATGACAAAGTACTTTTTGGACGTGTGAATATCATTTCGATTTACGTATGAACGATTTCTCAACCGGGAATGCGATCATAGAGCACTATAAAAGTCAGCCGTGCAGAAACCTACATATCTGCATTATCATAAATGCTATACTGCAAATACGGTATAACCTCCGGTCTCTTTCCCCTCAGTGAATCAGCTAACGTCTCCTCACTGAAATGAGGTGATAAACTAGTCCAGCTCAACGTTATTAAAAACCGCTTCAATTTCCTCAGGTTTTCTCTTACTGCGCAGGTAATCCTCAAATTTCTCTGTATCCTGGTTGAATATCGCATAACCTATATTTAGATCCCTGACAAGTTTATCAATAGCTTCAGCCTTGGAGATATAGTCTTTCTTTACCTGTTTCCTGTAATATTTATAAAGTTTTTTGATTGAATAAAAAATCGTAGGTTTCTGAACGATTGTCTTGTCACTTGGTGACATCGGGGTACCCTTTTCAATATACGTATATGTTTTTTCCAGCAGATACATCTTTCGGGCAATCATATCACCGAAATAGTTACTTCCTGCTAAGTCATAGTCTATCTTGACCCTGGAAGTATCTCCGAGTGTATTAGCAAAGACAAATTTCTTCTCATTTTGTCCAATTGCTGATACAATTCCGGCAAATAAAATCACCAGGATAAATAAGCTCTTCATCATAAATTTCATCTTTTAGGTTTAAGTGGTTTTTGAACTAAGTGGTATTCAGTTGCAAAAATAGCTAAATTTATCAAAACATGATCTTTGTCATGGTATTAATGACGAAAAAATCAGGCGTTGTTATCACTGGATTATGAAAATAAGATGGTGAAACCGAAGAGCACGTTCGTTCAGGGCTATGGTTGAACAAAGCATATAGGTCCCGGTAAAGGCATAGGGCTTATAGGGGAATGTAAATGCAGGAGGGTAGTATATCAAAAAGCTTGCATAAAAACGTTTTGTTATCAGAACGGACGAGAAACAATACTTTTAAGAAAGCCTCCTGCATTTACATTTTTCACTTACATCAAGAGAGATGCCACTATTTATTTAATCAGTTACTGACAAGCTCTCCGGCAAAGAATCCGTTCTATTTAGCGTCTTTAGTGATGCCGGGCCAATTATCGGTCCGGAAGGGTGAAGCCGGCAGACCTTCTTTATTATAAAGGTTGGCATCGTCCGGGTTATCGGCCCAGGCATACCTCACGGCCACAGGATTTTTCACCTGTTCGCTGGAGACGATCACCTTGCCGTTGCGAATCACAGCTTTAGCCCAGTAAAATTTCTTATCAGGACCAGCAACCGCGAAACCCTTCAGGTATCCGTATTTATCCTTAACCATAAGTCCTGAGCCTTCGTGTGTAAAGCTTACAACGGCATTCCCGTCTTTGAAATCAACCGATTTGTATTGTGGACCCATGCTGACCACATCACGCCCGTAAGCTATTTTCAGGGCATTGAGTGCAAGCCTGTAACCGACATCCTGTTTGTTCGTGGGGTGAATATCCCCGGCTTCGCCAATATCAATAATAACGGCCATACCTGTATTATCAAGGCTGTCGAGTGTCATCGCCTGTGCTTCCCTGAGTTCGGCCCAGTCACTTTCCCCGGGTTCATCCTGAACAGCCATAAAGTTAGCCAGTTGGACGAACAGGAAAGGCATATCAGGCTCATGGAACTTTTCCCTCCAGCAACGGATCATGAGGGGAAACAGGTAGCGGTACTGATAGGCTTTCGGTGCATTGGCCTCGCCCTGGTACCAGATAGAACCTTTTACCCGGAGGTTGAGCAATGGATAGAGCATCCCGTTATACAGTGTGGCTGGTTTGTCGTTAGGGCTCATGGGGTTCAGTGAATAGTTCAGGCCTTCGGCACTAAGGATATATTTCCATGTTCCGGCCAGGCTCTGACTGTAATCACCGGCAGTCAGTTTAATATCTTCTGCCGGACTGTAAAATCCGCCACCACCGCCAGTATCGACTACTTTCACTGCAATGACGTTTTTTCCGGCCTTCAGAACGTCGGGCTCAAGAAAGTAGGTTCTCGGCTCATCATATTTATCAATGGTTTGTCCGACATGAATTCCGTTCACCCAGGTGTAATCGCTGTCATCTATTTTGCCCAGATGCAGGTAGGCGCCTTTTCCGGCTACCGAGGCCGGTATCGTAAATTCACGCCTGAACCAGACGGTGCCGTCGATACCAGGCAGTCCCTGTTTCTCCCAAAGGCCGGGCACTTCCATTTCCTTCCACAGTGAAGTATCCACATGTTCGGCTGACCAGTCGGCAGGCTTTAATGTATCCTTCATGGATATCTGGAAATCAGCCATCAGCTTATCGACTTTTTCCTGCTGTTGCTTCTTGAGTTCTTCCAGGGTATTACTGGTCACATCGTCAAAACTATGTTTGAATTCATCAACTGTGGTTATACATTCTTTGCTGGTCCAGGCTTCGACGTTAGTGCCACCCCAGTTGGTACTGATAAGGCCAATCGGAACGCCTGTTTTCTGGTAGATATCACGGCCGAAAAAATAACCGACGGCCGAAAAATCCGGAACATTTTCCGGTGTACATACCGTCCATTGTGTTTCGGGAACATCATTAACGGGAATCAGCTGAAGATTATGCGGAATATCCAGAAGACGAATCTCCGGGAAGTCGGCTTTTTTTATTTCGTTCTCTGCATCGTCAGCTTTTACAAGGGGAAATTCCATGTTCGATTGTCCGGAGCATATCCATACATCGCCAAGCAGGATGTTATCGAGAACAATTTTGTTTTCCCCCTTGATGATCATGCCGAAAGGGCCGCCTTCAGGCATAGCCGGGAAGATCACCATCCAGTGTCCTTTTTTATCAGCACGGGTCTGTTTCACTTCACCGGCGAAATCGACGACAACCCTCTCGTGCCGGTCGGCCCATCCCCAGATCCGGATCTCCTGGTTACGTTGAATGACCATATTGCTGCTTATGACCTGTGGCAGCCTGACATTAGCAAATAGAATGCCCGGGACCATCATTAACGACATGACAAGTCCCATAAGCGATATTTTTCTTTTCATAAAGCTGGTATTTAATGGTAAAAGATAAAATATCAAATGTACATCATTTGCCTGAAAATGTTAAATTCTTAGGCATTATAAGTGCTGGAAGCGGTTTCTCCGCCACGACCTGTCCAGTTTGTGTGAAAAAATTCACCTCTTGGCTTATCCACTCTTTCGTAAGTATGAGCGCCGAAATAATCGCGCTGTGCCTGCAACATATTTGCGGGCAGCCTGTCGCACCGGTAGCCGTCGTAATATGAAAGTGCAGTTCCAAGGGCCGGAACAGGTATGCCGTTAATATGGGCCGTAGCTACCACGTTCCGCCATGCTTCCTGGGCCTGGTGAATCTTATCTTTGAAGAACGGGTCAAGCAGCATGTTTTTAAGCCCGGGGTCAGCATTATAAGCATCAGTAATTTTGGCAAGGAAAGCTGAACGGATAATACAACCACCACGCCACATCTGGGCAATACCGCCGTAATTCAGGTTCCATTTGTATTCATTGGCGGCCTCCCGCATAAGTACATAACCCTGGGCATACGATATGATCTTCGATGCATAGAGGGCCTGCCTGAGATCATCGACAAATTTCTTCCTGTCGCCTTCGAATTTTGGTTCGGGGCCGTTTAGCTCGGAAGAGGCTTCCACCCTTTCCTCTTTCTGTGAAGACAGTACCCTGGCGAATACGGCCTCACCGATGAGAGTCAGTGGTACACCTATATCCAGTGCGGCAATGCCTGTCCACTTACCCGTACCTTTTTGTCCGGCTGTATCAAGGATCTTTTCCACGAGAGGTTCTCCGTCCTGTTTAAAGTCCAGGATATCGCGCGTGATCTCGATAAGATAACTGTCGAGATCCCCTTTATTCCATTCATCGAACACATCATGCATTTCATCAGTGCTCATTTTAAGCAGTTTCTTCATGATGAAATAAGCTTCCGAAATAAGTTGCATATCGCCATACTCAATGCCGTTATGGACCATTTTCACAAAATGCCCGGCCCCGTTTTCACCAACCCAGTCGCAACAGGGAACGCCATCAGCTTTGGCCGCAATATCCTGAAAGACAGGTTTCACATGCTCCCACGCCGCAGGCGATCCGCCGGGCATAATAGAAGGACCATTCAGCGCACCCTCCTCGCCGCCCGACACCCCGGTGCCGATATAAAGCAAACCCAGGTTTTCTACATATTCTGTACGGCGCATGGTATCGTGGAAATTGGAGTTACCGCCGTCAATAATGATATCCCCCTTCTCAAGGTGGGGAATGAGTTGCTCAATGATGCTGTCAACCGGTTTACCTGCCTTTACAAGGATCATGACTTTCCTGGGCCGTTCGAGTGAAGCAACAAAATTTTCAATGCTGTGTGCCCCGATGAAGTTTTTATCCTTTCCCCTGCCGTTGATGAATTTATCAACTTTCTCCACGGTACGGTTATATACGGCTACGGTATAACCATTATTTTCCATGTTAAGAACAAGATTTTCGCCCATTACGGCTAATCCGATAAGTCCAATGTCTGCTAACTGTTTCATAAGTTCATAAATTTATTTTCGTTGATTCCCGGTTTTCGGGAGGATTCTGTTTGTAACTAAGTGGATAGGTCTGTTTTTGTGAAAAAACAAAACCGGTCCGACAAGAGTTTTATGCCTTAACAAAAACATGATGTTTCAAGTACCGAAAAGCCCAGCTGTTCAAATATACCAGGAAGGTTGTCGTATGGATTGTTTATCAGCCTGACCGACCATGCCGGAGGTTCCCTGCGTACCGGGTAATTTCCCCGCAGGTACTCGAACCTGCTGACGTCCTTACGAAGAGCCTCGTCATCCGACTTTACATCGTATGACGCGTGGTAGACTTCAGTCAGAATTTCTGTTTCATTCATCCCGGTACAGTCAATAACCAGTGACATGCTCTCCCTTGGGACAGGTATGTCACCGGGCGACCAGTTGTCCAGTCCGAGATCAAAAAATGCCGAGACAGCCCGTACGCTCATGGTGGTCCCATTTGCTTTTCCATCGAGGGAGTAACCGGCAATATGGGGAGTCGCCAGGTCAACCATATCGAGCAGTTCAGGAGAAATGCCCGGTTCATGTTCCCACACATCCAGACAGGCTGCCTGTATCCTTCCGTTTCGTATGGCCAGTGCCAGGGCATTGCCATCAACAACCTCGCCCCTGGAGGTATTAATGAGATAAATGCCGGCGTTCAGCCGGCCAAAAAAACGTTCGTCTGCCAGATGGAATGTGTTATCCTCACCTCCCCTGTTCAGAGGCACATGGAAGGTGACAATATCTGATTGTGCCACGATGGTATCAAAGGTAACGAATCCGGTACTACCTTCCTCCCTGGCCCTGGGCGGATCGTTGAGTAACACACGCATCCCCAGGATTCCGGCGGCCCCGGCTACTTTAGAGCCGACATTCCCGACACCTACAACACCCAGCGTTTTGGTTTTCAGGTCAAATCCGTGTGTCAGGGCCAGGTTCAGCAATACCGATACCACATACTGTTCTACCGAAGCAGCATTGCAGCCCGGCGCATTGGTCCATTGAATCCCTTTTTCCCGGCAATACGCCGTATCAATATGATCATATCCAATGGTGGCCGAAGCAATAAACTTCACCGAAGACCCTTTGAGAAGTTCACGGTTACAATGCGTCCTGGTACGGATAATGAGGGCATCAGCATCGCGTACCTTATCTTTGTCTATGTCCTTCGCCGGGTAATACCTAATATCTGCCACGTTCTCGAAGACGCCTTCCAGGAACGGAATCTTATCATCTGCTATGATCTTTATCTTTTTCACGCTAAAACTTATCTTTATGTGCCCACAGTCCAAGTGCAGGATTCGAGATATAGAATATCTCTTCCCCGTCGGGCATGATATTGAAACCATCATGCAGTTTCTCCGGGTTATAGATTTTCAGCATATCCTCCAGCGGAGCATAACCATAGTTAACCCTTTCTATCTCTTCCCTTGAAAGCACACCCGGGCAATAGGTCACTTTAAACCGACCTTCCGGGGATCCGTGGATCAGGTGTGCCGCAGCACTCAGGTTAGCCGCAAGATCTTCATTTTCAATGGTAAGCCTGAGAATATCCGGAGTGTTCAAATATCCGTACTTCCGGATCAGGGCATCAATCTGCCGGTCTTCACCGAATTCACGGAGTCCGGGGGCCAACACAATCAACTCACCTTCATCGGCAATAGCCATGCGCGTCCGGTAGATGCTTTTATTCCGAAGCCAGGTACTTTTAAACTCTGAAGGCTTGAGACTTACCACCACTTTTTTCAGTGGCTTATCGAGAAGTTTGAAGTTCACAAGGAGTGATAATTCCGCAGCCCGTTCGAAGCACTCACGATCGTTGCCGATGAAC
>Ga0102962_1000846_pt1 | contig 12901 bp, 6 predicted proteins | sample SalPonF2_C_D2_MG_FD_84519 | JGI IMG/M metagenome (GOLD analysis project Ga0102962, IMG submission 84519) | Salt pond soil microbial communities from South San Francisco under conditions of wetland restoration - Salt Pond MetaG SF2_C_D2_MG ...
CAAACCCGGAAATCCCGGCCAAATGCTCATACAGAGGAAGGGCCCGGTCGTCGCGACCCATCTTGTAGAAGGCCTCAGCCTGCAGAAGCTGGATCTCCGGCCCCAGGGAGGAAGCATTTCCCCCTCCCTGGGAAAGTGCGGCCACCTGGCCATCTTGCCCCAGCGCGGAAAAGGTTCGAACGGCCAGAGACTCCAGTTCCGGGGGAAGGGGCCGGCCTGCGGCTTGCAATCTTTCGGCCGCTTCCTTCAACTTGCCCTGCCGGCGAAGGGAGCGAACCTCCAGAGCCAGGATGGCACTTCGGCTTTTTCCTTCCGGGTGGGCGGCCAGGTACCGATCACCATATTTCACAACCCGGGTGTCGTCCCCCCCTTCGAAATAGAGTCTCAGCAAGGAGAGATAGGCCTCTTCGCTATGGACTTTTTGCCCGGGCGCATCCAGCATGAAACGATAAACTTTCTCCGCCCGGTCAAACAGTCCCAACCGGCCATATGCCTTCGCCAGCTCCTTCAGAAAAGGCCACTTCATGGTGCGATAGGGGATGAGCCGGCGATTCTGCTCCGCCAGAACGGCGGCCTGCAGATCTTCACCCCGGGCGATCAGGTTTCCGATGGCCGACGGCAGGACCTCCGCCAACAGCGCTTCGGCGTCCGGGCGCAGGGAGCCAGCCCGGAAATCGCGCAGAAACGTTTCCAGCAGCCGGGCGCTCTTGACCTTCTGCCCGGCCAGGGACCATGCCAGAGCCTGCTTGAAAGCGGCCTCCTCGCGCACCCCTTCGATCGGCGCCGCGGCGGCAATCTGGCCGTAGTTTGCCGCGGCATCGGCATAATCGGCGCCTTTTTTCTTCAGCACCTCCAGATCGATCAGTTTCATCCAGGCCCGATAGCCCGCCTCTTCCTTGGGAAACGCTTTTCGGATTTCAGCCAGATCCCCTCCGGCTGTTTCCGTCCTTCCCGCCTGGTAGGAGGCACAGACCCCGGCCAGGCGAACCATCGCCTGTTGCGACGATGAGGGGAGCCTCTTCTCAAGAAGGTGGAAAAAACCGACCGCCCGGCGGTCGTCGCCGATTTTCGAAAAGGTCCTGCCGGCCTGCCAGAGGGACAAGGGGCGGTCGCTAAGAACCCGCGGAAACCTCTTCATCCGCCGATAGGCAGCGACGGCCCGGCGGGGCGAAACTCTGGCCGCCAGCGCATCGGCCCGCCGCAAGGCGACGAAGGGACGTAACGACCGGGGGCAGGCAGAGCGCTTTGGAAGGGCCCCCAGGGCATCCTTGAATCTGCCGATGTCCAGGTCGGTTTCCCCCTGAAGGAGCTGCAGGTAAGGCCGAAACGGGCTGTGCGGAGCGACGGCTCCACGCACCTGCTCCAGAAGGGCGCGCGCCTGGTACGGTTTGCCCCGAGACGCCAGAAGGTAACTTTTCAGATATCCGGCCCAGGTCGCCACCGGTTCCCCCGGCGCAGAGGCCAGCACCCGATCAAGGCCGGGAAGCGCGCGCTCCGGGCTCCCCGCCCGCAGCTGCGCCTCACTGCAAAGCACCGCCAATGCCGGGGACGGGTCACCTTTACCTTTTGCCGCACCCGACCCCTGGGACGCCAGAATTTGGGACCACTTCCCGGCCCGGGCCAGGGCAAAGAGTTTTTTTGCGGCAGACGCGTCTTTTCCCAGGCTCCGAGCGTGCGGCAGAGGCGGCAGCGTGTAATGAAGCGGCACCCGCAGCCTCATCGGCGTCTGATAATCCCGGAAAAAACGCGGCCAGTCGCCCGCATAGTCTGAGTGCGGAGGCACGGTGGCGAGCACCTTCCCCTTTTCGGGTTTCGGCATGCCGCCGATTCGCAGGGCCACGGCGGGACGGGAGGCGTTCGGTTGCCAGAGCAGATCCAGGACGATCCGGGAGGGATGATGCAGAGCGGCCGTCAACACCCTGCCCGGCGGCCGTCGCAGCAGAAATGAAACGATGAGATCCTCTCCTTTTCTGGCAAACAGGACCTTGACGATCTGCCGATCCTGAGGCAACGACTGCAACGAAGGTGCCACGCTCGTCCCCGAAAGAACCAGATCGACCCGCCGGCCCGACGCTTTCGCCTCGTAAACCGGCAACGACGACACCTTCAGCACCAGCCGGGTGGAGTCGATGCTCTTCTCACCGATGATCCCCGTCAGACGCGAAGAGGCCGCCCCCAGGACGCCTTGGGGGGCAAGCACCAACAGACCGGTCAGGAACAAAAGCAGGGAACGCATAAAAACCTCGAAAGCCGCCAGGATGAAAGGGCCTGCAGTCAGCTTTTGCTATTTACATGCCAATATGCAGGCACCTTAAATATCGAGGTTTTTATAAAATTGGCAATGCAATTGGAGCCTTTAGTCATTTTTCTGACATGCCCGGAGAGACATATCCCTTTCCCGTTGTTCAGGAATTTGACAGTCGGCGCCCCTGATTCCCTGTTTCGTCTTTTCCCAGACATTCCCCGCCAGGGGGAAGGTACTTCTCACTCCCTTCGCCGAATCCGACGTTCCCCATCGTGTGCCCGTCAGTGAAACGTCTCACGAGAGGCGAATAAATGGCAGACTTCACGGCCGATGGACAACGACGACAAAAGGAATTCCAGATAAATGTCCCTCCCATTTCTTTCAAACATGCCTGCCTGGAAGAACAGAAAAAGCTCAGGGGATGAAGTACTTCCCGGCAAAGGGCAAGGACGCCGGCGCAGGCCGGTCGACTCCGAAACGATTTTTGATTGACCCTTATTGAGCCCTTACAACGAATATGGTGCGGATTTTGTAACACCCTCAGGGATAATCCCTCTCCGTGCGGGAATTCCGTCAGACCAGAAGAAAGATCTCTTCAAATTGGGACTTTGAACTCACAGGCCGAGGAGAATTCATGAGTGCCGACATATCCTCAGATCAAGTTGAAATTATTAGAGAATTTGTCCAGGAAAGTCGAGACATGCTCGATAACCTGGAACCTGCCATCATCGAGTTGGGACAGAGCTGTCAATATGTCGACTGTTGGTCAACGCTGAGTTGTACCGATGAATCGTGCTCCCGGCACGGCGTTCGGGTGGAAAAACCGTGCTGGCTGGATAAGGGATTCATCGGCGAGGGTGCTCAGAGCTGCATCTTCACCCACTCCGAACAGGACTGCAAGGCGTGCGCGGTGTTCCGGTCGATCAACGGCGATCCCGAAACGATGAACGCCATCTTCCGCCTCTTCCATTCGATGAAGGGCAGCGCCGGCTTTCTCGATCTGAGCCATATCTCCCATGTGGCCCATGCAGCGGAAAATCTCCTCGACCGCATTCGCTCCGGCAAGATCTGCCTGGAGCCGGACCATGTGGAACTGCTCTGCCGCTCCTGCGACTTTTCCAGGGCGGCCCTGGATCATGTCGACGACCATTTCGACGACGAGGAGATGGCCGGAGACGCTCAGACGATTACTGCCCAGCTCGAGGAGGCGATTGACAAGGCCCTGGCCCGCGCCGCGGGCGCGCCCGTGGAGGGTCCGGACTCCGCGACGCCCGCTCCTTCCCCGGGAAGCGAACTCGACCTGCTGCTCTCGCCGGAGATGATCGAAAAGTTTATCCTCGAGGCCGACGAGTTGCTGCAAAGCACCGAACAGGGCCTTCTCGGCTGGGAGGAAAATCCTGAAGATCAGGAGATCGTGGCCGAACTGTTCCGCAACATCCACAGTTTCAAGGGCAACTGCGGTTTTTTCGGGTACGCCGATCTCGAGCGCCTGAGCCACCAGATGGAAACGGTCCTCGACGCAGTCAAGTCGGGACGTGACCTGAGAGCTGAAAATTCCGCCGAAATCCTGCTCGGCACGGTCGACATCCTCAAAGACGGCATTTCCCAGCTTTCCCGGGGCGAAACCTGCACGATCGAAGATCTGGAGCACCATATCGAGACACTCAAAGCCCTGGTCAGTCCCCGGCTCGGCGATTTGTTGATGGAAAAAGGTGGCATCGATCCCCAGGCCATCGAATCCGCGGTCCAGAGCCAGCGGCGCCCCCTTGGCGAGATCCTGGTCGAATCGGGCAAGGCCACCCGCGAGCAGGTCGAAGAGGCCCTCAAAGAACAGCAGATGCGCGCTTCCCGGGAGCAGGCAGCAGCCAAGGGGAACAAAGAGAAGACCGCGCCGGTCAAGCGCCAGGACATCCGGGTCGACCTCGAGAAGCTCGACGACCTGATTAATCTTATCGGCGAAATGGTCATCGCCGAAAACATGCTCATCCACAACCCCGATCTGCAGGGCCTGGAGCTGGAGAATTTCACCAAGGCCAGCCAGCAGATGAGCAAAATCGTTCGGGAATTGCAGGAAATGGCGATGATCATCCGCATGGTACCCGTTTCCGGCCTGTTCCGCCGCATGATCCGCCTGGTGCACGACATTTCGGGCAAATCGGGGAAAAAGGTCGACCTGCAGCTTTTAGGGGAAGAAACAGAAGTCGACAAGACGGTCTTCGAGAACCTTTCGGACCCGCTGGTGCACCTGTTGCGAAACTCGCTGGATCACGGCCTCGAACCGCCGGAAGAGCGCCTAAAAGCGGGGAAACCGGAAAAAGGAACGGTGAAGCTCTCCGCCAGACACGAGGAGGGCGAGGTGTGGATTACCGTGGAAGACGACGGCCGCGGTCTGAACCGGGATAAAATCCTGGCGAAAGCGATCGAAAACGGCCTGATCGAGGGAGACGGCTTGGATCTGAGCGACCGGGCGGTTTACAACCTCATCTTTCAGCCGGGCTTTTCCACCGCCGACAAGATTACCGACATTTCGGGCCGCGGGGTCGGCATGGACGTGGTCAAACAGAATCTGCAAAAAATCAAGGGCAAGGTCGACGTGCAGAGCAAGCCCGGTCAGGGCTCCCGGATGACGCTGCGCATCCCGCTGACCCTCGGCATCATAGAAGGGATGCTGGTGCGGGTCGGGAAGGCCAAAAGCATTGTTCCGCTACTCTCCATCCGGGAAATTTTTCGCCCCTCCCCCGAAGCGATCACCCGGACCGCCGACGGCCTGGAGCTGGCCCGGGTGCGGGAAAGCTTTTTTCCGGTCAAGCGCCTGCACGACTATTTTCTCGAACCCCCCGACAGTCCGGAGGTTACCGACGGAATCCTCATCGTCCTCGAATACCAGGAGAACCACATCTGCCTGATGGTCGACGAAATCCTCGGCCAACAGCAGACGGTCATCAAGGGGCTTTCAAGTTATGTCGGCAACGTGCGGGGCACATCGGGGTGCACCATCCTCGGCGACGGAGAAATCGCCCTCATCCTCGATGTCGGGAGCCTCTTTGAAATGGCCGAGTTTTCCTGATGGCGTCGCAAAAAGTCCGCCCTACGGCGTTACGGTTGTTTTTCAGGACCTCGACCACCCTGATGGTGGCCTTCGCCCCTGAAAAACCACCAGGCCTTGTAGGACGCAATTTTTGCTTAGCCATCCACTGAGTTTTTGAGCGTGCATCTTTCTTGACGTAAGGCAATTGCAGAATAGTCGGGCTTGACCGGCAAAGGACGCCAAAGTGCCTCCTTCTGCCAGCCACCGCCCGTCAACCTTTCGGTAAGAAGCCATGAAGCCGGGCGCCCGACCTCCCCACGGACGCCGCGAAAAGGAGTGAATCATGGGAATTCAGACAAAAGTCGCCGGTGTTCTTATCCTTATCCTGGTGGCCATTTTCACCGCCACCACCTGGATCTCCACGCATCAGACAACTGGCCTTATCGCGGCGGAGGGGCACGCGGCCGGTGCCCTCATGAAAAAGGAAGTCACCAACACCGCCAGCACCCTTTTCTCGACCTGCGAGGAAGGGGGGTGGGGGTTCATGGAGAATGGAAACGTCGACCAGTTCCAGAAGCTGATAAAAAAATTCGGCACCTTCAAGGGCGTCGAGGAGATCGGCCTGGCCAACGGCGGGGGGAAAATCGTCTATACCAGCAATTCTGAGAGTACGGGGCAGCCCTTCGATACGGCGGTCTTCCAAAATGCCGCCGGCCAGAAAGGCGTCTTTCGCACCGAGAACGCCGACGGCCTGCTCTTTACCCACGCCCGCCATTTCGGAAAAGCGTGCCTGGGCTGTCATATGGACAAAAAAGAAGGGGAACTGGCCGGGGTCCTGTACCTGCGCTACAGTCTGAACGAGTTGCGCCAGATGCAGAAGGCCAATGTCGCCGCGGTCGCCAAGGCCGAGCACCAGAGTTGGCTCACCGGGCTGCTGACGGCCTTGGGGGGACTTGCCCTGGCCGCCTTGGCCATCTATCTGCTTCTTGGCTCGATGGTTCGCCGTCCCCTGGGAAATGTCGTCGGGATGCTGGAGGAGATCGGCAAGGGACGCCTGGGCCGCCGGCTGAATTTGCAGAGCGACGATGAAATCGGCCACATGGGCACGACTCTGGACCGGCTGGCCGACACACTCCAGAATGATATGGTCGCCTCCCTGACGAAACTGGCCAACGGAGACATTACCTTCGACGTCACTCCCCACGATGGGAACGACGAAGTGCGCGGGGCACTGAAACGCCTCGGCGAAGACCTGAACGACGTTCTGGGCCGGGTTCAGTCCGCCGGCGAGCAGATCGCCGCCGGGTCGACGCAGGTCGCCGACTCGAGCCAGTCCCTCTCTCAGGGGGCGACCGAGCAAGCCAGCTCCCTGGAGGAAATTTCCAGCTCGATGACCCAGATGGGCTCCCAGACCAAGCACAACGCCGAAAACGCCTCCCTGGCCAATCAGCTCTCCTCCGAGGCCCGGGACGCCGCCCAGAACGGGAATCAACAGATGGGCGAGATGGTCCGCGCGATGGAGGAGATTCGCGAATCGGGACAGAACATCTCCAAGATCATCAAGGTTATCGACGAGATCGCCTTCCAGACCAATCTGCTGGCACTGAACGCCGCCGTCGAAGCGGCCCGTGCCGGCCAGCACGGCAAGGGCTTCGCGGTGGTGGCCGAAGAGGTGCGGAATCTGGCTGCGCGCAGCGCCAAGGCCGCTCGGGAAACGGCGGAGCTGATCGAAGGCTCGGTCAGCAAAACCCGAACCGGGGCCGACATCGCAACCCGCACGGCCAGTGCTCTCGACGAAATCGTCCAGAGCGTTTCCAAAGTCAACGACCTCGTAGCGGAGATCGCCGCCGCTTCCAACGAACAGGCCCAGGGAATCGGCCAGGTCAGCGTCGGGCTGGAACAGATCGACCAGGTCACCCAGCAGACCACCGCCAGCGCCGAAGAGAGCGCCGCCGCCGCCCAGGAGCTTTCCAGCCAGGCCAACGAATTGCGCCAGCTGCTCAAACGGTTCCATCTGAAAAACGCACGGGTTTCCTCGCTGCCGGCGCCGCCTCGCTCCATGCCGGCCCAATCCAGGAAACCGGAACCGCCGCCCCAGCCGAAAAAGGAGATCTCCTGGGGCTGGGAGAGCGACGATTCCGCAGCGGCCCAACCGGCCTCCGGCGGCCCCGATCCGTCTGCGATTATTGCCCTGGACGATTCGGAATTCGGCCGGTATTGATCGAGCGTACCAAACCGGCCGTATGGCCATTTGAAGCAATGGAATTGTGCGGAGCAAAGAAGTGACGTAGATGGTGGTTTCAGGGATCTTTTAATGCATTTCTTATTTCAGGAAAGAACTATGTTCGCCAACTTGAGTATCGGTAAACGCCTGTTCCTCTCCTTTACTGTTATGCTGGCCGTCATGGCCCTCATCAGTTTTCTCGGTTTTCACTCCATTGAGACCTTTGGGAAGGATCTGCACACTTCACTGACTGTCACCAAGGAATTCTCCGCGGCCACCGACACGGCGCGAAGCGCCCAGGTGGCCTTCAAAAAGCAGGTTCAGAACTGGAAAGACATGCTGCTGCGGGGACAGGACGCCGCCGACATGGGAACCTACCGGCAAAAATTCGACGGGGCGGACAAAGAGGTCGCCGCCGACCTCCGGAAGCTCAAAGCCGAGCTGCTGAAGCTGCATGTGGCGACCGGAGAGGTCGACGATCTTCTGCAAACCCATGCGCGACTCGGGGATAAATACCGCACCGCCATCGTCGAATTCGACGCCACGGACGCCACGAGCGCCCGCCAGGTCGATGCCACGGTGCGCGGCATCGACCGAGCCCCGGCCGCCCGGATTGACGCGCTGGTGGCGAAGATCCGCAACCTGCAGCTCCAAAAACTGGCGCAAACCGATGCCGCCTTCGGCAGCGAAGCAGGACACCTGGAGAAACTGATTCTCCTCAGCCTGCTCGCCGGAATTCTGCTGGCGGGCTTTCTGGCCTTCCGCATTACCCGCGGCATCACCCGCCCTCTCAGGCAGGCGGTGGAGCTGGCCGACCGACTCGCCATCGGCGACTTGCCCGCGGAAATTGCCGTCAAAGGACGGGATGAGACGAGCCAGCTTCTGACATCCATGAACAAGATGCTCGACTCCATGCGCACGATCGCCGCCATGGCCCGGGAAATCGCCCAGGGCAATCTGACCGTGGAAATTCGCCAGCGCTCGGACCGGGACGAACTGATCCAGGCCCTCGGCGCCATGGTGGGTGGGCTGCAGGGAATGGTGGGCGAACTCCAGGGGACGGCCGGGAAGGTGACCGGCGGCGCCAGCCAGGTCGCCGACTCGAGCCAGGCACTCTCCCAGGGGGCGACCGAGCAGGCCAGCTCTCTGGAAGAGATCTCGAGCTCAATGGCGCAGATGGGCTCGCAGACCCGGCAGAACGCCGAAAACGCCACCCAGGCCAATCAGCTTTCGGCTCAGACCCGAACCGCCGCCGAAAACGGCAATCGGCAGATGATCGAGATGGTCGATGCCATGGGAGATATCAGCGAGTCGGGCCGAAACATTTCCAAGATCATCAAGGTCATCGACGAAATCGCTTTCCAGACCAATCTGCTGGCCCTGAACGCCGCCGTCGAGGCAGCCCGCGCCGGCCAGCACGGCAAGGGGTTTGCGGTGGTGGCGGAAGAGGTGCGCAACCTGGCCGCCCGCAGCGCCAAGGCCGCCCGGGAAACCGCGGAGCTGATCGAGGGATCGGTGGCCAAGACGGAAAAAGGGAGCGAAATCGCCGACCGAACCGCGGAAGCACTGGAAGAGATCGTCCAGAGCGTCTCCAAGGTGACCGACCTGGTGGCGGAAATCGCGGCGGCGTCCAACGAGCAGGCCCAGGGGATCGCTCAGGTCAACCAGGGGTTGGGTCAGATCGACCAGGTCACGCAGCAGAACACCGCCAGCGCCGAAGAGAGCGCCGCCGCCGCCGAGGAGCTCGCCAGCCAGGCATCCGCCATGAGCCGCATCCTGGCCCGCTTCAAGATCCACTCCGGCGCCGGCCCGAAAGCCCCCGGCGCGCGCAAGCAGATCGCCCTCGAAGACAGCGCCGGGCAGTCGGCCACCTTGATCAAATGGGACGATTCGTTGAGCGTTCAGGTGGAACAGATCGACCAGCAGCACCGCAAACTGGTCGATTTAATCAACGAGCTGTTCACTGCGCTGAAATCGGGGAAAGGGAGCGAGGTTACCGGCCAGATTCTAGACTCCCTGGTCGATTACACCCAGTACCACTTCCGCGAAGAAGAGAAACTGATGGCCCTCCACAGTTATCCGGACCTGGATCGCCATCGCGAGCTCCACGCGGAGCTCATCGACAAGGTGTCGGATTTCAAGAGGAAACTGGCCGATGGCAAAGTCTCGATTTCGAGCGACTTGTTCAACTTCCTGAAATCCTGGCTTATTTTCCATATCAAGAAACAGGACAAGGCGTACGGCCCCCACCTGAACGAGAGAGGGGTCTATTGACCCCATTCCCTCTTCTTGAATCGGGTCCGGCAAAGCGTTTTTCGGCTAATACGGCGGTTATGAGAACGACAACCCGCCAAGAAAAAGGAGCACACTCATGAGCGACAAAACGGCGAGATCGGCCTACAACGACGAGATTTACGACGAGGATGAAGATACCCAAAAAGGGAAATACCTCACCTTCCGACTTGCAAAAGAGGATTACGGCATCGAAATCCGCAACGTCACGGAGATCATCGGCATCCAGAAAATCACCGAGATCCCCGAGTTGCCGGATTATATCAAGGGAGTCATCAATCTGCGGGGGAAAGTCATTCCGGTCATGGATGTCCGCCTCCGCTTCAGCCTTCCTGCCCGCGACTACGATGAACGCACCTGTATCGTCGTCGTGGACATCGACGACAAATCGGTGGGACTGGTGGTCGACCAGGTCAATGAAGTCGCCGACATTCCCGACGAGAACATCGAGCCCCCTCCCCGGACAAGGCGCGAAAGCGGCCGATTTATCCAGGGTCTCGGCAAGATGGAGAAGGAGGTAAAAATCCTCCTGGACGTCAATCGGCTGCTTTACGATGAAGAGCTGGAGCAGATCGCCAGCGCCGTCGATCAATAATCGGACCTTGCCCCGCACCTTTGCCGCACGAGTAACATGGAGCGTCTCCTGCCGCCTTTCGGGATGTCGGGCTTCGTTGCGGGCGCGCGGGGAGAAGTTCGTCTTCCACCGGTGAAACTATGTCATTCAACTTCAGCGACGACCGGAACCAACCCGAAACCGCAGGTTCCGGCAACGGCACTGTTCTGATGCCTATCAGCGATCAGGAATTCAATCTGATGCGCGAGCTGATCTATCGCAAGTTCGGCATCAATTTGACCGACCAGAAACGCTCCTTGCTGGTGGGCCGGCTGCAGAAGCTGCTCAGGCAATGGGGTTTCAGCTCTTTTCGCGATTACTACGAACATCTCCAGAACGACAAGAGCGAGCGGGCCCTGGGGGAGCTGGTGGATCGCATTTCCACCAACCACACCTACTTCAATCGGGAAAAAGACCACTTCGACTATTTTCTGAAAACCGCCCTGCCCGCTGTCGTCACACGGTTGCGCAAGGAGAATCGTCAGGATCTGCGCGTCTGGTGCGCCGGATGTTCCAGCGGGGAAGAAAGCTACATGCTGGTGATGCTGATGAAGGAATATCTCGGCAAGGACTACCCGAAATGGAATGCCGGCGTGCTGGCCACCGACATCTCGGAGCGGGTGTTGAGCATCGCCCGAACAGGCACCTACCCCGCCGACAGGGTCAACCAGTTGCCCGAGCATTTTCGCACCCGGTACTTCCAGCAGCTCGGCAGCGGCCAATGGACGGTCAAGGAGGAACTGAAAAAGGAAGTCACGTATCGTCGCTTCAACCTGATGAACAAGGAGTTCCCCTTTAAAAAGCCCTTTCAGATCATTTTCTGCCGCAATGTGATGATCTATTTCGACCAGCCGACCCGCGAAACCCTGATCCGGAAATTTCACCAGTTCACCGAACCGGGCGGGTACCTTTTCATCGGCCACTCGGAAACCATCGGTCGCAGCCAGAATCTCTACCGATATCTGATGCCGGCCACCTACCGGAAGGATGAGAACCCATGACCCGCAAAATTCGCGTCCTGGTTATCGACGATTCCGCCCTGGTGCGCCAGCTCCTCGCCAAGGGCCTGGCCCTCGATCCCGGCATCGAGGTGGTGGGAACGGCCGCCGACCCCTACATGGCACGCGACAAGATCGTCCAGACCAACCCCGATGTTCTGACTCTGGATGTGGAGATGCCCCGCATGGACGGCGTCGAGTTTCTTCGTCGTCTCATGCCGCAATATCCCTTGCCGGTGGTCATGGTCAGCTCCCTCACCCAGCGCGGCAAACAGATCACCATCGACGCCCTGGAGGCCGGCGCGGTCGATTTTGTCGCCAAACCGACGGTGAATGTCGCTCAGGGGCTCACCGCCATGCTGACGGAACTGCGGGCCAAAATCAAGATTGCCTCGACCGCCAACGTCTCCCACTGGAAAAGCAAACGGGCGACCCTGACGAAGCCCAAGGCCGTTGTCTCCGCCGGCTCCCTGGCGGAATCGACCGACAAGGTCATCGCCATCGGCGCGTCCACCGGCGGCACCGAGGCGATCAAGAAGGTCGTCACCCTCTTCCCCTCGACCGCCCCCGGCGTGGTCATCGTTCAACACATGCCCGCGGGTTTTACCAAGATGTTCGCGGACCGGCTCAATCAGTTGTGTGCCATGGAGGTCAAGGAAGCCGCCTCCGGGGACCGGATCATGCCCGGCCGGATTCTCGTCGCCCCGGGCGGACTGCAGATGAAGGTCATTCGTTCAGGAGGAATCTATCAGGTCTCGTGCCAGCCGGGACCGAACGTCAGCGGCCACTGTCCCTCGGTGGATGTCATGATGAACTCGGTCGCCCAACAGGTCGGCGCCAACGCCGTCGGGGTAATGTTGACCGGCATGGGAGGCGACGGCTCCGACGGCATGCTGGCCATGCACCGGGCCGGAGCCAAAAATCTGGCGCAGGATGAAGCCACCTCCGTCGTTTTCGGCATGCCGAAAGTCGCCTATGAGAAGGGGGGCGCGGAACGCCTGGTGCCGATCGACGAAATCGCTTCCGAAGTTATCAAATTGTTTTCGAAGAGGCGTGCATGAGCCAGATCATTCTCGGAATCGGCGATCTCGGCGCCACCAACACCCCGGGCACGGAGGTCAAAACTTTTGCCCTGGGCTCCTGCGTGGCGGTCATTCTGCTCGACCCGAAAACCCATACCATCGGCATGGTTCATGTCGCCCTGCCCGATTCCAAGGTCAATCCGGATAAGAGCCGAACGCTCCCGGGCTATTTTGCCGATTCGGGAATTCCCGCGCTCCTGCGGGAGATGACGAAACGGGGATGTCACCCCAAGGGACGGGGAATGGTGGTCAAACTGGTCGGCGGGGCGGCGGTCATGGGTAAAAACGATATCTTCAATATCGGCAAACGGAACGTCCTGGCGATTAAAAAAATCCTCTGGGGGCACGGCATGGGGGCTCTGGCGGAGGATGTCGGCAGCAATCACAGTCGAACCGTGTCCGTGGCGGTAAATACCGGC
>Ga0102962_1000850_pt1 | contig 12866 bp, 15 predicted proteins | sample SalPonF2_C_D2_MG_FD_84519 | JGI IMG/M metagenome (GOLD analysis project Ga0102962, IMG submission 84519) | Salt pond soil microbial communities from South San Francisco under conditions of wetland restoration - Salt Pond MetaG SF2_C_D2_MG ...
CAGATTTCAAGGGGATTATGTTCCACCCAGCCCGGCTGCGGAAAAATCTGTTCATGTTCTTTCTGATCCACACCGATGATCCGCCCGCCGTGATCAAAAATAACGAAGCGGTTACTGGTTGTGCCCTGATCTAGTGCGCCCACGTATTCGGCCATGGTTTGATTTCCTTTTCGACTTATTTTTATAGGGCATGGCAGACAACTTATATGTTATTCAACTATTTCATTTAACTTAGTAATTTTCACTTTGAATGTTTGCGCGCCTTAGTCCTTATGCGTCATCATACAAATATCAATAAAATATTGTCTATCAAAATTTTCGCATGAAAGGTGAACAACACGGTAAAAAAGGTATTTTCATTGGATTCAACCAACTTCGATCTTAGGAAGGTTATGCCAATCAACGCTAAGGATTTCTCCAAGCCGTTTGACATAAAATCTGATGTGTTGTTTATGCAACGATAGGGTTAATTTTCTTGTTATATATCGTATGTCTGACATTTTTCAAAGGCAGAAAATATTGGCCTGTAACCGCGACTGGACTCAATTTAAGTCTTGCGGGGAGATGATTTCCTATTATATATTAATTGTTATATCAAGAAGCTATAAATACAATCTCAAATATATAGAGGAACATATGAAATCAAAAAGAATAAAATATGGAATTGTTGTTTTGGGTTTGTTCTGTTTTTTCTTCCCTGGCCGGTCAATTGCCGATAAGGAGATAACAATTCTTAGCAGTAATTATCCTCCCCATATTTACACGGAAAACGGGGACATTAAAGGCATCAGAGTAGAACTTCTGACTGAACTTTTTAAAAGGATGGGATATAAATATGTGCCAAAAATTATGCCATGGGCAAGAGCTGTTGCTATGATAAAAGAAGGCAACGCTTACGGAATTTGTTCCATTTGGTATAAGCCCGAAAGGGAAGAATTTTTATATTATCCTAAATTTCCATATGTCCTTGAAGTACAGGCTATTTATCGACCTGTAGAAGCAAAGGAGATCCCTTACAGAAGTTTCAATGATTTTAATGGATTGAGAGTAGGAACGATAAGGGGTTTTTCTTTTCCGAAGGAATTTATGAAATCCCCTCTTTTCGAAATACAAACTGTAGCGACGGACAAGCAAAATTTTAAAAAACTGGCTATGGGGCGACTCGATGTCGTAATCAGTGATAGTATCGTCGGAGATTACACGATCAAGCAAGAAAACCTACAAAATCGGGTATATCGGAATAAATATAACTATAATGAAGGTTTTTGGGGATATGTGGCTTTTAGCAAAAGACTCCCTGATGGGAAATACCTGGCAGAGGAATATGATATAGTGATGAAAGATTTATTGAGAGAAGGTTTTTATTCTCGTATTTTTTTGAAATATTTAAACAGGAAGCCAGACAAATTGCCCGAGGAACGCAAATGAGCACGACAACAATTTATAGCATTGCAAAAGCTAAATTTACCCCTGACAGCCTTTTTTTATCAAGGATCGAGGTTTGCCCCCAATCACTTTAGGCTATAGATTGAATTTTGTGTAACTAAGTTGTGTTTGTTGGATCAACCTTTTTGGCCAAAAATAAAAATGGAATCGCGAAAGGGCCGAAGAAAAAACCCATTATTGCCCAAAATGATTTGTTTACACCTCTTTTGGATGCCATAAAATATAATAAACCTGCAAAACAGACAGATATTACGAATAGAACTAAATACCCCATACTGAACCTTTCCGTATTAAGGCAACCAACCGATGATTCGTGCCTTCGGTTTTTTATTCCTTTGTGGCCTTTTGAAATCTTAAACGGCAGACCCCTTTCCGTTTACGATTTTATTCCAAGCAAATGCTGTGTTTTCCTCACTCCCTTTGGTGGATGTGGCGTTTTTAATCTCTTTTTAATTTTTGTCAGGAATCCTCCCGGTCATCAAGGCAACCTTAAGCCCGCCATGTGGCAGAAGATGGGTAATCGATCTGAAAGGAACCATTTCGGCAAGGCGAGGATTGAGTGAAATCAGGACAAATTTCCACCCTTTGTATTCTTTTTTCAGTCTCTCGCAAACGGACAAAAAAAGCGCTTCACTTTCTCGTCGCGATCCCAGCCGTCGCCCAAACGGCGGATTAAGTGTCACCAGTCCGGGACTGTTTGTCAGTTCAGTTGGCGAAAAATCGAAAAAATCCCGGGTAGAAACGGCGACGATGCCGGACAGGCCGTACTGAGTCACGCTGTCTTTAAGTTCGCGAACTGCCCGTTCGTCCCGGTCCGAGGCAAAGATGAACGGGGTGTTTGTTCGAACGATCTTCTTTTCTGTCGCCTGTTTCATATGCTGCCATCGTTTGGGTTGAAACGAGGGCCATTCCATGAAGGCAAAATCCCTGAACCTGCCCGGTGGAATCTTCTGGGCTATCAGGGCGGCCTCAATGGCAAATGTGCCGGAACCGCACATAGGGTCTACAAGGGGTTCTGTCCCTGTATACCCGGAAAGTATCAGGGCAGCGGCGGCGAGGGTCTCTCGGATGGGTGCCTTGGCTGCTCGGGGTTTAATGCCCCGCTTGTGAAGCAGATCGCCGCTGCTGTCAATGGACAAAGTAACACGGTTATCGGACAACCGGACAAAGATCTGCTGGGTGACGGTCGGTTCCGGGGTGACTTCCCCTGGGAATTCGTTTTGCGCAAAACGGAAGGCAATACTTTCCTGGACACGACCGGCAACGGCGTCCTTATGATAAAGCCTTGAATGCCGGGAGGTCACGCGGATGTGGGTCGGGCTCCCCCGCAGCACGTAAAGCTCCCAGGGAACAGCGATCAGTTTTTTTTCGAGTTCCCGAAAATTAGCGGCATGAAACGACTCGATGCGCATGAGGAGCCGGTTGGCGGTGCGAAGGTTCAAATCGGCAAGGTAGCAGTCGTGAAGCCGCCCTTTGAATTTAACCCCGCCTTCGACGATCGTCATGGGTGTCCCGGATGGCAAGAGGACGTTAAGTTCCTCCCGGCAGATCTTTTCAAGGCCCGGTGCGGTTGCTGCAAAAAACTGCCTTTTTCGACCGATCACATGCCGTTTTATCCGTTTTGTTAGCGGCGTCTCAGTTGTCGCTCTCGTCATTTCTTTTCCATTTCATTCCACTTTTTGCCGAACACTTCTCGATATCTTATTGTCTGTTACACTAAAATCACGCATAAATGTCAAACCTTGATTGAGGTCAAATTCAATGCCACAACAGTGGCTGGGGGATAAAAAGAAATGGGTTTCCAGTGCTGCAACACTGAGCAACCTTTCAAACCATGACAGTAGTGAAGCAGGTCATGATGGTAACAAATGATACATTACCAGCGGTTACAAAGAAACATAGAGGCCACAGATGCGAGGGGGAACCATTAACCGTCAGACCGATCTTTCAGACTTCAAGTAAATGATTATAACCGTGACAACATAAACAAGTGTGATGCCTAAAATTAAATACTTTATTATCATGTTATTCCTACTATTAAAGACATAGGCAAATGTGCTCAAAATCTTAACCCCACGGACTAAGCACATACCGCTAAAAAGTAGATCGAGGAAAATTAAAACTAACTACCCAGGATAAATTTTCGAGTTTCTCCTGACAATAAAAAAACCCCTGGGGCTATATTTGCCCAGGGGCGATAGTCGGCTAAGCTTCGAAGAAGCAATTTATAGCCTAATACATTTAAAAAATTGTGCCTCATGTTATATATTGCGTTATAAGAAAGAAATTATAAAAGCATATACAAAATACAGCCAATTAAAAATGCGAAAGGAATAATATCTTTAAGAATATCTATAATAATTAACTCCTTTAATTGCATTATATATACGGTTAACCTGGGTCCATAATTATACCCATATGTTAACAATTTTGCTGTGTCAAACAAAATTATGTATAATTATGGCATAATTTTATCGAATTAGCATATATTGTAGTATACTGAATTAAATTACTATATATTGTATGTCTCAAAATCAAAAAACTTTGTAAAATCGAACGGTCTGGTTGCAATGCCTGTTTAAGTATCTTTTCCGGAAATTTAGCATCCTTTTTCTATCCTGAAAAACAGCCTCCGGGTTGAAAAGAAATCACTTTATGAACGAAAATGTTACGATTAGGGCAAACACAAAGGAGGACGTTGTCAACATATACTGAATTTTATCCACAATGCCCTCCTCTTTTAATCAAGGATCAGTGTTTGATCCCATCCCTTTCGCAGCCGTAAGGAAAGAAATTTCCAAATCAAAATATTTTATCATTCAGGTAATCAATTAAATTCGTGAAGGTTAATTCGGTCTTTTTCGCTGACTGCATATTTTGTAGAAAATTTAAAATTTGATCCCAATAAATTACATCAATATTTTCGCACAAAGTAACATAATCTTTGATATCTTTCCTGTAACTTCCAATTTTTTCTATTATATTTGATGGATTCGATTTGTAATAATTAAATTTGTCGATGGAATAGGTGTTGGTTTTAAGTGTCAGTAGGATAAAATAAAACTCTTTTGCTCTTTTTTTTGCAGCCCAGCTGCCCACATCAATGTTTCTTATAATCTGATCGCGGTTGGGGTCATGGGTCGTGTTTTTGCTGATATCCGCTTTATATTTTGCTTCGATGAAGATCAGCTTATTTGAAGTTTCGATAGTGAGGTCTACGTGCGTTTCTTTTTCTGGGAAGGACCTAAACATCGGGGGAAAATATTTTTCCCAAAATCTTAGCATTGGGTCTATGAATTGTTCATCTTTATCAAGTATGATTTGGGGAAATATCTCCGAAAACCAACTTTCAGGATTTGATTTTTCTAATGTCTTGAAAACATTCCACGTCATGGCATCCTCAGAATTTTCGCTACCCAGATAAGAAAGTCCTTTGACAATTCCTTTGCTATAACGCCAGGTTCTAGCCTGTCTGGCTATTAGGGGATCATCCGGATCAACGATCAGGTTGTCTTTAAATTTAACAAAAACTTTTACGCCGGTATCTGAGTATATGAATTTCCGTCCCATTTCGTCTTCTGTTATGCCTTCTTCCATAATTGACAAACCTCTCTTATTTGTTTTGCTTTAAATGGTTATCTTTTAATCATAGCCAAAACCTGATTTATACTTCTTTCTTTTCGGGCCGCCTTGTCTCGTCGTCTTGTCGGGTCGAAGCTCGAAGAGCGACGCCCGAAGCTCGAAGAGCGGGGTCGGAAGATTACAGCACAGACTGATAATCAAGGATCAAGGTTTGACCCCATTCCATTCCTTGTTCAGGATTACCTAAGCATCAAGATCCATGACCCAAAAGTTCATGATATTCATCATGAGAAAGTCTGCCATTTTTATTCAAATCAGCCTTTTTGAATCTTTCAGTATCATTTCCGAAAAATTTCTCAAACTCCTGGAAGGTTATCTCACCATCTTTGTTGGAATCGACAATTCTAAAACAGGTGTGATTCTTTTTTTCATTGGCCAAAGAGAAATTTGCTGAGGTCATTGATATAAGTATCATTAACAAAAATACTGTAATTTTTTTCATCTACTCCCCTCCGATCACATTTCGACTTGATAAACATTGTCGATTTAAACCTCTTTAGAATTGCCAGGCTTGGTAATGGCTTGTCAATACCTCAATATCAGTTTAATTACAAATATCATCAAAAGCAGCCTAAACAAATCGCTTTTTTAATCCAATTAAATGCTTCGTTTGCCCCTGAGCATTGGCCCCTGACCCCTGGCCCCTGCCTGTCTGCCTGTCGTAGCGAAGCGTAGATCCCGATTTATCGGGAAACCCTGGCCCGACTTTCACACTGAAATTTAATGGATGTTGAATGGTCTTCACCTTTGACAATGTTTCATTCGCATATTATATATTTCAAATTTTTAACAAAACCAACGGGTGAATTAGATTTCTGACGACAGAAAACAGTTGCGGGAAAAACTGGAGAGCCTTTCAAGAAAATGGCAATCAAAAGGGTTGCCTTCCAGGTCAGGACTTGAAAAAGCAGCCGGAGATTTGCGTAAATGGAAAGTGAAAACAGGTGTTTCGGGACTGTGGGACATACCTCCGTTGATGATTACAGCAACCCTTGACGATGGCCTTGGGCATGGACTCGAAGTTATCCGGATGTTTTCTGAAGCAGCTGGTCTTGAAATCATTGAACTCGGACTACTTGTGACACCTGAAAAAATCATAGCCGCATGTAAAAAAAACAAACCAGATTTATTAGGATTAACCGTACTCCAGTTTGATTCAGAGGAAAACATTTTAATGATAAGCAGAAACCTCCCGTCAAAAACAAACATAATTGCAGGAGGACCGGTTTTTACGGCAGATCTTGAATTTGCACGGCGGGCAGGTATCCATTTCGCAGCAAAGAATGTCGCCTATTTTATCCGGTTTCTGCTTCAGTTTAAAAGCGGAGCATACACGTAGTATGTGAGCATTTTGAACCGTTTCACAACGCCGCCATGGGCACTTAGATTTTTTTGAGATAGGTTCATATTATAGACTCTGTTACTCCGGTTACACTTCAATTACCAGAGGTATTTCCCAAAAAACGCTTTAATTTTCTCAGGAGCACTGAGTTTGAACGGGGTCATGACTTCTTCACTTTCGACCATATCCGCTCCGAGCCTTTCGCGCAATCTCTTGATAAAGGGATCGCCGGTCTTTCCGTGAACAAACATGGTGACTTCTCGACTGGTCTTCATACTTCGCGGGGTAAGGTTGGCGGAACCAACAGCGGCGATCACACCGTCCGTTAAGAGCACTTTGGCGTGCATCATTTGAGGATAGAGAAACACCCTGGGCGCTGTCTTTTCCTCTGATTGAATCAGCTTATTGATCGTAACCATGTTGGCGTAATGATGTGTGTCGGGTCTCTTCGGTAATATGATATTCACCTGAACACCCCTTCCGGCGGCCAGTTTTACTGCCTCGATAACTTTGTCGTCCGAGAAGTATGCGTGTTCTATGATTACACTTTCTTTAGCCTTGTTGATCATTTCGATGAGTGCAGTACGAATCTCGGTAGTTTTTCTATCGTTTAAAGTGATCACGAATGGTGCCGGGTACGGCCAAGGTGAACTTTTCAACACCCTGCCTTCAAAAGCTGTCGTCCATCGTTCACTTCGGATCATGGCCATATAGTCATGCCATTTCGTGTGATATTCATCGGCAATGTTCATTCCACCGAAAATGGTCTCCTTATGATCCACGACAAAGTACTTGCTGTGATCCGTGTCAGCAAAAACATCGACGTTTACATCGATGTTTTTGTAATCTCTCAACCCGGATTTCGTAAATACGGGGCTCGGTTTCCCTTTCAGCATATCCATTAGCTCAAAAGCGGTTCCAAGTGCATCCTTACGGACAGTAACTTTCACGCCACGGTTCGCCGCGGTTTTCAGTTTTGTTACAACCTGCCGTCCTATATCGTCATCTTTCCATATGTATGTTTGGACATAAATCGATAATTGAGCCCCATCGATAGCCCGCAATATTTCATCGAATGCCGCCTTTCCGTCCACCAGAAGCTCGAGTCTCACATCAGCTTTTTCAGGCTTGATAAAAAATGAATCCGGCAATACAGTATTCGGTTTCGGACCGAGTCTCAGTGGGTTGAACACGAACTTCACAGCAGCAAGCACGGCGGCCACCAGAACACACAACGATATTATCAAAAAAAGTTTCATTTTCGAAATTACTTTATTACTTATTTGAGGGGTTGGGGAATTTTTCCCTCACTTTATAGTTCTTTCAGCCTTTCAACAGCAATGCTAAAGAGGTTTCAGAAAGTTATTGATTTGTTCATGGGCGTACCGGAAGCCTTAAGTTCCGAATGATTTTTATGCCCGGACCATTTCGGCAGATCATCGTTTATATCGAGAACCCGCATACCATAGAAGATATGGCACGTTGGTTTGAATTTCGTCGGAACTTTTGATAAACCCCCAAAATTAAAAAGTGATGGAAAAGCAAGCCACATATTACGTCCTTCATCAGCAATTAGAGTACCACACAAAGCACAACTGACTTTGCAAGGAAGAATTCTCTCGTGTTTATTGAGTTCACTGTTGTAAAAGTTTAGATGATCGATGCCTTCAGTAATTCTGACGTCATGTTTGTGAAATATAGCTGCCCATTGCATAGAGGCCCCATGCAGTTTTTGGCATGCCAGGCAATGACATATTTTTGCATCTACAGGATCCGAGCAGACTTCGTATTGTACTGCATCGCAGTAGCAACTTGCACGGTATTTGGCTGTAAAATTAACATCTGTAATCGACGCATAATTTGATCCAAATTCTTTTTTCATGTTAATCATATTTTAGGTGTAAGTTATCGGGAGCATAATAAAGATTTTTCCGGTCGGCCCGTTGTTTTCTCAAAGCAACTTGAAGCCATCTCAAAATAATCTTTTGGCCCAACCTCGGCGTTGGAGCCTCGTTTTAAGTCCTCGACATACTTGAGTATGTCTGCCTGTCCCGGTATTTTAACGGGGCGGGTTAAAACTCAGCATCCATTTTTAATCCAATTAATTTGTCTTAATGTTAAAAAAATCAAATGCGTTTTTTCCCAATATTTGCTCTATGGATTCATCGGAAAATTTTCTTTCTTTAAACCACTTAATTTCACGATCCCAGGCATAAGGAATGTTCGGAAAATCAGAGCCATACATTATACGATCCAGCCTCATATCATCTAATTCCACAGGATTTTTTATGGGCAAATAATCTGCTAACGCCATCGCGGTATCAAGCCAGAGATTATCATATTTTTCAATGAGTCGTTTATAAGGCAAATATTCATCAACACCTAAATGCGGAACACAGATTTTAAGTTTTGGATAATTACGAATCACTTTTTCTAACTTTTTTGCGTTGCATAACAAATATGGATCACATTTGTAAGCCGGACTTTTAGGCTCTCTTCCAACATGCATGACGATGGGTTTGTCTTCAGATGAACATAAATCAAAAATAGTATCCATATTCTCACTGTTCATATCAAAGCACTGCACATGCGCATGAAGTTTTACACCTTTAAGCCCCATTTTAAAAGCCTCCTTCAGAATACTTTCGCTTTCTCTTTCTCCCGGAAATACTGTCGCCATACCGGTGACCCTATTGGGAAATTTCTGACAAATTTCTGCCATATAAGAATTTAACTCACGAGCAGTTCCTGATTTATGCGCATATTGAAGCGCAACAATATGACTTACGCCACGAGACAGTAAATAATTAAGTACATCTAAAGAGGTTAACCTGTAACGAATTGGCCAGCCGTATTTATCGAACCAATCCCATATCGCCTTAAAAATACCTTCTGGAAATATATGAACATGTGAGTCTACAACCAATGGGAAAGAACTTGGGATTTTATGCCCTTCAATATCATTTAGGGCTGGAAGAGGTGTTTTTAACATTTGATCTGGTATTTCAAAATTTTGACGATCCGCAACATATAAAAAACTATGAAGAGTGAGTACATACAATATATATCGTTTTTCGAAGTGTACACAATTTCATGTACCTTACCAATTTCTCAATAGCAATTTAATTACAAATATCGGCGTAAGTGAGGCTAAACAAATCCATTTATTTCAATCCAATTATATGCTACTTTGCCCCCTGATCCTTAGCCCTGCCTGTCGTAGCGAAGCGTAGATCCCGATTTATCGGGTATCCCTGCCCTTTGCTCTTGACTCTTTCCTCTTTCCTTTTTTCTTCGGCTTCTGTCCTTGCCCTTTCCTCTTTCCTCTTTCCTCTTTTCTTTTTTTTTCGGTTCTGCCCCCTGAACCAATGTTAAGCGCGTCCCCCAATTCTACACTTGTTTTCCAGAAAATGGGTAAGAAACAGGATGAGGCTGGAGCCAAGCGCCAACTCCAGCCCAAAATCGGAACGGTATACGGCTAAACTTTCAAGCAGAACATGGTGTGTGTATCTCTAATGCCGTCAATGACTCTTATTTTGTCATATGTCACAGAAAGCATACTGGCGTCATCAGGAGTCTGCACCTCTGCCACAATATCAAAACGCCCGGCAGCCAAATAGACATTTTTCACGCCTTCGATTTTCTTGATTTTACCAGCGACCTCACGGTCGAGACCCGGATTTGACGTAATTAGAACAATAGCCTTTGCCATGATATAACCTCCTTTCAAAGTAAATAACTCATTGTTGCCAGATCGTTAACGGTAACTATGCTGCTGAATCAGCTTCAGAGGCGTTTTCGGTGCTAGTTATAAAAAATCCTATACTCGACCAAGAATCAGATTAGACAATAATTAGATCGTAAGAATCAGCTTTCAATTCAAGTAGATAGATACATCAATATGCCTGTATGGTCAAGAAAAATAATGGATTAGAGATTTTTTTATATGTTGTTTGGGATGGAAAAATTATGGTTCCTTCTGGTATTTAAAGAGGGTCAATGAAGTTTTGGATAATCGATCCATGGGCAATCAGATCCATAATTGACTTGTTTTGGATGTCCTGAAAGTCCCATCAGGGGAAAGCTTTTTATCCGGTAATCGCTCTGACAAGATCTCCAGCGAGTTCAGATCCTTTATCACCAATGGCATCCGGTGTTGTACAGAAGGGCAGAATAAAATGACCTTTTGCCATCAGCTTAGTATAGTCGGAAAAGCCGGTGAAAATACCCTGTATGGCGTCACAATTGCCTCCAATAGGACCAGCGCAGGTCACAAGCAGGGCAGCCGGTTTACCGCTGATCAGAGAGTCGTGCTCAGGCGTGCCGGCACCGGTTACCAGGCAAAAATGCCGATCGATCAGGGGTTTTATCTGGGAAGTAAAGCTCCAGCAGTAAAGCGGTGAAGCATACACAATAGCATCGGCCCGGATCATTTTTTCAAATATCATCAATGCATCATCCTTTTGAACGCAGCCGGGTTCACCCCTTTTTTCCTGGCACTTTAGGCATCCAAGGCATCCCCCCACCTTATACTGGGTAATGTTAATCCGTTCAACCTGATGATTTTTTTCGACGTTATCTTCAAACATCGAGAGTACTTTAGCAGTGTTGCCTTTTTTTCTCGGGCTCCCCAAAATGGTGATGATTTTCATGACAATTCTCCCTTTTTAAAGCTGGTGATTAAGCAAAAAAGGTTGGAAATATACTTCTTACTTGGCTAAAGCGTTCGTAAGACACATCAAGTGTTTCTGCCACTTTGCAACTTTCTCGTTATCATCTATCTTGTCCAAGAAGTCCAGTCTTTCGTCTATTTCCATATCTCGCATCTCAGGAAAGGTGCATTCCTTTCGTTTACCCTTGTAGGGGCAGTCTTTAAACACGTTTAACAACTTGTCATCGAGATCTTTAGTGTTCACCTTAATTTACATTGACTCCAGATCATCTTCAGTTATCTTATTTCCAGAAGCCGGACACCCCGTTATTTCATTATGATCCATATCAAAGACTCTATAAATCCATTTAAAACCACTCGGGAGAAACTCCATCCGGGCATCATAACCACATTTACAATATCCCACCTTGCTGTGGATTTTTTTCATTTCTTCCTAAACTTTAGAGCTACTTAGTGTCCATCCATAAATGAGGATTTTTGTTCAAGATCAAGGCATGCGAAAAAAATAACCGCAGGCATATAGTCGATATTCCGAGGATTATTTTTTTAGCATAACGCAGAGGTTGGGCAAAAAGACCATTTATGGATGGACATTACTTAGCATTTTTACACGTGGGCCACCCTTTCTCCAGACCCAACAAGTGTCAATTAGATAGTGATCAATCACTTCAGATGGCACATCACCAGTACTTGGCTTTCTGGCATTGTAAGTCCAGTACCCCTGCATTACAGTTGGGACTATTGCAAGCAAAAGGGTTGTCAGATGTAGACATCTTTTGCTTTCACGTAAAATCTTTTTTACTTTAAATGTAAATCCCGGCTCTATTTTCAAACCTTTGATTGGATCAAGGCTGTCGGATGTTTCATTGCACCACTCGTAAGGGATGGTTGGCATTTCCACATTTATATCCTTAATGATAAATGATGAGCACTCAATGAGTATTTGTATAATCATGTGATGTGGCGAGTGGGGCTGTTTTTCTTTTCCTGAAACATAGATGGGTATCAAAAGATCATCTTTCAGTATGCCTTCAATAACAATGTGTTCTTCATCATATTCATAAGTGGAGATCTCTATTTTTCTTGTATGGATCTTTCTATCTCTGCACTGTTCGACCAAATTCATCATTCCTCTACCATAATCAAAGACTTGAGTTTATTAATCTTTCTATAAATCCACCTTACCAACATAACCAAAAATAGCTTTGTGACCTGCCCCCGCTTTTCGTACCACCTTTCAAGTTAGAATTTGTCCAATATTTTCTTTTGAAGACGATAACCAAAAAAGATCAAAGTGTAAAGGCATTATAGCCTCCGGTGCCGGAGGTCGGTAAGCAAGACGTCTGTGGGGCTTTTCTGTATTATATTACTGCCGCCACTTTTCAATTAATGGAATTTAAAATTGATATTAACTTGTTAGGTTAAGTCGTTTTCTGAGGGAATATTATTAATAGGCAGCAATTTTGGTAATCTTACCGTTGCAGATTTTTTGTCAATATATGAACTTAAGCCGATGTTGTGATATCAAATCGGTTCAATGCAAAAACAAAGCCCCACCTCTAAGAGAAATAGGGTCTTAAGAATTAGTCCATGCCAACCTCTTGGTAACAGGAAGCTATCTCAAAATAATCTTTTGGCCCCACCTCGGCGTTGGAGCCTCGTTTTAAGTCCTCGACATACTTGAGTATGCGTGTCGAAGATCCCGATATTTTAACGGGGCGGGTTAAAACTCGGCCCCGCCTTTTTATCCCGCTGGGTTTTAGC
>Ga0102962_1000851_pt1 | contig 12862 bp, 12 predicted proteins | sample SalPonF2_C_D2_MG_FD_84519 | JGI IMG/M metagenome (GOLD analysis project Ga0102962, IMG submission 84519) | Salt pond soil microbial communities from South San Francisco under conditions of wetland restoration - Salt Pond MetaG SF2_C_D2_MG ...
AAAACTCCCTGAATCGGTTGGAAATTATTTATTCGTGGCAGTTCAAAAGTCTTGTCCGGTACCGATAGCGTTCTCAGATGTGGTTTGACAAAGAGGCGAGAAAGATGGACCCCTCGCCGGAAAAGCATGGAGTGGAGCCCATCGATGTATATCCTATATTTGGGCTAAAACTTGGGACGATTCCATTTTAAAATTCGATAAACCTGGTGATATCATGATGACCATTTGCTGATGGGCTCCACCTAAATGGGGGGGCATCTATAAAAGCTTAGAAACGTCCCACACGAATTATTACTTTAATAAGAAAATCCTTAATAGTTGGGTAACGCTCTATCTTTATTATAATCGTTTTGGACAGATGTGATATTACAATATTTATTTGACAACAAGTTATGAATCCAGGACCTTTGTTGGTTGTTGGTTGTTGGTTGTTGGTTGTTGGTTGTTGGTTGTTGGTTGTTGGTTGTTGGTTGTTGATTGTTTAATCATCTGCTGTACTGCTTTGTGCGAAGGTCAATATATAGCCATTACAATCTCGAATTGAAAACTCAACAGCACCATAACTTGTAATGTGAAGGTCGGAAAGTGTGGTAGTTTTATCCTTAAGATGACTGTATAACTTGTTGACATTATCCAGGTCGATATAAAATGCAATCGGAGCGTTTGTTTTCATTTCCTGAAACTCCGCATAATCCTTCGAGATACTATTTCTGGTTTGAAACATTATTTCGATCTCATCTCTTTTCATCATAGCCCAATGAACATCACCATTATCGGGTTCTGCATTAATAAGTTCAAAACCGAGAACATTTCTATAAAAAGTGATCGTCTTATTGATGTCATCGACCATCACCTTGGGTGTAAGTTTATTGAATGTCATGAGTAACGTCTTTTATCTGTTTGTGAATAGCTATTTGGAAAAGTATATCGAACCAGGATATAAACTAATGTAGCAGGATATTAATTAAAATGTAATTATAAAATTTTAAGCTAAGTGTTTATACGTCAATAAGATGGTTTAAATATCCATTTAAATGATAAATAAATGCCATTTAAAATAGTAATAATAAGAGAAGTTCTCCGATTAATATCACAAATCAATTTTGAATAAATTGTATCTGTTATGATCTGGTTACTGAAAATCCGATTTTAATATCTGAATGATACTCTCGTGCCGGTTTGCGATGGCAAGATCTAAAGGTGTTCCGCCATCGTCACTTTTTCTCTTCTTATCCGCCCCGTTTCGTAAGAGCAGAATGATGAGATCCCTATTTCCATGAGCTGCAGCCTGATGCAGTGGCGTCCATCCACCGCGTTGTACAACATTCACATCTGCATTATGGGATATCAACAATTCCGTTAAGGCAAAGGCTGTATCGGCATTACGATTGGCAACGGCACTATGAATGGGATAAACGCTCATGGAATTTCGGGAACTCCTATTTACATCAGCTCCATAAGTCAATAATAATGCGGTCGTTTCGGGGTGACCAAAAAACGTGGCATAGCCCAAGGGAGTGAATCCATCAGGACTATAACTGTTGATGAGTTCCGGATTCCTTTCCAGATGCTGTGCTACCTTTCGGACATCTCCAACAGCGGCAGCTTCAAAAATATCAAGATTGTTCTTTTTGCTTAAAAGATATTGTAAGATATCTGTTTGCCGATTATAGACAGTCCACATTAATAGTGAAATTTTGAATTCATTTCGTGCGTGGATTAATTCCGGGTTCAGCTCCAGTAGTGATTGTATCTTCGACAAATTACCATCGGAGACAGCTTGGAAGAGAGGGGAAGGAGTGGTCATTTGTGCTTGTTATTTATTATGTTTGTAAAAACAAGTAAAAACAGTTGTTTATACTATATTAGTAAATAAAACATAAAGCGCAAAAACCACCTGTCACAAAAAATGGTATAAAATTTTAATGATTAAAACCGTATTTGCGCTATTAATTATTATCGTGATCACACATTACCGTTTTTATGTATGTTTAAATCCTTTAATGTACCAGATGAGAGATCATAAACAATACCATGAATAGTAAGGTCCATACCATTTTTCCAGGCTTCTTTAACAAAAGTGGTCTGACATACGTGATGTACCTGCTCTTCCACATTTAATTCAACAAGCCGATTGATACGATCAGGTTCCTCCTTAATTAAATCGATGGACTCTTTATGTTGATAATATATTTCTCTAATGTTTTGTATCCATTGTTCAAATAATCCGTATCCCTGATCTTTTAAAGCAGCTGCGACACCCCCACAACCGTAATGACCGCAAACAACAATATGTTTCACTTTCAGCATTTCTACGGCATACTGTATAACTGAAAGACTGTTGATATCGGTCTGTAGTATTAAATTTGCAATATTGCGATGTACAAAGATGTCGCCTGGCATCGCCTGAACAATTTGATTTACCGGCACCCGGCTGTCGGAACACGTGATCCATAAATATTCCGGATTCTGTCCTTCTGCTGAATGTTCAAAAAAATGAGGATCTTGTTCTTTTATCCGTTGACTCCAGTCCTCATTCTTTTTAAATAAATCTTTTAAAGAGCTCATATTTCCATGACTTTAAATATTATATGCAGTTGATATTAAACAGGATGATATTTTAAAAAAGTTAAACTTAACCCGGATTATTTACCAGGAAATTTTATTGTGGCCATGGTGTAGAAAAAAAAGCGCAACTTTTAAAACATCCTTAAAAATGAGGATCCGGTAATTTCTTATAAACTAACATAATAACAAATAATCATTTGTGATTTTTCTTGCTAATGGGATTAATTCATTTTGCGGTTGGTTCGGGAAAGTCATTAAATAACGTGAGTTCGAGATAAAATCATTTTAAAAAGCGTCTTTAAGTGGTTACTTGACTCTGAAGATTTCTCCTTCCACTCGAAATGACGCAAAAGGGCTAAAGAGGATGGTAAAATTTTGGAATATCACCCAAAAGCGTCATCTCGAACCCGCTTTTTGGGTGAGAGATCTTATAAACGAAGATATGAAACAAAACAAGCCCATATTCATTCCTATAATTATATCGAACTCACTTTAAATAGTAACTTCATTATTACCTTCATCGACGTTGCTAACCTGTCTATAGGAAGGGCTGAAGCCCTCTTGCATTTTCCGATTCCCATAACATCGACCTAAAGGCCGAGGCCATTAGGTCATTTCATAAATGGTCGAGGGTCTTACCTTTAATTTTGACTCCTATTGGCATCTTTAAAAAATAGAAAACGGACAACATGGATTTTCGCGGAATTAAAGATAACCTCTCCACATGATTCTGTCTTAAAGGAAGGCGTCGGGGTGATGCATCTTGCGAAGATGTCATTTCCGGCAAGGGTTATACGTCGGAGCGGATAATGAGAGACTCGTGTTGACACCAATATCTTACGAGGTAACGTCTAAAAGACTGAATGGGGGGAAATCTTCAAAGCCAATTAAGGGTGTCAAAACATTGTATTCAAATATTTATTTATCCCGAGATCATATATTTATAAAAATTAAAAGAAGCAATTTCCCGATTTATGGTTGATACTTAACCTGGATTATTCACTAAGAAATTTAGTTGTAATCAAGGTGAAGTTAAAATGCGCATGAAACGTACAAGGGTACGTTGAATAAGTATATTTTGAAGGTCAACGCAGAGCACGACTAAATTTCGTAGTTCATTTTAGCATCCTCAAAATTGAGGAACGAGTTATTTTTTATAAGTTCTTCCAGATCTGTCCAAAACGTTAATAAAAAAGCTATTGCATTGCCCAACTATTTTGGGCTTTTCATGTCAACGTGAATAATTCGGGTGAGTCGTTTATAGCCTTTCTTAGATGGATCCCACCATTTAGGTGGAGCCCATCAACAAATGTTCATCATGATGTCACTTACGGTATCGATTTTTAAACGGAATTGTCCTTATTTTTTAAACCCAAATGTTGGAACTATCATCGATGGGCTCCACTCCATGCTTTTCCGGAGTGGGGTCCATCTACCTAACCTCTTGTCAAACCGGATCTGAAAAGCACTACTGATACCGGACTATCCTTTTGAATTGACACAAATAAATAATTCCTAATCGATTCAGGAAAATTTTCTCATTGGGGGATTGATCGTTCAAATATTAAATATATCTGTCCTAAATAAACCGATTAAGCATTATTTTTTAATCTCAAAAACGTTTTGAACAGCTATGAAGTTCTTAAATTTATAATAGGATATGTATTTTTTTTTGCACGTGAATAATTCGGATTAAACATAGGTTCTAATGTGAAATAAAAGGCTATCTTCTTCTCTAATTTTTTTCTTTATAGGTTTCTTTTTGGGATTTTTTTGTTCAACTGTAAGAACTATGACCTTTTCTTTTCTCACAGGTGTTTTCTTCTCTTTGGATTTATTTATAATCATAGCACCCTCATACGATCTTGGTGAATATATCTTTGCAGTTATCGAATCGGTGGAGCTTATTTTGGTATCTAATAATTTGGGTTATTTATAAAGATTATAAATAAAATAATAACAGTATGTTAAAATTCTTTAATCTTCTTCGTATTCTTGAATTAATGCCAGATTATTTACCAGGGTACGTATCAGATAAATTTAAATTTCCGCTTCTTGAAAAGGCTATAGGTTAGTTCTATTCCAGCCGACAAAAGGATCATCCCTATAAGTACCCAAAGATGAGCGGGGCGATTTTCTGCTGTTTGCCATATCAGAGCAATGAGTGCGAAGGTACAAAGAATGATTCCCAGGATAGATATCCAGGATTTGCTTTCGGTTTTTTTCGCCAATTTTACATTGGCAGCGTTTACAGCCGCAAAAATAATGAGAAAGCCCGCACTTCCCATCATAGAGATGCTGGATAAATCTCCGATATTTGCCAGAAATAATGCTAAAACAGCCGTTATGATTAATCCTTCTAAAGGTTTATTCCATACTTTGTCTTCAAGAAATTCAGGCAATTCACCCTCTTTGGCTATGGTGTAACTTAATCGGGCCGAACCATATAATGTGGCGTTTATAGCGGAAAATGTTGATAGTAAGGCAGCAACTGCTATGAGTGTGAATCCTGCACTTCCTAAAAACGGCTTGGCAGCCGCAGCAAGTGCATAATCTTTGGCCTGCACAATTTTATCCACAGGTAAGCTACCGACTGATACAATTGAAACTAATATATAAAGCGCAATGACAAATATGACCGCTGAATAAAAGGCTCTTGGCAGTGTTCGCTTCATATCCTTAACATCTTTGGCTGTATTGGCGATGAGCTCGAAACCTTCGTATGCCAGGAAGATGATCATTCCACCCGAAACCAATTGCAGCGATGGACTCCAGTTTTGAACGGTGATTCGTTGAGTGTTAATTCCTTGAAAACCGACGGCGACGAAAAACAACAATAACGCAATTTTAATAGCTACAACATATTGTTCAGCTTTACCGATTACTTTGGCATTAAGCATATTCAGAATGGTTGGTACGATAATACCCAAACTGATTATAATGTGTTTTATAAGCAACTGATGGGAGGAATGGAAAAAAGTAGCGCCATAACTGCCAAATGCGTATGAATAAAGGGCGAGCATGATGATGTAACTCAACCAAAGCAGGTTATTGATACTCCCGGTAAACAGATCGACCCCAAAAGCCTGATCCAGAAAAAAAACGGTACCGCCCTGACTTGGAAAATGAGTGGAAAGTTTGGAATAGGCGTAAGTAGTAATAAATGCAACGATTCCGGCGATTAAAAAAGCTACAGGTGTGCCACCATGGGCTAATTCGACAGCGAGACCAAGAACGGCGAAGATACCACCGCCAACCATACCGCCAACCCCGATCGACACGGTTTCCCAATATCCAATTTTGTTGTCATCGTTACTGCTCATGAATTTCCCCCATCATTTAGTATCTGTCTGTAAATAAATGAATTTTACAATATATAAAAATGATTTTTAACGCAAATTCATAACCGTCACACACAAAAAAAAGAAGTAATTAACGTGAGTTAGAAGCGAAATCTTCTCAAAACAGCGTCTTGAAATGAATATTTTATTTTGAAGATTTCTCCCCCCGGTCGAAATGACGCGAATGGGCGAAGAGGATGTTGAGGTAAAAAAAACATCACTCAAAGGTGTCATCTCGAACCCGTTTTTTGGGTGAGAGATCTTCCAAACAGGGATATGAAGCAGAATAAATATATAAATATATTGAATTTACGTTTATTAATTATTTCTCCCCTCGCACTCTATGGACTGTTGCCTATTGTGAATTGGAGGTTGATTTAATTTTGAATAATGTTAGGATTGGATTTTTGTTCCTGTTTTTTCAAAAAATCCCGGAAGCTTGCGGTGTTATATTCGGCCATTCCATGTCGCTCTGCCACGATATTTCCAGATTTTGATATTACGTATGTCGTAGGAATTGCAGATGTGGAGTAAACCGAGGGTAGCGGACCGTTAAGTAAATAGGTTGGAAAAGTGAATCCTTTTCTTTTGATAAATTTTTTAGCTTTCTCTCCATTCGAATCAAGTGATATCATGAGAAATGCAATATCCGGAGATTTTACCTTTTTATAGAGATTATAGATATCGGGCATTTCGGCCACACAAGGCGGACACCATGAAGCCCAAAAATTGATGAAAATTACTTTACCTCTAAATTGCTGTAAGCTGACATTTTGGCCATTAAAGGTGATTAGCGGAATATTATAATCAGCCTCTTTTTGTGACGGGGCTGAAATATGGGTATTGGGCTTGAAAATTCCTGTCCATAATATTGCCCGTTGTAATTGTCCGATGACTTCCACGTACCAACCGGTAGTGTAAAGCACAATGCCAACAACAATAATGATAATCCATTCAATAATATCTCGTTTACTAAAACTAAATTTTGACATGATGCTGAGTTCTGTCTGTAAAAGTTATGGGAAGATAAAGATTGCTTAAAATAATACATAACTAAGTAGCAATAAATATATTTTTAACGGTGTCATTCGATTCATTTTAAATACGCTTGGTATGTTTTGTATTATTACAAGGCTATGCAAGACCGTCCTTTTGCCCAATAGCTGCGGTTTCGAAGTCGCTCAGGCTTTGATATTGAACAAAATCCCTGGTTTTACAAAACCTTCTATTAATAAATTATAACGACATCCCACAATCAAGAATTTTCATTTTAGGTTATTAATAACGAGAGCTCTAAATGTTAAATTTTAGCCGGGAAATGAAGATTCTAAGATATACCATCATAATTGTCATTGGGCTGGTCATAATTTTATGGGGAATTTCATTTCTGTTATCTCGTTCGTACACCGTTGGAAGGTCGATTGTAATAGAAGCTCCGGTTGATAATGTGTTTACTTTTGTGAGCGATTTAAGAAAATGGAAATACTGGAGTCCCTGGCTTACACCCGATCCCAACATGGTGATTCATTATAATGATCGTATTGTTGGAAATAAATCCCGAATGAGTTGGAGAAGCAAGAATATCGGGGAGGGGAATGTGGTGATTGAGATTAAAGAGAGAAACAAACGAATTGCTTATTCACTATTTCTGGAAGGATTCGAAAATAAAATTCATGGCGAGTTCATGTTTGATAGTGTTAATGGTTCAACACAGATCAGATGGATTGATAAGGGGGATTTGGGACCCAGCCCGTTATCAAAATATTATATCCTGGTGATTGAAAATACAATTGGCTCGGATTTTGAAAAAGGATTGAAAGATTTGAAAAAGGTTATGGAAAAAGGAATGATTAAATCACGTTAAAATGTCGTTAATCCTTATTTATAAATAGGTTATGAAGATTAGTATGAACAAAGGTCGGTATATTATTTAAGTAGATCTTCATTAGAATAATCTTATTAGGGATTTTATAGTCTCCATTTTCTCGGATTTATAACTATATAACCTGTATGAGATTTCTTTAAAATCGCGTGACGTGAATTGAGAATTGAGTTATGAATTCAATCATGATGAACGCTAAAACCAAATCAGCAAGATTAAAAAAGGGCGCTATCATGAAGAAATTGACAAAAAAATATTTTATTAATGCACCACTTGAACAGGTTTATGAAGCTCTGACAAATCCTGATGTAATCGAAAAATGGTCAGGAGCCCCCGCCATAATGGAAGCAAAATCCGGAGGCGTTTTTTCGTTATGGAATAGTGAAGTTTATGGTAAAAATAAACAGGTCCATAAAAACAGAATCACACAGGAGTGGCTGACAGATGACTGGGATGCACCCTCTAAAGTGACGTTGGTCTTGAAGAAAAAAGGGTATTCCACCATTATCGAGATTAAACATGAAGATATTCCGGAGTATGATTATGAAAATATTGAAAACAGTTGGGATACCTACTTCATGAGACCACTTCAAAAATTATTGGAATGTGAGTGGGTATAAAAACCTGATCCATCATTTATTAAAATCTAATTAGAAATCATTTTTTAGTCGGGAAATATGGTAATGCATTTATCCCAGGTATTTTGATGGTTCGTTTTCACAATATTAAATACTCAACATATTTGAGGAAGGCTATTCAAAACCGTTCTTTTGACCAATAGCTGCATTTTCACGACTTCGGAATCCTCCAATCCCGAAAGCATTCGGGATGCTGCGGTTCCGAAATCACTCAGGGTTTGATATTGAACAAAATCTATGGTTTGCAAAGCCTTCTTGAGCAGGTTTTAGATAAACTATTCATTATGAGATCGTAAATACATGAAAAAAATATACTTGGTAATTTGGATTCTGATGACGGCATTGCCCGTTTATGCGCAACAAGAAGAAACACTTTTTAGTGGTGGCATTGACCATGGCGGATTTGGCGGACCTGTGGTTCGTTTAAGTTCAGTTGGAGGGGAAACAGCCCTTTTTGCAGGTGGACGAGGTGGCTGGATCCTAAAGTTATCGCAGGAAAGAAGTTTCATTATTGGTGGCGGCGGATATGGACTCGTGACCGATATTAAAGCTGATAATTTCGTTCGAAATGGTCAGCAGCTTTACTTATCAATTGGTTATGGCGGAATAGAATTTGAATATGTTTATAAATCCAATAAACTGATTCATTTTAGCGGACAGGCGTTGATTGGCGGTGGCGGTGTTAGTTATCGTTTCAAAGATCAGGAGGATACTTTTGATACCGATTCCTTTTTCGTTTTTGAGCCGGGGGTGAATGTAATCCTCAATATTACACATTTCTTTAGAATGGGTGGAGGTATAGGGTACCGGTTTATCAGTGGCTCTGAACTGCCGGGAGCAACGGATTCTGATTTAAGTAGCTGGGCCGCGGTTTTGACATTTAAATTCGGTAAGTTTTAAAAAGGAAGAGAATCGTGTTTTGGGTTTCTGTAAAAAAGGACGTCGCAGCTTTTGACGTCCTATTATCTGAATTAAGTTATTGTTCAAATCGCTAATCAGGGATATCGATAAATGGCTGCAATGTCAGTGCCAAGCGGCATCTCTTCTTTGGCAATTACGTAAACAGCTCCATTATTGTTAATGGTATCGATGGCAGCTTCATTGAATAGATCAATGCTATCTATTTTGGGTACTTCCTGAACATAAACCAGATTTTTGGAATGGTCATAGTTACCCCAGCGGGCTTTACCTTTCGCAATGAAGAGTGTGTCAATTTTCCCGACATGGGCAGCTTTTATGACATCATGTAAATCTGTAGATGTTTTTGTTGTATCAGACAGATGGCCATATCTCTCTAAATCCTCATTCAATTCTTCTCTATAGAAATCTCGCATGATATTCCATGCCGATTCATTAAGCCTTTCGTTACTTATCCGGTCCGGATTCCCTTTTATTATGGGTTCCTTCAACAGATTATACTTATTCACGTCGTGATATAAAGAGGTGATTTTTTCAACACCAGCCAGGATTAAAGGTTCATTATGATTTTTTAAATGGGTCGTAACTTTGTTTTCGATTTGATTGATAAAATTTTCAAGATGTTTCCTTTCATCATCCGTTCCTATTCCATGGCCATGGTAAACAGATGATCGGCCAGGGGCACCAGAATGTACCTGAACCTGTTTTTGCATGACATAGAAACGCATAAAATCTTTATAATTAGTCGGCATGCCTTCCAGTTTAATGGGTTCGATACCGGATATAGTGGATTTTAGAAAACGGACATTTTTTTTACTCAGAGCCAGCAAATAATAAGTCCCGTCATATATGATCTCAGGCAACAAAGAGGAAAGAATAAAACGCTTGCCAACATGTACCCGCTCATCAAATGATATCGGTACTCTGAAATAATTAAAATAATTGGAATTGCAGAACAGAGCCAGGCCCTGATCCTGATGTTGCCAGAAATCGTCATTGGGCAGCAAATCATATGCTTTTGACAGGATCTTTTTAATATCACTTTCAGAACTGCCTGTTTGGGCTAGGGTTTCTTCAACTTGTTTTAGTAAATTTTTAAACCGAATAGGGTCTTGTTCAACGCGATCTCCTTTTATATGGGTTGGCATGTAAATAGTGACGTTATTATCGTCGTTCATATGCTCAATTAGCAGCTTTATGTCATCTCTGTTAACCACGGAAGCCTCCGATTCTTTTATTATGGATTACATGGTTTTACTTAGTTTATTTTCTACACTTGGTAACAAAATCAAACAAATCATGATTCAATGTTCCATACTTTAAAAATAGATGCAGGAATGCCAGATAACTATACGATTAGGTTTTTATAATGTTTAACTGTTCTTATAAAGGAGGAATTCATCGTGCAAAAATAAAAATACTTGAGTACTTTAAAATGAATATTAACGTGAGGTTTGGATAAGAATCGCAGAGTTGTAATAATTACATTGAGAATACGACCTGTGAAAATATAACCTATCTTGACGACGGACGACTGACCATCGACGACACAGAGCTGTTTTGATGCATTAAACATGATTCCGATACCGAACTCACGTTGATTATACGGTTTTTCAGAATAAATAATGTTTAATTACTATCAGAGCATTTCTCTGTCGTCTGTGGTCGGTTGTCGGTGGTCATAGAATAATCTAATTTAACAGCTACGTTTATTAAGTTGATAGATTATAAGCTTAAACGAACCTCACGTTATTTACAAAATATTGTTTTTAAAAATGTTATGTATCGATCATTGTAGTTTACGTGAATAATTTGGATTAGTGTGGAAACGAGATCTTGCCCAAAGACAAGTTTTCAATATCTCCATTACGGTTTTTAAAAGGGATACCTTCTCCAGCCAGTGTTTCATTGGCAAGCAGAGCAAATAACACGGCTTCTTTGGCATCGGGTAATATCCCCAACGATTCAAAATCTTTCACATCGGTCCCATCAAGTGATTCCTGCAGCCATTTCATCATGGTTTTATTTTGAGCTCCACCTCCACTAACATATAATGTAAACTTTTGATCGTTTAGGGCCACTTCTCTAACCACATTCGATATGCTTTTAACCGTTAACATCGTCAAAGTTGCAATTAAATCTTGTATTTCAATATCCCGATTATTCGTCTTCGATAAATATTTGTCCACAAAATCCAAATTGAAAACTTCCGGGCCGGTCGATTTTGGAAGAGGAAGCTTAAAAAAGGAATCATTCAACATGGTACACAATAAGTCATCGTTAACTTTACCGTGAGAGGCCATCTTCCCATCTTCATCATAATATTTATCCTCGTAATGTTTGCGGATAAGAGCATCAATTAATGTGTTACCCGGTCCGGTATCTGTAGTAAAAACATTTTCCGGCTGACCACTTCCATCTAAATAGGTGAAATTACCAATTCCTCCTATATTCAACAGAACTCGTTGTTCATCTTTATGATCAAATAACATGAAATCGCCATAAGCCGCTAATGGAGCCCCTTCTCCGCCTGCCGCCGTATGCTTTTGGCGAAAATCGGCTATCGTAATGATCCCTGTTTTCCTTGCAATATGATCGGAATCAGCGATCTGTAACGTACTATTCGGCATATTAGCATCACCATGAACACTAATGGGTGCATGGTAGATCGTCTGCCCGTGACTGGCAATACAATCCACATCTTCCGAATTAATATTCCATTCTGATAAGGCTTGTAACACCATTTCTCCCATCAGCTCCCCCAGCCAGCTGTTAAAGACGCAAACATCCTGAAGCTTCACTTCTTCTTTTGAGAAAATACTTCGGATCCGTTGTTTGGTAATCTTATCATACGCTAACGTTTCAAAATTAAGTACCTTTACTTCTGTTTCGGTACCGGATCCCCTAAATTCACACAGTGCAATATCGAGTCCGTCGAGAGAAGTCCCCGACATCAATCCTACAATAATCCGGGGTTCTTTTTCACTGATTCCTGCTAAAAGTTTGATATTACGATTCATTAAAATCTATTTTTGAATGTCTTTTATATGGCGATCATATTTTAGTTACAAATTCCATGAGAATAGCACAAATCCATGCTCCATAAGTACCTAAGGCATAACCTAATACCGCAAGAAGCACACCAACAGGTGCCAGCGAGGTATCAAAGGCTGATGCTACAATCGGTGCCGATGCTGCTCCACCTATATTAGCCTGACTCCCGACAGCAACATAAAAGAAGGGAGCGCGAATCATTTTAGCCACACTAAGCATAATTGTTATATGAATTAGCATCCATATGATGCCAACTAAAAAGAATCCAGGGTGATCAAAAATTGCCAGGATATTCATCTTCATGCCAATAGTAGCCACGAGAATATATAAAAATAAGCTACCCATTCGTGACGCTCCCACTCCTTCAAGTTTGCGAGCCGGAGTAAACGATAACAGGAGTCCGGCAGTCGTCGCCGTTACCACAATCCAAAAGAAAGGTGAAGTTAAACTGAATTTAGCCA
>Ga0102962_1000852_pt1 | contig 12860 bp, 11 predicted proteins | sample SalPonF2_C_D2_MG_FD_84519 | JGI IMG/M metagenome (GOLD analysis project Ga0102962, IMG submission 84519) | Salt pond soil microbial communities from South San Francisco under conditions of wetland restoration - Salt Pond MetaG SF2_C_D2_MG ...
AAAGAGACCTTTGTACGACTCAATAATTATTCGCGGCGCACGCGAACACAATCTCAGAAATATTGATGTCAATATTCCACGTGATCAGCTTGTTGTAATTACCGGACTGTCTGGCTCCGGTAAATCTTCGCTTGCTTTCGATACGATTTATGCCGAAGGACAACGACGTTTTATGGAGTCTCTATCGGCTTATGCCCGTCAGTTTCTCGGTATGATGGAGCGACCGGAGATAGATTTTATTGACGGACTCTCACCGGTCATCTCTATCGATCAGAAAACGACAAGCAGGAATCCACGTTCGACTGTTGGCACCGTTACGGAAATTTACGATTTTCTTCGCCTGCTTTACGCCCGGGTTGGTATCCCCTATTCCTATCTTACCGGGAACAGAATGGAGAAACAAACGACGGATCAAGTTGTCGAAAATATTCTGAAGATAGAGGATGGTACAAGAGCTTATTGCCTGGCACCTGTCGTTCGCGGAAGAAAAGGACATTACCGCGAATTGTTTGAACAAATTCAAAAACAGGGATTTGTCAGAGCACGCGTGGATGGTCATTTCGTGGAATTAGAAGAAGGAATGCAAATCGACCGGCATAAAATCCACAACATCGAAGTCGTGGTAGATCGCTTCGTGATATCCGAAAAGAGTAGCTCACGAATTGCCCAAAGTGTTCAGATGGCCCTTGAAATGGCAGACGGTACGGTCATCATCTGTATCCAAAAAGAAGATGGCCATTTAAAAGATCTCCTGTTTTCCCAAAAACTCTTTGACCCTGAAAGCGGATTGGCATATGAAGACCCGGCTCCCAATCTTTTCAGCTTTAACTCCCCTTACGGAGCTTGTCCGAAGTGTGATGGTCTGGGATATCAATACGATGTGGATCCCGATTTGGTCATCCCTAATAAAAAACTCAGCATCAATGAAGGAGCTATCCGTTTTCTGGGTCAGCCACGAAGCATTTTTATCTTCAAACAGATCAAATCTATTCTCGATCTATATGATCTCGATTTTGACACTCCTTTAATTGAATATCCTGAAGAGGTATTGGATATTCTGATTTATGGTGGCGGTGATAAAAAATTCGATGTGAGTTACGATTTCAATGATAATAGCGTCACCTATAAGCATAAATTCGAAGGATTAGCCACCATCATCCGTAAACAGTACAAAGGAAAAGGGAAAGCCAAACAGCGTGAGAAAGCCAGAGCCTTCATGAATAAGGTGGTCTGCAGTACCTGTCATGGCGGACGTTTGAACAAAGAGGCTCTCTCTTACAAGATCGACGAATATTCCATCGATCAAATGGTTTCCATGGATATCATGAGTCTTCGTGAAAATCTCACCAAGTTGAATCTGACGGAACGTCAGCGATTGATTGGAAGTCAGGTATTGAAAGAAATTCGTGATCGACTGGACTTCCTGATAAATGTCGGTTTACACTATTTAAGCTTAGACCGGGAAGCACAAACCTTATCCGGCGGCGAAGCACAGCGTATTCGTTTAGCGACTCAAATTGGGACACAACTGGTCGGAGTCTTGTATATTTTGGATGAACCAAGTATCGGATTACATCAGCGGGACAATCTGAAATTAATACATTCGCTGGAGACCCTGCGCGATCTTGGTAACAGTGTTCTCGTCGTGGAACATGATCGAGAAACCATCGAACACGCTGATTATGTAATTGATATGGGACCCGGTGCCGGAATCAACGGTGGTTATGTTGTTACCCAGGGAAAACCCGAAGAATTGGATCCAAATTCGATGACAGCCCGTTTTTTAAGTGATGAATCCGTCATCCCCATACCCGAGAAAAGCAGAGACGGGAATGGGAAATCCATCACATTACGAGGCGCCAGAGGTCACAATCTGAAAAATGCAGATTTTGAGCTTCCCCTCGGTAAATTCATTTGTGTGACAGGAGTGAGTGGTAGTGGCAAGAGTTCGCTGATTAATCAAACATTAGTTCCCATACTAACATCCTACTTTTATAAATCAAAGGCTGCGGCACTTCCTTACGATGATATCGAAGAAATTGACAACATCGATAAAATCATATCAATAGATCAGAGTCCGATAGGTCGCACACCGCGTTCAAATCCTGGAACTTACACCAAGGTTTTTGATTATATCCGTCAATTATTTGCTGAATTACCAGAAGCCAAAATTCGCGGATACAGTCAGGGACGTTTCTCCTTCAATGTTAAAGGTGGGCGGTGTGAAGCCTGTAAAGGAGATGGCCTGCGTAAAATTGAGATGAACTTTCTGCCTGATGTCTATGTCACTTGCGAAACTTGTAATGGTCGTCGTTATAACCGGGAAACCCTTGAAATTTATTATAAAGGGAAAAACATTGCCGATGTGCTCGATATGTCTATTAAAGAGGCCCTCGAATTTTTTGATGCGGTTCCCCGAATAAAACGCGTTTTGGAAACACTCAATTCAGTAGGTTTGGGCTATCTGACGATCGGACAGAGTAGTACCACCTTATCCGGTGGTGAGGCACAGCGTATTAAATTAGCAAAAGAATTGTCAAAAGTAAGTACCGGCGATACACTATATGTCATGGATGAACCAACCACAGGGCTTCATTTCCAGGATGTTAAGATGCTTGTGGATGTCATTCAGCAATTGGTGAGCAAGGGAAATACCGTAATCGTTATCGAACACAATATGGATCTGATCAAAGCCGCAGACTGGATTATTGACATGGGGCCGGAAGGTGGACGCAAGGGTGGTTATATCATCGCGGAAGGAACACCAATGTCACTAGCTTCCAAAGAGAATAGTTATACCGGACAGTATTTGAAAAAAGAATTTGACCGGGTTAACACTAAAGCATCGGTAGATAACAGTTGAACCTCCCCTTTTGAATTTATTTATTGCTAATATTGAATATAAATAAGAGAATCCTTGTCGATTGACAACAAAGTCGTTATTTTGTCGCGGTGTCATTTTTCAGAAAACATATTATCAAAATAGGCGTCATTCTGCTGCTGCAACTCGGATTCATGATTTGTTTGTTTCCGACTCAGCAACGCCATCGAACTACGCGTACTTTTACCAATTGGCTGTCAAGCTATTTGAAAGGGAAGAAGAATGACACTGTAAAAAAGAAAGTTGAAAACCTGGGAGTGGACTCAGGCGAAATCTCCCAGTTGATGGTCAAAGCTTCTGAGCTGATCAGCAAGAATGCCGACCGATTCAATATTCCTCTGAAGAATAAGAAACCGTCGGAAAAAGATGTTTATAAAGTTCTACTTGTAGAGTGGAATATTTATCATCAATCAACAACGACAGGAAATGCGGTATCGGTTGAACAGTCTAAAAATCAGCTTTTTTACAATACTGAAAAAGGGCCTCATTCACCACGTACAGCCACTATTCCTCCTTCTTCAGATCATTATGCCACAAGGAATATTGAAATCAATACTTCCCCTTCCTCATTTAAACCTCACTCCGCAATTCCGTTAATTGGGGGAATTGCCATTGGTGCTCCATAGACTTATCCATTCTTATCTTAAACAAATTTTGGAATAAATATGCGTACTCAAAACGCTATGCTGGGTATCGGATAATTTATTGTTTTTATTACAAAATTCACTTTTAATAACTCCATTATGGGGTATCATTATATCATTAATAATCAAATTTTAATCGGAATCTATGAAAGGTAACGGAACTAAAATCGGATTCACCATTGCGTTTCTGGTAATTTCGGTCTATTACCTGCAGTTTTCAATCCGGTATTGGATATTAACCGGTCGTGAAAAAAATCTGCAAGGACAAGCGAAAACAGAATATGTTCAAAAACACCAGAAACAGATTGATAACCTTCGCCCTAAAATTTTAAATTTAGGTCTTGACCTTCAGGGCGGGATGCATGTAACGCTTCAGTTACAAACTCAACAATTACTTAAAGACCTGGCTAAAGAACGGGCCGATTCTACATTGAATCATGCATTGGATATCGCAGCCGCTAAAGCCAGAAAAAATAATACCGATGTGGTCGACGAATTCGTTCAGACGTTCGAAACCCGTGATCCTAATGCGAGACTGAGCCGTTATTATCGTTCGGAAGCGGATAACATTACTCGCCGTTCTTCTAATGCGGATGTTGTTAAATATCTTCAGAAACAACGAAACTCGGCAGTTAAGCGGGCTATTCAAATTATCCGGACAAGGATCGACCGTTTTGGTGTAAACGAGCCATCTATTGTTAAACAAGGACAAAACAGAATTGCGGTTGAGCTGCCGGGCGTTAAAGATGAGGAGCGTGTTCGTAACCTTTTGAAAGGAACGGCACGACTCGAATTTCGTCTCTGTGCGGATCCGCAGGAATTACAAACTTCCCTCAAAAAAATAGTCAGTTATTATAATAACGCCGACACAACAGCCAAGGTGGATACCTCAACTCAGCAAGCCTCAAAAAATAACCCTTTATTAAAGGTTATGGTACCGGAGGGGCGCTCGGTAGTTTTCGGAGCAGCAACTGCAGCCGACAGTGCCATGGTCGATTCTCTGCTGGGGCAACCCGCCGTTCGCCAAATGCTCCCTCGGGATGTAACCTTATTGTGGACTGCCAAACCAGGATTTACAGGTCAGAACGGGAAAAAATATTTCAACTTGATTGGTGTTAAAAAGCAGGTGGAATTAAATGGTGACGTGATTGTCGAAGCGCGTCCGACATTCGACCGATACACCAATCAGCCTGAAGTATCGATGACCATGAACCGGGAAGGAGCAAGAAAGTGGGCTCGTATAACCGGTGCTAACATCGGCAAACCGATTGCTATCATCCTCGATGGTTATGTGTACACCTATCCCAACGTTCAGACCAAAATATCGGATGGACGATCGTCCATCACTGGTCTGGGAAGTGTTCAAGAATCCCAAGACCTTGTAAATATTCTGATGTCAGGTGCCCTGCCGGCACCGCTCGATATCGTACAGGTACGAACGGTTGGTCCTACATTGGGTCAGGCTTCTATCCATTCCGGATTTTCATCCACCATAATCGGATTGATCATCGTTGCGTTGTTTATGATTGCTTACTATAACAAAGGCGGTGGCATAGCTGATATGGCGCTCATATTCAACATGATATTCATCCTTGGTATACTGGCTGCATTTAAAGCCACCCTTACCCTGCCCGGTATTGCCGGTATCGTATTAACCATTGGTATGGCGGTAGATGCCAACGTACTAATATTTGAGCGTGTACGTGAAGAACAAGCCGTCGGTAAGAGTATGAGGGCAGCTATTGATAGTGGATACTCAAACGCCATGAGTGCTATCCTCGACTCTAACATCACGACATTCTTAACGGGTGTGATCCTTTATAGTTTCGGTGTCGGTCCTATCAAAGGTTTCGCCGTAACATTAATGGCAGGTATCGTATCATCTCTCTTTACTGCTATCGTGATTACAAGGATAGTAGTCGATTACATGACGAGAGATAAAAATGCAGTCGTAAACTTTGGTTAATCCAGGAATTTTAAGTTAGTAGTTAAACATTATGAGAATATTTGAAAATGCTAATTATCCAATGATTGACATACGTATGATTACGTATGCCATATCCGGATCACTAATATTGATTTCCATTATTGCAATCATGGTTCGTGGTCTTCAGTTCGGTATCGATTTCAAGGGTGGTAAAGAATACATCATACAATTCGAAAAACCTGTTACCGTAACGCAAACACGTTCTGTACTTACCAAAACACTTGGCAAAGAGCCCTTGGTCAAACGGTTTGGTTCCCCTCAGGATTTGCTTATCCGTACGGATGCTTCGGGTGACGAGGCTGTTGTTCAAAAACAGATCTTATCCTCACTGAAACAGGCTTATCCGGGAAATCAGGCTCAGGTTCTAAAAAAGGATATCGTCGGACCACGATTCGCGGAAAGTATAAAACTTGCGGCTATTTATTCTGTTTTAACTTCAATAGTCGTAATTTTCCTCTATATTTTAATACGGTTTCGAAAATGGACCTATTCTGCGGGGGCTATCATCGCGTTGATACACGATGTGACCATTACGCTAGGCTTTTTTACCATTTTCAATAAATTACTACCTTTCAATATGGATATAAACGAGTCGCTAATAGCGGCGTTTCTGACTATTGTGGGTTATTCCATCAACGATACGGTGGTGGTGTACGACCGGATCAGAGAAAATTTAAATATTTTTAAAACTGATCCCTTTGAAAAAACCGTAAATAAAAGTATTAATGATACATTGAGTAGAACAATAATTACCTCTGGCACTACCTTGTTTGTAGTGATAGTGCTATTTATCTTTGGAGGACAGGTCCTTAAAGGCTTGTCACTTGCCTTGATTATTGGTATTACAGTTGGTACATATAGTTCTATATTCATTGCTAGTGCACTCGTTGTTGATTTTCAAAAGCGAGTGGTGAAATCGGCAAAAAAAGTAATAAGTAAGTAATTAACAGTATTTTTTAATAACAGGGGATAATATGAATTTTAAAGTCAAAGAACATTATAATTGCATTGTCATTGAATTTAAGGGTAATGTAATGGGTGGACCCGATGCTGTAAGGTTGAATGAGAAACTTCATGAATTGATCGACGAAGGCAAAAAAAATGTTGTAGCCGATTTAAGCAGAGTTAAGTTTATGAACTCATCCGGACTCGGAATGCTCATCGGAGCCCTCACGACCATGCGTAATGCAGGCGGCGATATGCGTATCGCTAATGCTACGGATAAAATCGAGAGCTTATTAGTAATCACCAAACTGATCACGGTATTTCAACATTTCAGATCAGTAGACGAAGCAGTTAAATCATTTGAAGCTCAAGATTAGTTCATATTATTCTCACATTTTAATTATAAACTTTTAATAAAAGAGGTGTACCTACACCTCTTTTATTTTGTATACAAGAAACAACATGTCAGTACGAGTAGTTATAGGTGCCCAATGGGGTGATGAAGGCAAAGGAAAAATTGTCGACCTTTTAAGTAAACAGGCGGATATCGTGGCCCGTTATCAAGGTGGAGCCAATGCCGGTCACACCCTCAAATTCGATGATAAAACTTTTGTTCTTCACCTGATTCCCTCCGGTATATTTCATAATCACACAATCTGTGCCATAGGAAACGGAACCGTAATCGATCCACTAGCTCTTTTGGATGAAATCGAAGCGGTCCGCGAACTGGGAACTGATCCCAAGGGTCGACTTTTTATCAGTGAAACCGCTCATGTTATTCTCTCCTATCATAAAACACTCGATCAGGCCCGCGAAAAATCCCGCGGTCAACAAAAAATTGGCACCACTGGTCGTGGTATAGGCCCGGCCTATATCGACAAAACGTCACGAACTGGTGTCCGAATGATGGATCTTTTGAATGAGGAAGTACTCACTGAGAAGATCAGAAACAATGTCGATAATATTAACATCATTCTTGAGGGGCTCAATCATAGCGAGAAAATATCAGCGGATCCTATTATTGAAGAAATGCTGGATTGTGGCAAAAAGTTAGAGCCCTACATTATTGATACCGGCGATTTGTTATACGAAAAATTTCGCCAAAATAAAGGTATTTTACTCGAAGGAGCACAAGGCAGCCTGCTTGATATCGACCACGGCACCTATCCTTATGTGACTTCCTCCTCTCCCACTTCGGGCGGGGCATGTACGGGAACAGGCTTACCTCCCACTTCCATAACTCATGTTATGGGTATTGCAAAAGCTTATTGTACCAGAGTGGGCAACGGACCATTCCCGACTGAGCTCGAAAATGATGAAGGGGAATTAATACGTAAAACCGGACATGAATTTGGTGCAACTACAGGACGCCCCAGACGATGCGGTTGGCTGGATCTCGTTGCTTTGAAATATGCCGTCCGCATTAATGGTTTAAACGAACTCACTATTACCAAACTTGATGTTTTAGACCACTTTGAAGAGGTCAAACTTTGTACCGATTATAAAATTGAGGATAACACAACTCGTAAATTCCCGCTTGATATCCAAACTCTGAAAAAGGCAAAACCTATTTATAAAACATTCAAAGGCTGGAAGAAGGATACCCGGGATGTCTCATCATATAATGGGCTTCCTGATGAGGTTCAAACCTATCTGTCGTTCATTGAAGATTACCTTGAAGTGAAAATTGCCATCGTTTCAACTGGTCCGGCCCGAAAAGAAACCATTCTGGTATAACGATTATGAATGATATCAAACCAGATTCTTTCAAGATATATTACGATATCGCTGTTTTGCCCGGCGAAAACATTGAAGATAAGCTTAAGGGAATTTGTCTGGAACAAAGTGTCGAATTACCATCCGATGTTCTTTCGGAAGATATCAAAGATCGCATCGTCGGAGAAATTATAGACGTCCGGGAGTCAGCAAAATGTAAATTTAAGGTTATTTTACGTTTTCCAGTTAATAATGCAGCCGGTGAAATCACTCAATTGCTGAATGTCCTTTTAGGAAATATTTCTTTGAAACCGGGTATCCGGGTTACCGGATTGGAATGGAAAAAGTTACAAGATCTTTTTCACGGTCCATCTTATGGTATCAATAATCTTCGTAAGAAATGGAATATTGGAGAACGGGGTATTTCCGCAACAGCTTTGAAACCAATGGGATTTTCCTCAAATCAAATCGGCGAATTATGCTATCAGTTCGCCCTTGGTGGTATTGATATCATTAAGGATGATCATGGTCTGACTAATCAGCCATATGCTCCTTTTGAAGAACGGGTAAAAGCCTGTGTCGATGCAGTGAATCGGGCTGAGAAACAGACCGGACGACGTTCTCTGTATTTTCCTAATGTCACAACCGGACCCGATAAGCTCGTTGATAGATATCGGAAAGCGGCTGCTTTGGGAGCCGATGGCGTGTTACTGACTCCACATCTTTGTGGTTTAGAGATGATGAACGTACTCGCCTCATTGGATGTTAATCTCCCCATAATGGCCCATCCTGCTTTTTCCGGAGGCTTGGTTATTAATCATACAAGCGGGTTTTCTCAACAATTTCTGTATGGTGAATTATGGCGGGCACTGGGTGCCGATTTTGTGATTTATCCCAATACTGGCGGGCGTTTTTCTTTTACTGAGGAAGAATGCCTCTCTATTAATCGATCAGCCAGAAAAATAATGTGTGATTTCAATAACACGTTTCCAACTCCGGGCGGTGGTATGCAACGAAAAAATCTGAAAAAATGGTTATCATTGTATGGCAAAGACACAGTTTTCCTAATGGGAGGCAGTCTTTATCAGCATCCATCAGGTATTCGTGAAGCTGGTGAAGAAGTCAGATCCATTTTAGTTGAAAATGAAGCCTAAAAGGATGAATGGTATTTATGAAGAATAACTCCAAAATTATCCATTGTAAAAATTATCATTGGGATTCGGTTGGAAAAAAACAATACAAAACAGATTCGACCAATTTCAAAGATATCTCGAGGTATTCATTGTTGGGTGAGGGAGAAAATGAGCAGGAACTGAATTTTCAAACCCGGTATTTTGAGATTCAACCCGGTGGTTATTCTTCACTCGAATTTCATCGCCATCCACATTCTGTCATCATCATTCGGGGATCGGGATCTGTAATTCTGGGCGATGAAGTGCACCCGTTAAGTTTGCACGATGTCGTTTTTATATCCCCGGAAACCATTCACCAATTCCATGCGGATAATGAGGAACCCATGGGGTTCATTTGTATTGTTGATCGTTATCGCGACCGTCCGTCTATTCCTGATGATAATATGCTGGATCAAACAATACCCAATCCCGAAACCAGAAAAAAGGTCAGGAAATAAATCACCATTTGGCGGATGGGTCAACCCCTTTATTGAACGGCTGATTGGTAATATAACCCGATTTCTATCTAAAAACCTTTTAAAACTATGTTTTGAGACCAATAATATATTATGAAGATTTCTCACTTTGTTCGAAATGACGCTCAAAGACTTTATTCTTCGTTTGCCCGAATTATTCACGTAAACTATAAGAATCAATACATGAGTTCGCTCTAAAAGGCCCCAAAATTGATTTGTAGGCCTTGATTTTGAGCCATATTCAACACTTTTTTAGGCGAAATACCTTTTTAGAGAAGACTCATACATACCAAATTGAAAAACAATCCATTGTAAATAACAACGCTTTCCTCAAATTTGAAAAATCTAAAAAAGGCTACGAAATTTAGAACCTGCTTTTTGGATGAGAGATCTTATAAACGTCAATAAAGAAAAGTTTATATTTAATGGTTCACTGAACTATATATGAGTGATAATAAAAAAAGAACGTTTCTTCACAAATTATTTATTTTCAGTATTATCATTAAGGGTATCGATGGTGTACTGGAAACAGTTGGAGGCAGTGTCCTTCTTTTCATTAAATCCAAAAAGATCGTCCAATTCATTCAACAGATTTTTCATCATGAATTAGCGCAGGATCCGCATGATGTCATAGCTAATTACTTGATAAAAGCAGTCCGGCATTTCTCACATGGCACGATGATATTTGCTGCCGTCTATCTTAGCATTCATGGTTTAATAAAAATTGGGCTTGTCTCTGCACTTTTGAAAAGTAAATTATGGGCTTACCCATTGGCAGCTATCATATTATCGCTTTTCGTACTATATGAAATCTTCCGTTTCTTTTATACCTACTCCTATATACTCTTATTTTTGATCATTGTGGATATCATCATCGTAATCCTTTTACGGATTGAGTATAAAGAACTTAAATCCGTAGCTTGATCCATTTTTAGGGAACAATTCCCATCATCCCTATACAAAAAGAGCTGAATCTTTAATAGATTCAGCTCTTTCAAGTGAGCGAGAAACGGGATTCGAACCCGCGACCCCAACCTTGGCAAGGTTGTGCTCTACCAGCTGAGCTATTCTCGCCTGTGAGACACAAAATATAAGGATAAAAGGAATATCAACACAAGTAATAATGGGAAAAATTATAAAATTCATAATTTACTGCGTTGATATCACTATAAATAGATAATTTGGTCATTCTACCATTTCATTCTCACGCATACTTTGTAAAGTATCTGTCCAGCGAAGAAGTTCGGTTAACATTACATCAGCAGATTGATCGATGATTTCATTGGCTACAAATTCATCGTCTTCATTAATAAAATTTTGAATAAACGGAATACTCACACCTTCGGAAAGTGGCACCATTTTGAGTGCTGTAAGAATTTCTTTAAGCATGTGAACAGACCGGGTCCCACCAGCCACTCCTCCATAACTAACTAAACCCACTGGTTTATACGCCCATTCTTGTGATAAATAATCAATCGCATTTTTCAGTGGAGCGGTAAAACCGTGGTTATATTCTGCTATTATAAAGATAAAAGCATCCGAGGTATCAACCATTTGACTCCATTTTTTTGTGTGTTCATGCTGATATTTCCGGAGTCGAGGATGATTCGGCTCATTCATCATCGGTAAATCGATTTTTGCGAGATCCAATATTTCCACATTAAACGGCACATATCCCCTTGCTTTTTCAGCAATCCATGATGCAATAACCGGACTCTTTCGTCCCGGTCGTGTGGTAGATGTAATAATTCTAAGCTCTGCCATAAACTAAATCGTAAGTATCTTGTTGTATTTAATTAATAAACCGATATGCTTTAACATTAAACTATAGGGTTTATTGTGTAAAAGGGTTAAAAACCTAAAACAAATAGTGTGCTGACGGTATTTCACTGGCAGTGTTATATTCAATACCAACAACTTAGCATTTTAGAATTTTTTTTATAAAAATTTCATTTTTCCTTAGGGGTACAGGCTTTCTGATGTGTATTATAAAAAGTTATTACCCATCAACGTGTCTATTAATGAAAAGATGGGTAGTAAGAAAATGTCGTATGCTGCCAGGAATAATCACGAAATATCATTTACTCATCCACTAAAACGGTTACTCCTATGAAAATGTTAAGAACGGCATTTATTGCCATCCTATCAATTGCGGCATTAAGCGCTTGTAACAGTTTAATTAAATCGGGTTCGAAACAGTCATCTAAAACTCAGCTTAGTTTTAAAGAGACGACATCTACTTCGAACTCAATGACAACCGCCGATTCCACATCAACCAACGCCAATATGATGGTTATTACGGATCCGCATAACGATACCTTAAAAATCGATACGGCGAAGGTAATGATCCGGGAAATTGAATTTCATGGTTCGGAGAAGATGAGACACAAAGACCATAATTATGGTGATTATACGAAAACTAATGAGGATTCAACGGAATTTGAACCAGGCCCATTTGTACTCGATTTAAACCTTGATACAACGCTGACAACTATTGCGATTAACAAATTACCAGATGGTACTTACAATTACATCTCATTTCAAATCCACAAACCACTTCCAAATCAGAACTTAGCGGATTCTGACTTTGTCGGAGGACCGAATAATGAGCAACGATTCTCGATTGTTATAAAAGGTACTTATAACAGTAAGCCTTTTGTCTTCAAGACCCCCAGAACAATCAGAATACATACAAAAATTAATCCGCCATTGACGGTATCTGATTCGCTCGGCTCTTATAATGCCACTATTAATGTCGATGTCGGTAAGTGGTTTGTGAATAAAAATGGTTATATAATTGATCCAACCAATCCCAATAATGTATATGAGATCAATTGGTCAATTCAACGTTCCTTTTATGCTTTCAAAGATAATAATCATGACGGACATGAAGACCATGATGGCTGGGGCTGGAAATGGAAACATCATAATGAACACAGCAATCAGGATAGTACGAAAACCGATACGACCTCTTCCAATAGTTAATAATAGTGGAATAATGTGAAGCTATTTAAATGATATGCTTTCTTATCATGATTC
>Ga0102962_1000853_pt1 | contig 12856 bp, 12 predicted proteins | sample SalPonF2_C_D2_MG_FD_84519 | JGI IMG/M metagenome (GOLD analysis project Ga0102962, IMG submission 84519) | Salt pond soil microbial communities from South San Francisco under conditions of wetland restoration - Salt Pond MetaG SF2_C_D2_MG ...
GCTCCGGGGGGCTCGTTCATCTGGCCGTAGATCAGCGCCGCTTTATCGAGAACCCCCGAATCCTTCATCTCGTGCCACAGGTCGTTCCCCTCGCGGGTCCGCTCGCCGACGCCGGCGAAAACCGAGAAGCCGCCATGCTGCTTGGCGATATTGTGAATCAGCTCCATGATCAGAACGGTTTTGCCGACACCGGCACCGCCGAAAAGACCGATCTTGCCACCACGGGCATAGGGAGCGAGCAGGTCGACGACCTTGATCCCCGTTTCAAAAGCCTCGACCTTGGTCGACTGGGAGACGAAATCAGGGGTAGGGCGGTGAATCTCCCACTCCTTATCGGTATTGACCGGACCCATCTCGTCGACCGGCTGACCGATGACGTTGAGAATCCGCCCGAGGGTGCCGCGGCCGACGGGCATGACGATCTGTTTTCCGGTATCGAGCACGTCCTGCCCCCGAACCAGACCCTCGGTGGAGTCCATGGCGATTGTTCGCACGGTATTTTCACCCAGATGCTGGGCCACCTCGACGACCAGATTCCACTCCTCTTCCCCCAGGGAAGAGTTAGAGATTTTCAGGGCGTGATAAATCTCGGGAAGCTTGCCGGCCTCGAATTCCACGTCAACGACGGGTCCGATAACCTGAGTGATCTTTCCTTTATTCATGATGAAGCGTTCCTCCTTTTTCCACCCACCGCAGGGGGCGATCAGCGTTCGTTCTTTTATTTGATCGATTCAGCACCGGAGATGATTTCCATAAGCTCTTTGGTAATGGCGGCCTGCCGTGCCCTGTTGTATTGGAGGGTCAACTTGCTGATCATCTCGGAGGCGTTTTTGCTGGCACTGTCCATGGCACTCATGCGCGCGCCATGCTCGGAAGCCGAGGATTCCAGCAACGCGCGGAAAATCTGGACTTCCACGTGCTTGGGCAGGATCTGCTTCAGAACCTCGGTCCGGTTGGGCTCATAGAGATACTCGGCCACATGGGCACCCTCGTCCACGGTTTTAGGCACGATGGGCAGCAGCTGCTGAACGGTCACTTCCTGGGCAATCGCACTACGGAAGGCGTTGAACACCAGAAAAACCGCGTCGCATTTCGCCTTGGTGTACTCGGCGATTACCTCCTGGGCCAACAGGGCCGCGGTGCTGTAGGAGATCTTGGCCGTAAGATTCTCGTGAACCTTGGCGATCTGCAACCCGCCCCTTGCCTTGAGATAATCCTTGCCCTTGCGACCGACAATCATCAGGTCGTAATCGTCGAACCCCTCCCGTTTGCTCCGGATGAAACGTTCGGCCTCTTTAGAGACGTTGGCATTGAAGCCACCGCACAGGCCGCGGTCGGCGGTCATGAGCAGGACCAGGGCCCGCCTCTTGCCGCGAGCCTCGAGCAGGGGGTGGACCTGTTTTTCCTCCCGCAGAGCCAGGCTGGAGAGAACGTTCATCATTTTATCGGCGTAAGGACGGGCAGCCACCACCGATTCCTGCGCCCGGCGCAGTTTGGCGGCGGAAACCATCTTCATCGCCTTGGTGATCTGGCTCGTATTTTTGACCGTGCCGATCCTTTTTTTGATATCTTTCAGACTTGGCATCTATCCAAACCTTCCGCGTGCGAACTGGGTCAGGTTGACTTCCTTCGGAACCGGTCCTGTTCCGCCTTGGCGGCGACCATGCAGCGGCGGACAAAGGAACCTGACGGCCGACCCGTTCATGAACCCTGAATTTCCGATCTCCGCTAAAACCGCCTCGAATTCCATCCCGGGTTGCCGGCTTGATTAGGCCACAAACTGCCCTTTGAATTCCTCAAGGGCACCCTTGATGCGTCCGTCAATATCCTCGTCGATCGCCTTTTTCTGTGCCAGGTCGGTCAACAATTGGCCGTGCCGGGACTCCATGAAGGAGAGCAGCTCGGATTCATAGCGAACCAGGGCCGAAACCGGATAATCGTCGACGAAGCCGTTGTTGGCGGCATAGATGGTCACCACCTGCTTTTCGACCGGCAGCGGCTGATACTGAGCCTGTTTGAGGATTTCAACGAGCCGGGCGCCGCGGTTGAGCTGACGCTGGGTGGCGGCGTCCAGATCGGATCCGAACTGGGCAAAAGCGGCCATCTCGCGGTACTGGGCCAGAGCGAGACGCAGGGTACCGGCCACTTGCTTCATCGCTTTGACCTGGGCGCTGCCGCCGACACGAGAGACCGAGAGGCCGACGTTGATCGCCGGGCGAACGCCCGAGTAGAACAGGTCGGTCTCGAGAAAGATCTGGCCGTCGGTGATCGAAATGACGTTGGTCGGGATATATGCGGAGACGTCACCGGCCTGGGTTTCGATGATCGGCAGAGCCGTCAAACTGCCGGCGCCCAGATCGTCGTTGAGCTTCGCGGCACGCTCCAGCAGGCGGCTGTGCAGATAGAAGACATCCCCGGGAAACGCTTCGCGTCCGGGCGGACGACGCAGCAGCAGGGAGAGCTGCCGATAGGCCACCGCCTGCTTGGAGAGATCGTCGTAAATAATCAGCGCGTGCCGGCCATTATCCCGGAAGGACTCCCCGATGGTCACCCCGGTATAAGGGGAGATAAACTGCAGCGGGGCGGGGTCCGAAGCGGTCGCGGCCACAACGACGGTATAATCCATGGCGCCGTGCTGCTTCAGTTTGTCCACCACCTGGGCCACCGTCGAGCGCTTCTGGCCAATGGCGACATAGATACAGATGACGTCATTGCCCTTCTGGTTGATGATGGTATCGACGGCCACGGCGGTCTTGCCGGTCTGGCGGTCGCCAATGATCAACTCACGCTGCCCGCGGCCGATGGGGACCATCGCATCGATGGCCTTGAGGCCGGTCTGCATCGGTTCGTGGACCGACTTTCTGGCCACGATTCCAGGCGCTTTGACTTCGACCTGGCGGTACTCTTCGGTTTCGATCTCGCCATGGCCATCGATCGGAATGCCGATCCCGTTGACGACTCGGCCGACCAGGGCGTCCCCCACTGGCACCTGCACGATGCGCTCGGTGCGCTTGACCGTATCGCCTTCCTTGATGTGATGGGCCTCACCCAGAATGGCGGCGCCGACGTTATCTTCTTCCAGGTTGAGAACCATCCCCATGATTTCCCCGGGGAATTCCAGCAATTCGCCGGCCATCGCCTTGTCCAGACCATGAATACGGGCAATCCCGTCGCCGACGGAGATAATGGTTCCCGTTTCGCTGACCTCGACCTCACGACCGAAATTCTCGATCTGTTTCTTGATGATCGCGCTGATCTCTTCCGCTCTGATTTCCATAAGACCTTCTCACCCCTTCTTTAAGGTATCTTCAATCCGTTTCAACTGAGTCTTGATGCTGCCATCGAACACCTTCCCTCCGATGGCCACCTGAACACCGGCGATCAGAGAGGGATCAAGCTTGGTGGTTAAATCCACCTTCTTGCCCGTTTGCTTTTCCAGCCCGGTCCGGATGGCATCCTGCTGCTTGCCGCCGAGTTCGGCCGCCGTGGTTACCCGGGCTCGCAGAAGCCCGGAAAGCTCGTCGGCGAACTGTCGGTAGTTCCCCTCTATCTGGGGAAGATATTGGAGTCGATCCTTTTCGAGCAGAAGCCCCAGGAACTTTTTCATTCCCTCGGAGAGGGTCAGGGCCTGGGCCAGGTCCTTGAGAATGGCGGCCTTCTTTTCAAACAGGAACGTGGGGCTTTCCAGAACGAGGCGCAGAACGTCCTCGACGGCGAAGGCCGACCGGACTTTTCCCAACTCATCCCCGTACTGCTCCACCATCTGCTGCTCGACCCCCAGGTTCACCAGGGCCTTGGCATACCTCCTGGATATCGCGCTGATACTCAATGTAATTCTCCCACCTTCAGCATATATTCGTCGACCAGGCGGGTTTGATCCGCCTTCGTAAGGTTCTTGTTCAACAGGTCTTCGGCGATTTCGATCGCCATCTGGGCAGCCTCCCGGCGCAATTCGACGCGGGCCTTGGCTACCTCGAAGGCGGCGGATTTCTGGGCTTCCTGTTTGATTTTTTCCGCCGTCTCCCGGGCGCTGGCCAGGATTTTCTCCCGCTCCATCTCGCCCTCCCGCTTAATGGCGGCAGTGAGATCGTCGATTTCGGCGGCAGCCTGGTTCAGTTTTCGGTCGTAATCGGCGAACTTCGCTTCCGCCTCGTTCCTGGTCGTCTCTGCTTCACGCAGAGCCTTCTCCACGCCCTCGCGTCGCCCGGCCAAGGCCTGACGAATCGGCTTTGCCGCGAAATAGGCCAAGGCGCCGAAAAGAATAACGAAATTCAGGCACCGGTAGAGAAAGTCCTTCAGCATCATCCCGCTCTCTGCGGCCTGGCCCTCGCCGTTAGCGGCCAGGGCCGTGGCGGCGAGTCCCACGAGGACCAGCATGGCGATAGAGACGAGTGCCCTTTTTTTCAGTTTCATGGCCATGATCGGTTTCATTTTTTACAGATTCCTCCCGAGGACCTTGGCGGCAACCCGGGAGGCCAGATTCTGCACCTCTGCACCCAGGGCCGAGCGGGCTTCTTTGGCTTCGGCGGCCACGCGGTTTTTAATGGTCTGCAGATGGCCTGTCGCCTCCTCGCGGGCCCGGGTCACCAGCGCAGTTTCCTCCTCGATGGCCGTTGCGCGAAACGTGGCCTTTTCCTGATTTGCCTTACGTTTGGCCTCCTCCAGACCCTCCTGGTAGGCGGCCATTTTACTGTCGATACGCTGTTCTAAATCCTTTGCCCTGTCAAAATCGTCTGCGATCTTTTCCCGGCGCAACTTGAGAATTCCCCGCACAGGCCGGTACAGCAAAAAGTTCAGCACCACCATCAATACCAGAAAGTTGGCTGCCTGAAGAAATATGGTCCAATCGATTTTGCTCACTGCAACACCTCGTTAGACTCGTTTGGAATGAGATACCGGTCGGTATACTGTATACATTAGAGCTAGAGATTAAAAAATGCTTTACCTCGAGGCAAAACAGGGAATAGCTATCATATGACCCTTTGATTGTCAAGGATCTTTTCCCCCGCACTCCGGATTTTCCCCCTTTGGGATTCTATAAATATAAAGTTGTTATGTTTTTACGGTTATTTTTTAGGCGGGTGCTTTTCTTCCTTGGAGGCCGTGGCCCTCTCTCCCATGTTCATGGTCGTCGATCCATTGAGTTGGACACCCTCCGCCACCACGAGGACCGGAGTTTCGATGTTGCCCTCCACTTTGGCGGGGGAGCGCAGCTCCACCTTGGTGCTGGCTTTGATATTTCCCTTGAAACTTCCGCTCAGGATCAGCGTCCCCACCTGCAGTTCGGCCTGCAGGTCCGCGGTCTCCCCGACGATGAGGGTTCCCTTTGAGCCTATTTCTCCCCGAAAGGTGCCGTCCAGGCGGACGATCTCATCGAAGAGCAGCTTTCCTTCAAATTGGCTGCCCGGTCCAAGGAAGGCTTTGATTTCACCCTTTTCCATCGGGCTTTCTTTCCTCATCGCACCTGTTCCCTTCCATTTTTAAAATATTTTTTTCAAGAAATTCCGAGAAGTTCGAGAAGACGATCCAAATCCTGGGCGGAAAAATAAGAAATCTCGATCTTGCCGCCTTTGCCGCGGGGGAGAATTTTTACCTGGGTTCCCAGGGCCCGTTTCAATTCTCCGGCCAGATGGAGCAGTTCGGGGCCCAGCGCCGGCTTGGACTTGTTCTTGGGGCCCACACCGAACTTCTTGATTTTTTTGACCAAAGCCTCCGTCTCCCGAACGGAGAGTTTTTTTTGCACAACCTGGTCGCGCGCCTCCGCCATGTCCCCCTCCTCTTCCAGCGAGAGCAGGGAACGGGCATGGCCCATTGAAAGCCGGGCCCCTATCACGTCCTCCCGGATGGATTCGGGAAGCCGCAGCAGGCGCAGGGAGTTGGCCACCGAAGAGCGGTCTTTTCCCACCCGGCGCGAGACTTCCTCTTGGGAGAGATCGAAGCCCTCCATCAGATTGCGGTAGGCTTCCGCCTCCTCAATCGGATTGAGATCCTCCCGCTGGATGTTCTCGATCAGGGCTACTTCCATGGCCCAGTCTTCGGAAACGTCCTGAATGACGACCGGCACTTCGTGCAAGCCGGCCTTCTGGGCGGCTCGCCAGCGTCGTTCTCCGGCGATGATCTGATAACTGTCTTCCACCCGGCGAACCACGAGGGGTTGAATCACCCCTTTTTCGCGGATAGAGGCCACCAGTTCCGCCATTTTCCCATCGTTGAACGTCTTGCGCGGCTGGTTACCGTTCGGACGCAGGTCTTCGAGGGGGCAGAGGAAATATTTCCGCCCCCCCTCCTGGGTGGCGGAACTTAAGAGGGCCCCGATGCCTTTTCCCAATGCCGGTCGCTTTGCCATCTCACTTTCCCGTTTCAATGATTTCTTTTGCCAGCTCAAGGTAAGCCGCGGCCCCGCGGGAGGATATATCGTACAGCAGGGCCGGCATGCCGTAGCTGGGTGCTTCGGACAGACGCACATTGCGGGGGATGACTGATTTGAATACCTTGCCGTCGAAATGTTGGCGAATTTCGTCCCCCACCTGATGGGACAGATTATTTCGGCCATCAAACATGGTCAGCAAGATTCCCTGGAGAGTCAGACGGGGATTGAGCTCCTTCTGAATGAGCCCAACCGTGTTCATCAACTGACTCAACCCCTCCATGGCATAGAATTCACATTGCAGCGGTATCAACACCGCATCGGCCGCCGTCAAGGCGTTAACCGTCAGCAGTCCGAGGGAAGGGGGGCAATCGATCAGAATGTATTCGTATTCATGGCGGATTTCCTTGAGCACACCGGCCAGGCGGGTTTCTCTGGCCAGGGCCGAGACCAGTTCGATTTCGGCACCGATGAGGTCCGTATTGGCCGGAAGCAGATCCAGATGCTTCAGATCGGTATGAACAAGGATGTCCTGTACGGCGGTCTCACCCAGCAGGGCGTGGTAGATGGTAAACTCCTGGGCCATCTTATCGATCCCCATGCCGCTGCAGGCGTTGGCCTGGGGGTCGATATCAACCAGGAGGGTGCGCTTTTCCGCCGCGGCAAGAGAGGCGGACAGATTGACTGCAGTGGTCGTTTTTCCCACGCCCCCCTTCTGGTTGGCGATGGCGATAATCTGGGCCATATCCCTTCTCCTTGCATCAACAGCCGGGCGGAAAGAGTACCACACCCCCCCTTTTCCTCAAAGAAAAAAGGTCGGGGCTTAAGGGCCGGTCACTGAGGCGGAGGGTTGCAATCGCCCCTGAATGGACCGACGGAAGGGGAGAAATTATCCCTTTTCGACACGCTCAAAGGTGAGCAAGGTTCGGCCGGCGCCGGAAATAGGGAGCTTGAGGCGCCGTATCTCGGTACAGGTCACTCCCATTTCCGAGAGATCCGGTAGAGCTTCTTTCAACTCCCGCTCACCGCCCGAACCCTTCATCGCCAGGAGCCGTCCCCCAGGGGCCAGAGCGGGGAGGGCAAGCCGCCCAAGATCCACCAGCGAGGCGAAAGCCCGAGCCGTGACGACCTCAAAAGCACCCGCCCACTCGTTGCCCTTCACCCTCTCTTCGATCCGGCCATGAACCGGGTCAAACCCTTTGAGAGCCAATTTACGAACGACATGCTGCTGGAATTCGATCTTTTTTCGTATGGCATCGATCGAGCAGATATTCAGTTGCGGAAGAACGATCTTCAATGGAAGGCCGGGAAAACCACCTCCCGAACCGACGTCGAGCAAGGTTTCGTCCCCACGCAACAAGGGCAGAAGGGTCAGCGCGTCGACCAGGTGCTTTTCGACCCCCTCGTTGAAATCGGTGATCGCCGTCAGATTAATACGACGGTTCCAGCGTCCGAGTTCCTCCAAAAACCACAGCAGGGGGGCGTATGCCTCTCCGGGGACGGCAACCCCCATGAGTTTGAGCTGCTTGGCCAACAGATTTCGACGAAACATTTCACCCTCGACGAAGCAACACACTCAGAATGGCGATGGCTGCCGGAGTCACTCCGGGAATTCGCGAGGCCTGGCCGAGATTTCGAGGCTGGACCCTTTTCAGCTTTTCCCGCACCTCCAGGGAGAGCCCGCCAATCCCGTCATAATCGAAATCCGAAGGGATCGCAACCTCTTCGGTTCGACGAAAACGGTCCACCTGATCCAGTTGACGCTGAATATATCCCTCGTATTTAACGCCGATCTCCAACTGCTCGAGTACCCCACGATCCAAGCTCGCCAGGGAAGGATCGAAAACGCAAAGATCGGTGATAGAGATCTCGGGGCGCCGAAGCAACCCCTCCAAAGAGCTGCCGTTTTTCAGGTCACCTACGCCTGGCAACTGCCCCAGACGGTCGTCAGAAGGGACGATACGCACCGTTTTCAGCCGGTTCCTTCCCGTTTCAATGCCGGCACACTTGGCGCAGTGACGCTCCCAGCGTTCCGCCGTGATGACTCCGGCACGATACCCGAGCTCCGTCAGTCGCAAATCCGCATTGTCCTCGCGCAGCAGCAACCGATATTCGGCCCGGGACGTAAACATTCGATACGGCTCCGTTGTTCCGAGACGGATCAGATCGTCGATCAGCACGCCGATATATCCCTGATCCCGGGTGAGCACGAGGGGAGGGCGGGACTGAAGAGACAGGGCGGCGTTGATGCCGGCCATCAATCCTTGGGCCGCGGCCTCTTCATAACCCGAGGTTCCGTTGATTTGACCGGCATGGTAGAGACCCCGGATCGCTTTCGTCTCCAATGTTGGCTGCAGTTGGATCGGGTCCACGTAATCGTACTCGATGGCGTAACCCGGCCGCATGATTTCAACCTTTTCCAAGCCGGGAATCGTTCGCAAAAAGGCCCACTGGATGTCCGTCGGCAGCGAGGTGGACACTCCATTGGGATAAACTTCGGCAACTTGCAGCCCCTCGGGTTCGAGAAAGATCTGGTGCTGATCCTTTTCCGGGAACCGCACCACTTTATCTTCAATCGAAGGACAGTACCGTGGTCCCACCCCTTTGATCACACCGCTATACAGGGGAGAGCGGTCCAGCCCGGAGCGGATGACTTCATGCGTGCGGGCATTGGTATAGGTGATATGACAGGGGACCTGAGGGCCTTCGATTTTTTCCGTATCAAGGGAAAAGGGGCGGGGGGGAGTCTCCCCATATTGCGGCTCCAGAGCAGAATAATTAATGGTTTTCCGATCGAGCCGAGCCGGCGTTCCGGTTTTGAGCCGACCGACCTGCAACCCCAGGGATCCCAACTGATCGGAAAGGCCCTCCGAAGGAGGCTCGCCGGCGCGTCCCCCCGGGTAGTGGTTGAGTCCCACATGAATGAGCCCCCGCATGAAGGTCCCGGTGGTCAATATGACGGTCTCTGCCGCAAAGATCGCCCCCTCGCGTGTTTTCAGGCCTTCGATCCGGTCTCCCTTCAGGATCAGCTCTACGACTTCGCCCTGTTTCAGGTCGAGTAATGGCTGCCGCTCCACTACCTGCTTCATATGAAGAGCGTACAGGCCGCGGTCCGCCTGCGCTCTGGATGCGCGCACCGCCGGACCCTTTTTGGTATTCAGGGTCCGGAACTGAATCCCGGTGGCGTCGATATTGCGGCCCATCTCTCCCCCCAGGGCATCGATTTCTCTCACGAGATGCCCCTTGGCAAGGCCCCCGATAGCGGGATTGCATGACATCTGGGCCACCGCATCGAGACTGAGATTTAACAGCAGCGTGCGACACCCCATCCGTGCGGTTGCCAGAGCCGCTTCACACCCGGCATGCCCGGCACCAACGACGACTACCTGATATTTCCCTTGATACGTGGACATTGTCCGTACCTACCCCGGCCCCACCTCCACAAAGCGTGGATAGACCTCAAAACATGTTGTCTTTCAACCCCTTACCAAAGATGTTTCACGTGAAACATTCCAACCTTAACGCTGCCGACCACACAGCGGGAGGAGCCGAATCGATCATTGCCTGTCGATAACAAGCTTCAAATTCAAAAGACACCCTCGCCATCTCGTCGACACCGATCATTTGCCGATGCAAAAGCGGGAGAAAATCCGGTTCAGTATCTCGTCCGGAGCCGTTTCTCCGGTAATTTCCCCCAGGGCGTCAAGAGCTTCCCGTAGTTCGAAAGCCAAAAACTCGAAAGACCGATCCTCCTCCAGGGCTCCGCAGAACCCCTTAAGGGCCGTCCGTGAGCGAAGAAGGGCCTCCCGATGCCGCCGATCGGAAAGAAGGACCGACTCCCGGGACTCCAGCTCGCCGCCAGCAGAGAAAAGGTTCACCAGCGCATCCTTGAGATCATCCAGACCAATCCCTTTTTGAGCGGAGATGCGAATCTGTTGAAGCTCGGCAAAGGGACTCGGTAGGGGGAGGGTGTCTAAATCACATTTATTGATCACCAACAAAATATTTTTATCCTCACAGGCCTCGAGTGCCAGAAGATCGCCATCGGAAAGTGGCCGCGCCCCATCAACGACCAACAGCACAAGATCAGCGGCTGCGGCTTTTGCCCTTGCCCGCCGCACTCCCTCCTTCTCAACCGCATTCTCCGCCACCCGAATCCCGGCCGTATCGACCAGACGAAGAGGAATCCCACCCAGAACAAGATTCTCTTCGAGAATATCGCGGGTGGTACCGGCCTCCTCCGTAACGATGGCCCGGGCTTCTCCAAGAAGCGCATTCAAAAGCGAACTTTTGCCGACGTTGGGTTGTCCGAGAATCAAAACGGAGAGCCCTTCTCGAAGAAGGCGACCCGTTTCGAAGGAGGCGAGGAGACGTTCAATTCCTGCCAATACCTCTCCGACGTCCAGGCGTAGGCGCTCATGGTCCTCGCCGTCGATCTCTTCCTCGGGAAAGTCGATGTGCGCTTCGACGAGCGCCAGCAGCTCGGCCAGGACCTCGCGAAATCGGTAAATTTCACCCGAAAGCCTCCCTTCGAGTTGCCCGAGGGCCACGTTGCCCGCTGCTTGACTGCGCGAGTGGATAAGATCGATAACGGCCTCTGCCTGCGCCAGATCGATCCGACCGTTAAGAAACGCACGAAGGGTAAATTCCCCCGGGTAGGCCAAACGAGCCCCCAGATCAAGGAGATGGTCGAGAACCCGCCCCATGACCACCCTGCCGCCATGGCAATGAAATTCCACCACATCCTCTCGCGTGTAGGAACGTGGACCACGCATGAGAACGGCCAAGACTTCGTCCAGGTGTTCCCCGAAGGAGTTCAGAATTTTTCCGTAGTAAAGCCGGTGGGTGTCGAGAGGATGTTCGGCGGATGCCGGGTGAAAAACCTTTTCCAACAGGTTTTGGGCGTCTTCGCCGGAGAGTCTGATAATGCCGACCCCTCCATCCCCAATCGGGGTGGCCGGCGCGACGATAGTATCGGTAGTTATTGCCAAGACTTATCCCTTTTTGGGAAAAATTACCAGTTTCCTTTCTTTTCCACGCCCCAGAGCCCGAAATTCGATGCCGATTTCTTCCTTTAACGCCGATTTAAAATTACGGCTTTCCTCTCCGTACCCAAGAGGTACCGTCACCGATTCTCCGCCCAAGCGCACCTGACGGCAAAGTTTACGAGCCAGGCGGTGCATCTCCGACCGGCGGCGCCCACGGTAATTATCGACGTCCACAGCGATAGGAATGCGATCCCCTGGCGCGTAACGATCAGTCAGCGAGACAACCAGGCTTTGCAGCGCCTCGAGATTTTGCCCCCGCGGACCGATGACCTGATTCGGCTCGGGACTTTTAACAGACAGGTCTATCCGTGAAGATCCGGCCTGAACCTCCACCTCGGCGGGCATTCCGCACAGGGCAAGCAAATGCTCGGTGATCCTGGCGGCCAATGTCCCCCGATCGATCAGGCGGCAGACAACCCGTGCCGGCCGCCCTCCGAAAAAGCCCAGAAACCCGCGACGGGGAACCTCCACGATCTCCATGTCAATTTCAGCCCGCGTGCATTTCCACTTTTCCAGGGCAATGGCGACCGTTTCCTCTAAAGATTTACCACACAATTCGAGGTGAAAAAAATCGCCAATCATCCCAAAAGAATTCAGGCTATTTGAGGTTTTCGATTAATAAAATACTGCTGCAGTATGGTCAACAGGTTATTGACCAGCCAGTACACGACGAGACCAGAAGGAAAATTCAGAAAGAGAAAAGTAAATACGATGGGCATTGCCAGGAACAGCTTTGCCTGGGTGGGATCCATCGTGGTTGGACTCATCTTCTGTTGAACAAACATGGTGACCCCCATAATAATGGGCGTTATATAGTAGGGGTCTTTACTCGAAAGATCGGTCAGCCAGAAAATAAAGGGTGCCTGTCGGAGGGCGATCGATCTCAACAGGACTTCGTAAAGGGCAAAAAACACGGGGATTTGAATGACCATGGGCAGACACCCACCCAGAGGATTGACCCTATTTTTCTTATAGAGTTCCATGATTTCTTTATTGAGACGTTCCTTGTCGTTTTTGTTTTTTTCCCGTATTTTCTGCATTTGTGGCTGAAGGGTCTGCATCGCCTTCATGGAAGAATAGCTCTTTTGCGTCAGGGGCCAGAAGAGTAATTTAATAATCACGGTGAGCAGAACAATGGCCACACCGTAATTTCCCACGTAACGGTAGAAGAATTTTAGAGAGCTGAGCAGTGGACGGGCAATCGGCCCGAAGAAGCCGAAATCGATCGCCTTATTGAGTTGATGATCGACCTTTTTGAGAATATCCAGATCCCTGGGCCCAAAGTAAAGCAGGTAATCCAAGCTTATCGTCTGTCCCTTATCGAGGGTCAGGGGCGGGCTTTGGAGGGTATTTTCGACGATTCCGTCAGGATTCTGAATATGGACCAGGGTCGCGGCGTTTTTAAGCGGAACCACGGCCCCAATGAAAAACTTATTTTCAA